>Ga0265325_10001626_pt1 | contig 15661 bp, 14 predicted proteins | sample 41420metaG_FD_202090 | JGI IMG/M metagenome (GOLD analysis project Ga0265325, IMG submission 202090) | Rhizosphere microbial communities from Carex aquatilis grown in University of Washington, Seatle, WA, United States - 4-14-20 metaG | ecosystem: Host-associated > Plants > Roots > Rhizosphere...
AGGTCGTGCCTTCCACCGGCGTCAGAGGCTGAGTCACCGGATGTTTCTGCAAATGAGCGATCCCGCGGCGGGTGTCTTCGAGCAACATGTCAGCCATATCGCGGCTGAACCCGTTGCGGATGATCAGACGCATGACGACGAGGTCGGCAATGTTCGGCAGCATCGTATAGGCGGCCACCTGCCAGCCGCGCATGCGCAGCCGCTCGGACAGATCGAACAGCGTGTAGCCGGGGTCGGCGCCTGCCTTGACCGCCCAGGAAACCGCCGGAATTCCTTTGCGGCTGTCGCCGTCGAATAAAATCTGGAACGGGCCGAGCTTGGGCATTTCGCGCGCGATATGTTGCGCGGTGTCGTAGCCGTTCTGCTGAATGCGGCGGTAGCCTTCGCGTCCGAGCCGCAGGAACAGGTAATATTGCGAGATGATCTGCCCGCCCGGCCGCGAGAAATTCAGCGCGAAGGTCGGCATATTGCCGCCCAGATAGTTGACGTAGAAAATCAGATCCTCGGGCAGGTCAGCTTTCTCGCGCCACACCACCCAACCGACGCCGAGTGGCGCCAGGCCGAATTTGTGACCGGACGCGTTGATCGAACGCACGCGACGCAGCCGGAAGTCCCAGACCAGATCCGGCTCGATAAACGGCGCGACGAAACCGCCCGAGGCGGCATCGACATGGATCGGAACGTCGAGGCCCTTATCGGTTGCCAGGCGATCCAGCGCTGCGGCGATTTCGGCCACCGGCTCGTATTGACACGTAAAGGTCACGCCCAGCGTCGGCATGACGCCAATGGTGTTTTCGTCGACTCGCTTGAGCACCTCATCCGGCGTCATGCTGAGACGATCGCGCTCCAGCGGGATTTCACGTAGCTCGACGTCGAAATAGCGCGCGAATTTGTGCCAGCAGACCTGCACCGCGCCGGTGACGAGATTGGGCTTGTCGGCGGCCTTGCCCGCCGCTTTCATCCGTGCGCGCCATTTGTGCTTGAGCGCCAGGCCGCCAAGCATGCAGGCTTCGCTCGATCCGGTGGTCGAGCAGCCCGGCGTGGTGGCGGGTTCGGGTGAATGCCATAGATCGGCGAGAATGTGGACACAGCGGTTTTCCAGCTCCGCCGTGGCGGGATATTCGTCCTTGTCGATCATGTTCTTGTCGAGCGACAGATCCATCAGCGCATGGATGTCGTCGTTCAAATAGGTCTGGCAGAACGTCGCGAGATTTTGCCGGGCATTGCCGTCAAGAAACAATTCGTCGCGCACCAGCGCGTGCGCGATGTCGGATCGGATCCCGGTCTCCGGCATCTGCAACTTGGCAACGGCAATGTCAGTGGCATTTGCCCCATAGATGGCGCCTTCCAGATCGACGTTCGCCTTGGCTGGTTTATCGAGCATATTATCGGCTTCCCTTCAGCGGAGTCTGTTCGTTGCGAATGTGCGACCCAGTGCCTTGATCGGCCGGCGACGAGGGAGGACGCGTGATGATGGAAATCATGTTTGTGGGACTCGTTCGACGTAGCCCCCACCGCGCAGATTGGTCGCGCGCTCAGCCGGTTGCTGAGCAATATCGCTCACAAGTTTGTTTGTTACGGCGAATTAATGCGGCCACAGCGCAGGTTCGCTGCTCTCGCGAAATCCAACGATGGCTAACGAGGCATTTACCGAGCCGGTACAGCAATCGGTTCGGCGACAGGAACCGCAGCGCCACCGTCTTCGTGGACGGACGTGCTCCCGGATTGCGATGTCGAAACGTCCGATGCGGCCGGCGTCGCTCCATGATGCGGCGACATGATCGTTATCGCCACGGCAAAACCGACCCAGATCCACCAATAGCTTTTCCATTGGACCTTGGTCTTTGCCTGTGGCGTCACAGGCTTCGCATTGTCCGCGGCGGCAGGTGCCGCCGCATCGGCGCCGGACGGAAGCAGGCGGACCAGCCGCGCGGCAATCGCGCCGGCTCCTGCGGGAATCCAGGATTTATCGAATACCAGGTCGAGTGACGAAGCCAGCATGCGCGCCGCCGCGGCGCGCGGCATCGTCGCCAGGCGGCCGGCTTCCTCCCACGGGTCGACATCCATTCGTGCCAGCGCCGACAGCACGCTGACCCGCATCCCGTTGCGGTCTTCACAGACTGGCGCAAACAGAAAGTTGTCGTAGCGAACCGGCAGGCTGGAAAATGAACGGCGATGATTCACGAGAGGCCGCCTTTGGTTGCTCGTTATGTATGTATTGACCGCGATTTTTCAAAGCGGGGGACGTGAGCAATATTGAACACACGCTGGATCGGGCCGCGCGCATAATGCAGCGGCATGTCCGACCTCAATCTTCCATCTCACACGCCGCAGTCCTCGACGCGGCGCGTCATCGTGCGTGACACCGGCGGCCACGCGCTGCAGGCGGCGAAAGCCGAACTCAATGCCGCGCTGGCGCGCGAAGCGGAACTGCTGCGTTTGCAGGGCGAAATGTCGCAGCGCGAAACCTTGCTGGCGCGCGAGTTCGAGCATCGGCTGGTCAACGGCTTGCAGCTGATCGTGAGCATATTGTCGATGCAGAGCCGCGCCGCGCCGACCCCCGAGGCGGCCGAGCAGTTGAATCTCGCCTCCGCCCGGGTCGCTGCAATCGGCCGTGTGCATCGCCGTCTGCATCTGCTCGACCATGAAAAGACCGTCGAGCTCAGGCGCTATCTCGAGCAATTGTGCGACGATCTGACCGGCCTGTTGTTCCAGGACGGCGCCGGTCGCGCCGTCGTGGTGACCGGCGCCGAGATTACCCTGCCGACCGCGCTCGCCATCCCGCTCGGCTTTATCGTCAACGAGTTGATCACCAATGCGGTGAAATATGCGAGCGGCGACGTCACCGTTCAGGTCGACGATTTCGGCAAGTTCGTTGCCCTTTCGGTAATCGATGGCGGCCCGGGCCTGCCCGGCGGGTTTGATCCAGCCGGCAGCACCGGGCTCGGAATGAAAATCGTCCAGTCGCTGATCGCCCAGATCGGCGGCGCGATGCAATTCGGCGCCGGAAGTCTCGGTTACGGCAGCCGGTTTACCGTGACATTCGCGCCGCCACGCTAGCCGACCGTCATGCGAGTTGCCGCACGGCGCAGTCCTTGAGTGCAAATTGGTTCTGAAATTCCACAGCGGAGAGAGTCATGTCGATCGGACTGATACTCGTCATCATCCTCATCATATTCCTGGTCGGCGGCTTCAGCGGCCGATTCGGCGGCTATGGCTACGGCTACGGCCACCGCGGCGTCGGCCTGCTCGGCGTCGTCCTCATCATCATCGTCATTCTGGTGCTGCTCGGCCGACTCTAGCTGATCGTCGCCGGTCGCCTGGTGCCGCGCCTATTGAAGTGCGATGACCCGGACCGGGCGTGCCGCGTAGGCTGGCATGCGGCGGTCGAATCGGCAGCTTTGCTCGTAGTCCGGCCACGCGCGCGCCGAACATGCCGTGCCGCTCACGCGCGCCGGCAGACGGTCGCCCTTGATCGCCAGGGTGGTTGACGCGGTCAGTGGCGTCGCCTTGGCCGCCGGACCGGCGGCCGTCAAAACCACCACCAGCATTGCGACGAAACCGGCGCAGGCGACGGCAGTGATCGAAGTCGCGGTGATTGATTTAGCCATTTGCCAAGTCCCCGGCGCATGATGCGCCCGGTGTGACAACGGCCCGGCTCCGCAAAAGTTCAGGCCCGCAAAGGATCGCAGCCAAGTAAACCCGAGTAAATATTGCCGCAGTAAAGTATTAGGCATTCCGCCGGGAGTATTTAGTTCGCTTATGACAGATTCAGTGGAACCTTTCTGCCTGACCAACGATTGTCCCACCACATTGAGCTGACGCCGTGAAATGTGCCGCAACGGACCGCCCGAGCACGTCTTGCTGACGCGCGGACTGGCATGAGCGCGTCACCATCGACTGACCACTGAGGCCGACTCGGCGAAATCACGTCTGCGATCCGCGACAGTCGGTCTGTCCCGGCGCGACGATACTGACTTTAGCAACATCAACACGGAGATTTCTCATGCATTCAATTCTGAAAACCGGACTGCTCGTGCTGAGCCTCGCGGCGCTGCCAATCGTCGCCCAGGCCGGAACGCTTGAAGGCGTCGCAATCGGCGCCGGCGCCGGCGCGGTCGTTGCCGGACCGCCAGGCGCGGTCGTTGGCGGCGTGGTCGGTGCAGTCACCGGCGGCCCGAACATCATCCATCATCGCTATCGCCATTGCTGGACGAACAACAGCGGCTATCGTCACTGCGCGTGGCGCTAAGCGTTCACGTGACGCACGCTGCTTGCGGCTGCGACTCCGGGGCGGCCTTGGCCGCTCCGGGTTTTCTGCTGCGTCGCTGACAAAGTTCCGTTTCCTGATCCGCGGTGATTTGCCGGCATTGCCGTGCTAAGGGCGGCCCATGAATTCTTCGTCCGACCCGCCCCGGCCTGTCGTCGAGCCAAGCCCCGACGGCACTGAGCCCGACGACATGACCAGCCGCGCGCTGCGGCTGCGTATCCGCCAACAGGAGCTCCTCGCCGAGCTCGGCGTCTTGGCGCTGCAGGGCACCAGCTTCATCGGCATGCTCAATCACACCGTTCGCATGACGGCCGAAGGGCTGCGCGCCGACTATTGCAAGGTGTTGGAATACATCCCCGCCGACAATCGGCTGCTGGTGCGCGCCGGCGTCGGCTGGGGCGAGGGCGTGGTCGGCAGGGCCACGGTCGGCGCCGACCTCGCGTCGCCTGCCGGCTTCGCGCTGCACACCGGCAAGCCGGTGATTTCAAATCACCTCAGCGACGAAACGCGGTTCCGCACGCCGGACTTGCTGATCGAACACGGCATCCGGCGCGCCATGAACGTCATCCTGCAAGGCGACGGCTCGCCATTCGGCGTGCTGGAAGTCGACAGCCAGTCCGAAGGCGAATTCAGCGAGCGCGATATCGCCTTCCTGCAAGGCGCTGCAAATATCCTCGGCATGGCGATCGAGCAGCAGCAATATCAGCGCAAGCTGACACTAGCGCTGGACCGGCATCAGATCCTGCTCAAGGAGGTCAACCACCGCGTCAAGAACAGCCTGCAGGTGGTGTCGAGCATGCTGCATCTGCAGGCGAGTTCGGTCGGCGATCCGCAGCTCAGTGAACGGCTCAGCGACGCATCGAGCCGGATCTCGGCGGTCGGCCGCGCTTACGAGCGCCTCGCCTATAACGCCGATTATGAGAACATCAATCTGACCGCGTATCTGCGCGAGGTGCTCGACGACGTCGAGCCGGCGGTGGCGCCTTGCAAGGTATTTTTCGAGGCGCCGGAGGACATCGATTTCGCCGCCGACCGCGCCATCCTGGTGGCGCTGATCATCAATGAGCTGGTGCTCAATGCCGGGAAATACGCCTATCCCGGCTGTCCCGATGGCGGGATCTGGGTGCGTCTGGTCCGCTCCGACAAAGCCGCCGTGCTGGTTTCGGTTCGCGACGAGGGCGTCGGCCTGCCGGCGGATTTCGACCCGACCATCAGCAAGCGGCTCGGCACCAGGCTGGTCAACGCGCTGGCCAAGCAGCTCGATGCCGAGTTGACCCGGCCCAAGTCGAAGACCGGCACCGATCTGACGCTGCTGATTCCGCTCCTGCAGCCTAAGTCCGGCAGTCCGTTGAGCTGACCGGGGCGCTTAGTCCTTCTCTTCTTTGAAGGTGTCGCGATAAGGCGAGGCCGGATAGACGCCGAGGATCGTCAGTTCCTTGGAGAAGAAGCCCAATTCCTCCAGCGCAAATACCAGCGAGGTGTCGTCGGGATGGCCCTCGACATCGGCATAGAATTGCGTCGCGAAGAAATTGCCGCCGACCATGTAGCTCTCGAGCTTGGTCATGTTGATGCCGTTGGTGGCGAAGCCGCCCATCGCCTTGTAGAGCGCGGCCGGCACGTTGCGCACCCGGAACACGAACGTCGTCACCACTTTGCCTTGGCCGCGCGGCGCCCATTTTTTCTCGCGCGACAACACGATAAACCGCGTGGTCGAATGACTTTCGTCCTCGACATTCTCCTTCAGGATAGCGAGCCCGTAGATCTCGGCGGCCAGCCGCGAGGCGATCGCCGAGCGGGTGATATTCTTGCTCTCGGCGACTTCGCGCGCCGAGCCGGCGGTATCGGCATGAACGATCGGCTTCAGTTTTAATTCCCGGATCACGCGGCGGCACTGGCCGAGCGCCATCACGTGGCTCTCGACTGTCTTGATGGTGTCGAGGCTGGCGCCCTTCGGCGCCATCAACTGGTTGCGGATCGGCAGAAACCACTCGGCGATGATGTGCAGGCCGGCATTCGGCATTAGGTGATGGATGTCGGCGACGCGGCCGGCGACCGAGTTTTCGATCGGGATCATGCCGAGCTCGGCTTCGCCGTTGGAGACCGCGGCAAAACAATCCTCGAAGGTCGCGCACGGCACCGGCTGGTAATCCGGATAGGCCTCCCGGCAGGCGATGTCGGAATTGGCTCCCGGCTCGCCCTGGAACACGATTTTCCTGTTGCCCGCTGCTTTGGCCATGTCACTCACCCCTTAATCGCGCTTTGGGTTGCAGACCGCGCCGGGCAAGTCAACGGACGCGGCGCCGGCGCGTTATCGGCATCAACCATGTCGGCCTGGTGTCGCTGCAAAAGCCCTTGAATTGCTGCGCCAGGCCCGGGGCCGTGTCACATCATGTGCAGCAGCCGCGGCACCACCAGCGTGAACCACGGGATGAATGCCACCAGCAACAGGCCGACGACCAGGACGATCAGGTATGGCCACATGTGCCGTGTCGCATTTTCCATCGTCGTGTTGCAGATCGAGCAGGTGACGAACATGCCGACGCCGATCGGCGGTGAGAACGCGCCCAGGCCCATCGCTATGACCAGCACGATCCCGTACTGAAGCGGATCGATGCCAAACACCGGCGCCAGCGGCAGCAGCAGCGGGCCGAAGATCAGCAGCGCTGGCAGGCCTTCGAGCAGCGCGCCCATCAGCACCAATGTCAGCAACGTCGCCAGCATGAACAGTGCGGCGGATCCATGCAGCACGCCGAACAGGGCGGCGATTTGCTGCGGCAGCTTGGCAATGGTCAGCGACCACGAAAAGGTGCTGGCTGCGCTGGTGATGAACAGCACCATGCCGGCCTGGGCGGATGTATTCGCCATGATGCGCCAGATCTGCCGGGGGCTCAACGCGCGGTAGAAAAAGATCGCAAGAATGAGCGCATAGACCACCGCGGTCGACGACACCTCGGTCGGCGTCGCAATGCCGCTGACGATGCCGCCGATCAGGACGACCGGCGCGACCAGCGCGGGAATCGCCGTGACACCGGACCGCGCAATATGACTCAATGGAAATCTATAGGCGTCGGTGTTGCGGCCGCGCGACCGCACAAAGATCAGGATCATCAGGCACAGAGCCATGACGGCGGCCGGCAATAGACCGGCGACGAACATGGTGCCGATCGACAGCGATGTGACCGAGGCGAGCACCAGCATTGCGATGCTCGGCGGCACCGTCTCGCCCATGATGGCGCAGGCGGCCAGCACCGCCGCCGTCTCGCCCGCATCATAGCGTTCCCGCCGCAGCGCGGTCTTCATGCTGGTGCCGACCGCGGCGACGTCGGCGATCTTCGATCCGGAAATTCCGGACATGATGTACATCGAAACCACGATGACCTGCAGCAGCCCGCCGCGAAAACGTCCGACCATCGAGATGACAAAATCGGTCAGCCGGCGGCTGAGGCCGCCGTCGGTCATCACGTAGCCCGCCATGATGAAGAACGGTATCGACAGCATGACGAAACTGCTGACGCCGTTCTGCATGTTGATCGGCACCACGGATAACGGAATTGTCTTGGACAGGTAGAGATACAGGACCGTCGCCATCAGCAGCACGAAGCCGATCGGTACGCCCAACAAGAGCTGCAGCACAAAGATCGCAAAGGCGGCGGGCAACGCATAGCTTCGCGCCTCCGGTCCGAGCGTCGCCGCCAGCGCGAAGACGGCAACGACCAGCATCGCGACCGCGATGGCGCCGAGCGCGGTGGTAGTGCGCGGCTGCAGCAGGGCGCGGCGGCCGGCGAAATAGGCCAGCAAGGCCATGCCGGCAATCATCGGCGCCGCGAACCAGACAGCGCTGAGCCCAAGATACGGCGTCCGCTCGTCCCATCGTGACAGCATCATCTCGAAGGCGAGCCATCCGCCGACGCACGCGATCGCGAACACCTGCCAGCAGCCGACGGCGTCGATAGCGGGACGCCAGCGTGCCGGAAGACGCTGCACCAGGGCTTGCAGCGCCATGTGTTCGTTACGCGGATAGGCGATGGCGCCGCCGATGAACGTCATCATGACGAGGGCAAGCTCGGCGATCTCCAGACTCCACAACAGGGAACTGTTGAACAGCCAGCGCAGGATCACATTACCGAACATCGCGACCAGTTCGCCGGCCAAGGCGATCACGACGACGATTTCGGCGACCTGTTCGACCGGATCAACATGGTGGGCGCGGCGGTCGGCGCGATCATCCGAGTCGTCGGACAAGCCCTCGGCAACGATCGCGGCTTCCGGAATTTGGCTCATGCGGCGGCCCATGCCTCACCACCTTCGATCCGACGCAGACCGGCGGGCGAGGCGCTTTTCAAAGGAGAACGCAGCCGCGGCAAGCCGCGGCTGCGCGGCATGCGGCGTTATTTCACCGCGTCGATGCTGGCCAGCAAGTCGCTCAGGCCCATGGTCTTGGCGAATTCCGCGATCACCGGTTTGGTCGCCTCCTTGAACGGCTGCTTGTCGATGGTGTTGAACTTGACGCCGAGCTTGCTCTCCATCTGGACTTCCGCGTTCTTGTTGGCTTCGACCTCCGCGTTGCGTTCGACGGCCGTCGCTTCCTTCGCGGCCTTCACCACGGCCGCTTGCAGGTCGGGCGACAGCTTGTCGAAGGTCTTGCTGGACATGAACAGCGGCCGCACGGTGAACTCATGCTCGGTGCGGGCAATATAGGGTGCGGGCTCGTAGAACTTCATGTCGAGCACTGCGACCGATTCGTTCTCCATGCCGTCGACGACGCCGGATTTCATGGCGAGATAGGTCTCCATGAAAGCGATCGGCGTTGGCACGGTGCCGACAGCCTTCCAGGCATTGACTTTCAGCGGGCTCGAAATGAGACGCAGCCGGAAGCCTTTCAGATCCGCGATGCTGTTGATAGGCTTCTTGGTGGACAGCACGTTGCGGATTGATCCGCCCCAATAACCGAGAATCTTGAGCCCGGTCTTGGTTTCGATCAGCTTCGCGTAATTGTTGCCGGGTTCGCCATCGAGCGCCGCCTGCCAATGCGCATAGTCGCGGAACATGAAGGGCAGCGCAAAGAAATCGAGCTCCTTTGCGAAGGGCGCGCCCGCCGACGGATCCGAAATCACGAAGTCGAGCGATCCGTCCTTGACGAATTGCAGTGTCTGCGCCTCGCTGCCGAGAATTCCCCCGTTGAAGATATCGACCTTGACGCGCCCCTTGGTCTCCTCGTCGACGCGCTTGGCGAAAAACAGCAATCCTTTGTGCCAGGGGTGATCTTCTTTGAAGTAATGCGCGGCCCGGAGATTGATCTGCTGGGCTGAGGCGGATGAAGCAATGGCGGCCGCCATGGCGATGGCGGTCATTAATGCGATAGCGAGTTTGCTCAGATTCACGACTCCCTCCCTTTGTTTTATCCATTTGATTTTGTTTAGTTTTAGTAATGCGCGGGGCGCCCGATCCCCACTCAGGCCGGCGCCCCCTCGCGCCGTCGATCTAAGTCATCATATAAGCATACTTATTAGTGTGAGGCGGGCTGTCAACGCCGAACTGGCGTGCGGGCTACCGAGGGCCGAATGCCAGCGGCGCCGACGCGCCTGCGGTTCGAAAACGGAAGGCCAACTGACGCGTGGTGATCTCTTGGAGGTCGCGCGTCGCCAGCGCACAATGTGCGCCGCAGCCCGAAAATGAGCGGTGAATGTTCTGATGGATGATCGGACTTACCTTCCGCGGTCGGTGGAAAAGCCCCGGCGCATTCACATGCAACTTGCCGAGCGGATCGGCCTGAGCATCGTGCGCGGCGACATCCAGCCAGGCGACACCTTGCCGTCGGAGGTGGATCTCTGCGCGATGATGAAGGTCGGACGATCGGCCGTTCGCGACGCGCTACGTGTTCTCGTCGGCAAGGGTCTTATTGCGCCATTGCCAAAAAGCGGCACCAAGGTCCGCAATGCGGAACACTGGAACCACCTCGATCCCGATGTCTTGCGCTGGCAGCTCGAGATTACCGATCTTGATGATTACCTGCGCAAATTGTTTCAGCTTCGCTTCGCGATTGAACCGGCCGCCTCCGGCATCGCCGCCCGCTTGGCAACGGTTGAGGATGTCGAGGCGATCGGCATCGCCCTTGCCGGCATGGCCAACGCAAAAACCAACGAGGCCTACGCCGCGGCCGATATCGAATTTCACAAGGCGATCTATCGCGCGACCCACAACGAGTTTTTCTGGCCGATCGCGCATATGTGCGAATTTCTGTTGCAGGAGAGCTTCCGGATTTGCGCGCCCGGAGATCATCGCGACCGCTCCATCGCCGACCATGGCGAGCTATTGCGAACGATCAAGGATCACGAACCCGAAAATGCGCAGGCGGCCACGTTGCAATTGCTACGCAACACCACAAACGACTTGAAGGTCATTCTCGGCCGCGATCTGTTTCCCGACGGGATTTAGCCCGGCCCTATCGCGCGCGAAGTGGCGCGGCTGACGTGCTTACCATTTGAGGACCGGCGGGTTGTCTTCACGCCATGACGCGAGCGGCCGGTGCGGTCGAATTGAAAAATGAAAATCCCGGCGGTTTTCACCGCCGGGATTGCCGTTCTCTGGCGTTCCTTGGACGTTTCTTGATCGTTACGCCGCGCGCTGATTGACCTTCGAGGTCGCGATTTTGGTCAGCGCCTGGTCGGTCATTTCCTCTTCGTCGAGGTTCTTCTTCAGGACGCTGGCGCAGTCGCTGCGGCCGAGCTCCTTGGCCCATGCGATCAGCGTGCCGTACTTGGTAATTTCATAATGCTCGACCGATTGCGCGGCGGCAATCAACGCGGCATCAAGCACCGTCTTGTCGGCAACGTCGCCGGCGACCTCCTTGGCCTCCTTGAGGATGCCGTCGATCGCCGGGCAATCGACGCCCTTGGCTTCGACGCCGTGCATCTTGAAGACCTCCTCGACGCGCTTGACGTGGCCCTTGGTCTCCTCGAGATGCTTGCGGAAGCCGGCCTTGAGTTCCGCATTGGTCGCCTTCTCGATCATGTCGGGCAGCGTCTTCACGATCTGCTGCTCGGCGTAATAGATGTCCTTGAGCTGGTGCACGAACAGGTCGTTCAACGTCTTGATGTCTTTGGAAAACAGTCCCATCGGGTTCCTCCGGTTTTTGGGAATGACGCGGAGGTAACGAGAGTCGGCTGGATGCGTTCCTCGCCTGTGGGAATGACCTCGCTTCTGACGCAGTTCCTTGGCGGCAGTTCCTTTGCGCGATAGCGCTCAATGCGCGGCCAACATTCGCCGCGCCTTCTCCAGATCCTCCGGCGTGTCGACGCCGAGCGGCACGCTGTCGACAAGGGCGACGTCGATGCGCATGCCGGCATCGAGCGCGCGCAACTGTTCGAGCCGCTCGCGCGTCTCGTTGCCGGATGGCGGCAGGCTGACGAAGCGTTCCAGCGCCGCGCGCCGGTAAACATAGAGACCGATGTGGTGGTAGTGCGGGCCGGGGCCTGAGGCATTGGCGCGGGTGAACGTGCTGGCGTGCAGGCGTCGCGGCGAAAGTTTCTCGCCAATGACCTTGACGACGTTCGGATTGCGCAGCTCGGCCTCGACCGTAATCGCGGCGGCGAGCGTGGCGATATCGACGGCCGGATCCTCGAGCGGCGTCAGCGCCGCCTTGATGTCGGCCGGTGCGATGGTCGGCAGGTCGCCCTGCACATTGACGATGATCTTGATGCGGCGTTCCGGGTCGAGCTCCGTCAGCGCCTCATGGATGCGGTCGGAGCCGGACGGATGGTTGACGCTGGTCATGATGGCGCGGCCGCCGGCCTTCTCGGCGGCGACCGCGACCGCCTCGCTGTCGGTCGCCACCACGACCTCGCCGATCCTGGCCGCCATCGCCCGGCGCATGACATGGGCAATCATTGGCTGGCCGTTAATATCGATGAGCGGCTTGCCGGGCAGCCGGGTGGCCGCCATCCGGGCCGGGATCAGGACGATGACGTCGGACATTGCGGATCACGCCGTGACTGGGGCGGACAAGGACGGCGACCGCGCCGGCATGCGCCGCAAACGCGATCATGGCGTCGTTATACGGGTTGCCTCCGGGCGGGCAAACCGGTATCCAAATCGCGCCGCCGGGCCCCTGGCGGGCTCTCGTCCCGCATCCTCTGCGCGAGTCGATCTCGATGAACTCCTTCGAACTCAACAAGATTCTCGGCGCCATTCTCGGCACCTGCCTGATCACTTTGGCGCTCAGCATTACCGCGGGCGCGATCTTTGCCCCGGAAAAGGCCGCCAAGCCGGGCTATGCGATTGAAGCTAAAGCAGAAGCTGGCGCCCAAGGCGAAGCGAAGCCGGAGCCGTCGCAGCCGATCGAAGTGCTGCTGGCCAGCGCCTCGGTTGAAAAGGGCCAGCAGACTGCGAAACAGTGCGGCGCCTGCCATACATTAGAAAAGGGCGGCCCGAACCGGGTCGGGCCAAACCTCTGGGGTATCGTGGGAAGCGAGCGCGGCGAGGGCCGCGGCTTCAATTTCTCCACCGCAATGAAGGGCAAAGGCGGCACTTGGACGTTCGACGAACTCAATAAGTTCCTGGCCAATCCGCGCGGCTATATCCCTGGAACCAATATGACTTTTGCCGGCCTGACGCGGGACCAGCAGCGCGCCGACGTGATCGATTATCTGAATACGCTGTCGGACAAACCGTTGCCGCTGCCGAAAGCCGCGGAGAGCAAGCCGGCGGTCGCGCCGGCAGTCGACAACAAGCCAGCGGCCGCGCCCGCCCAGGCCCCCGCGCCGGCGCCCAAAAAGTAGCTGGCGCGGCATCGGAATTTGCTTCGGCCGGGCCCCCCGCCCGGCCGTTTTGTGAGCCGGGCCGAAAAACCGACATAATGCTCCTGACAGCCTGATTGCTCGGAGCCTGACATGACGTTGTCGCGCCGCACATTGATGAAAGTCGGCACCGTTCTGCTGACGTTGCCGGCGCTCGTTCTGCGCGGCGCAAGTCCGGCCCGCGCCCAGGACAAAACCTGGAAACATGGCCTGTCGCTGTTCGGCGAACCGAACTACCCCGCCGACTTCAGGAATTTCGCATACGTCAACGCCACCGCGCCGAAAGGCGGCACGGTGCGGCAAATCGCCTTCGGCACCTTCGACAACCTCAACCTCGTCGTCGCCGGCGTGAAGGGCAGCCTCGGTGGCGGCCTCGATCTCATCACCGAGACGCTGATGACCGCGGCGCTCGACGAGGTGTCGACCGAATACGGCCTGCTCGCCGAAGCCGTCAGCCATCCTGACGATCATTCCTCCGTCACCTACCGGCTGCGCGCCAATGCGCGCTGGCACGACGGCAAGCCGGTCACGGCCGAGGATGTCATCTTTTCGTTCGACACCATCAAGGCCAACAGCCCGCAACTCGGCGCTTACTATCGGCATGTCGTCAAGGCGGCGAAAACCGGCGAAGGCGAGGTGACGTTCAGCTTCGACGGCCCGGGCAACCGCGAGCTGCCGCAGATCGTCGGCCAGCTTTATATTTTGCCGAAGCATTGGTGGGAGGGTACCGACGCGTCCGGCAAGAAGCGCGACGTCACCCAGACTGCGCTCGAGCCGCCGCTCGGCAGCGGTCCCTACCGGCTGAAATCCTTCACGCCCGGCCGCTCGATCGCTTTTGAGCGCGTCAAGGATTATTGGGGCCAGGATCTCAATGTCAATGTCGGTGCCAATAATTTCGACGAAATCCGTTTCGAATACTTCCGCGACTCGATCGTGGCGCTCGAAGCCTTCAAGGGCGACCAGGTCGATTGGCGCACCGAGAACAGCGCCAAGAATTGGGCGACCGCGTATGACTTCCCGGCGGTGCAGGACAAGCGTGTGGTGCTGGAAGAATTCCCGATCCGCAATTCCGGCGGCATGCAGGCCTTCGCCTTCAACGTGCGTCGGCCGAAATTCGCCGATCCGCGGCTGCGCCGCGCCTTCAATTACGCCTTCGACTTCGAGGAAATGAACAAGCAGATTTTCTTCGGCCAGTACAAGCGCATCGCCAGCTATTTCGAGGGCACCGAACTGGCGTCGAGCGGCTTGCCGCAAGGCAGGGAGCTCGAGATCCTCAACACCGTGAAGGACAAGGTGCCGGTCGAACTGTTCACCGAGCCCTACGCCAATCCGGTCGGCGGTGATCCGCAAAAGGTGCGCGGCAACCTGCGCGAGTCGCTGCGGCTGTTCAAGGAAGCGGGCTACGAGGTCAAGAATACCAGAATGCTCAACGACAGAGGCGAGCAGCTCAGCGTCGAATTCCTCGCCGACGATCCGTCCACCGAGCGGTTCGTTTTGTTCTACAAATCCTCGCTCGACCGGCTCGGCATCGCCGCGAGCGTGCGCGTCGTCGACACCGCGCAATACGAGAACCGGCTGCGGCAGTGGGACTTCGACATCATCGTCGCGTCGTGGGGCGAGTCGCTGTCGCCCGGCAATGAGCAGCGCGGCTTCTGGGGCTCGCAGGCGGCGGACCAGCCCGGCTCGCGCAATTTGGTCGGCATCAAGAACGAAGCGGTCGACACGCTGATCGATCGCGTCATCTTCACCAAGGATCGCGACGATCTGGTTGCCGCCACCAAGGCGCTCGACCGCGTGCTGTTGTGGAATTTCTACGTCGTGCCGCAATGGACCTACGGCAAGCTGCGCTCGGCGCGCTGGGACCGGTTCGGCCGGCCGGCCGAACTACCGAAATACGGGCTGTCGGGTTTCCCGAATATCTGGTGGTGGGACGAGGCGCGGGCGGCGAAGGTGAAGCAGCGGGGGTAGACGCCATTTCCGGGTCCTATGCCATTGACGGCAGGCTCGATAGCCCTTGGGCGCGCAACTTTCCAGTGCAATAATGAGGCGGCACGGGTTGGGGACTGGCATCATGTCTTGTGGAATCCGCCGCGCGTCCGCGGCTCTTTTTTGTTGCGTGCTCGGTTGCGCAAACGCCAACGCCGCCGACGTCACCATCACTGACGCGAAGATCGAAGGCGGCAAGCTCGTCGTCACCGGGACGACGGCGACGCCCAGCATGAATCTGACCCTTGATGATCGGTTCACGAGGAAATCGAGCGCCTCGAAAGCCTTCACATTCTCGCTCGTCTATCTGCCGACCGACTGCATCGTGAATGTCGGCAAAACCGGCGCAACGACAACGACTCCGGCAGTGGTGGCGAACTGCGCGGCGCGCGGGCTTAATCCGCAAGGCGCCTGGAGCCTGGCCAAGAGCTATATGGCCGATGACATTGTCACCCAGCTTGGCTCGGTGTGGCTCGCGCTCAAGGCGAACAAGAACAAATCGCCGAGCTCCGCGGCTAATGCGCAATACTGGGAGAAGTTCGTCTCCAAGGGCGACATCGGCGCGGCGGGCCCGCAGGGAGCGACAGGGCCGCAAGGCGCGACAGGTCCA
>Ga0265325_10001627_pt1 | contig 15649 bp, 16 predicted proteins | sample 41420metaG_FD_202090 | JGI IMG/M metagenome (GOLD analysis project Ga0265325, IMG submission 202090) | Rhizosphere microbial communities from Carex aquatilis grown in University of Washington, Seatle, WA, United States - 4-14-20 metaG | ecosystem: Host-associated > Plants > Roots > Rhizosphere...
TTCGACCCGGTCGCGCTGGTGTCGCTGGTGCCGAACATCCTGGTGGTGACGCCGTCGGTGCCTGTGAAGACGGTGGCCGAGGTCATCGCCTTCGCCAAGGCCGCGCCCGATGGCATCGACATGGCCTCGTCCGGCAATGGCACCTTGCAGCATCTCTCGCTCGAGATGTTCCGGCATGTCACCGGCATCAAGATCAGCCACGTGCCGTACCGCGGCGGCGGGCTTGCGCTCAACGATGTGATGGCCGGGCAGGTGAAGTTCTTCTTCGCCAATGGTTCGTCGGCGGTCGGGCTGATCAAGGGTGGCAAGGTGAAAGCGATCGCGCATACCGGTAAAGGCCGGCTCAACAGCCTGCCGGATATCCCACCGGTGTCGGATACGCTGCCGGGTTTCGAAGCCTACGAGTGGAACGGGGTCTTCGTGCCGCACGGCACGCCGGCGCCGATCGTGCAGAAGCTCAATGCCGGCCTCAACGACACATTGCGCTCCGCGTTTGTGCAGGAGCGGTTCGGCCAGCTCAACATCGATACACGCATCACCACGCCGGAGGAATTCCGCAGCTTTGTGCAGGAGCAGATGACACTGTGGAGCAAGGTGGTGAAGGACGCCAATATCCGCCTGGGTTAGCCTCTGTCATTCCGGGGCACGCGCACGGCGCGTGAACCCGGAATCCAGAAACACACGCCGCATCTGCGTCTGGATTCCGGGTCCGGCGTTTCACGCCGTCCCGGAATGACGACTAAGAGGACCTCAATGGAGTCCAGCAAAGACCCGCCACGCATTGCCGGCCCGGTGGCGCAGCCGCGCAAGCCACGCGTGCCGCCGCCGCCCGGCGCCTGGGATGCGCATGCACATATCTTCGGCCCTGCCGACAAATTCCCTTACACGCCAGGACGCGGCTACACGCCGCCGGATGCGCCGATCGAGCACTACATCGCGCTGCTCGATCATCTCGGCGTTGCGCACGGCCTGCTGGTGCAGGGCAATGCGCATGGCTACGACAACCGCGTGCTGCTCGACGCACTTGCGCGTTATCCGCAACGTCTGCGCGGCGTTGCCATTACCGATACGCGCATTGCGCCCCACGTGTTGCGCGACTGGCACAAACTCGGCATGCGCGGCCTGCGGTTTCACCAGTTCTCGGACGCCGGCAAGCCCGGTTATGTGCGCGGTGTCGGGCTCGACGTATTCGAGGTCTTTCGTCCGGTCATGCGCGAGCTCGGCTGGGCCATGCAGGTCTTCTGCGACTGGCGGCTTATGGCGGACCTGGCGGCGACGCTGCGCGATATTTCACGCGAGATGCCGGTGATCGTCGATCACATGCTGCACATCCCGGCAGAGTGTGGCGTTGGCGATGCGAACTTTCAGGCGCTGCTGCGGCTCGTGGGCGAGGGGAGCGTGCACGTGAAAGTGTCGGCGCCGTATCGGCTTTCAACGAAATTCCCGGACTATCCTGACGCCCGGCCATTTCATGACGCGCTGTTGCGCGCCAATCCGGAACGGCTGCTGTGGGGCACCGATTGGCCCCATCCGTCCATCCCGGGCGAGATCATGCCGGATGATGGGCATTTGCTCGATTTGTTCGATGCGTGGACGCCGGACGAGATCCGGCGGAAAATATTGGTCGAGACGCCCGCGCGTTTGTTCGGAGCCTAAGCCGCCTTCGTCCACAGTTGCTTCGACGCCCGGCGCGCGCCTTCGGCGAGCGATTGAAGCTTCAACCATACGATCTTTGTGTCGACCTGCACGCGGCCGGCGAACGTGCCGAAGCCGCAGTCGACCCCGGCAATCACATTTTCGCGTCCCACCACCGAAGCGAAATTCAGGATGCGGTCGGCGACCACCTCCGGATGCTCGACGATGTTGGAGGTGGAATCGATGACGCCGGGGATGATCTTCTTGCCGGCCGGCAGTTTCACATCGCGCCAGATTTTCCACTCATGCTCGTGCCGTGCATTGGCGGCCGGGAATGACACCGCGTGCGGGCGGCCCGTCAGCACGATATCGACGATGTCCTTGAACTCGACGTCGGTATGGTGCGGCGCCATGGTCGACCCCCAGCACACATGCATGCGCATGCGTTCGGGCGGCAGGTCGCGCACCGCGTGATTGAGCGCGGCGACATTGGTCGTGATGATCTTGCGGTAGTCGGCGAGCGGCAGGTCGAGATAGACCATGTGGCGCAACATCGCGAGATCCGGGCAGTCGAGCTGCAAAATGAAGCCGGCCGCGACGATCGCCTGGTATTCCTTCCGCATGACGTCGGCGAGCGCGAAAATGTAGTCCTCGTCATTTTTGTAGTAGTTGTTCTTGAGGTAGCGCGCGATCTGCCCGGGCGAGGGCGAGGTCATGAAAATGTCCTCGGCCTTGGCGCCTTGGGTTGCGGCTTTTGCGACGTCGATGTCGGCCTGCGCGGCCGGCCAATCCTTCCAGTCCACCGGGCCATTACAGGCCGGGCGGTGCTGGAACGGCGAGGCAAAGTGCTTGAGGATTTCCGCCAGCTCGGGAAATTCCGGTTCACCGGTGCCCATTGGCGGCGCGCTCTTGCCTTCGTAGCCGGTCAGGCGCTTGAGCACATGCACGGTGTAGTCCGTGCGGCCCTGCTCGCCGTCATTGATGATGTCGATACCGCAGTCAACCTGCTTTTTCACGACATGCGCGACGGCCTCGCGTACCGCCGCCTGCAATTCGGCGCGGTGTACGCCGGGCTTTCGCTCTTCGGCGAGCAGCAGGTCGACCACCTTGGCGGTGCGCGGCAGGCTGCCGGTATGCGTGGTGAGGATGCGGTTCATATTCAAAATCCGCGCATCACTTCGGTCACGTGCTCGACATTTGGCGGGCTCGCGAAGCAATGGCCGACAAGCTTGCGCCATTCCTGGAAATCGGGGGACTCGCGAAAATCCTTGGTGTGGTTTTCGAGCGTTTCCCACTGCACGAACAGCCGATAGCGCTGCGGCATTTCGTGCGAGCGCTGCAGCGTCATGAACTTGCAGCCCTTGGCGCGCTTGAATATCGGCGCGGCTTTTTTCACGCCCGTTTCAAATTCGGCTTCCATTCCGGTCTTCACGTCGATTTGCGCGATTTCGAGGATCATGCGGTTTGTCCGTGTGAGGGCAGAGGCGGGGCGGCCATTATGGTCCGCACTTGCCGTAGTGAAAAGAGCGGGCGAGGCCCACGCCGCGCCGCCGCCAGCGGCTACTCCGCCGCTTCCTGGTCAGCCACGTCGATGAAGCCGCCCGACTGCCGGCGCCAGAGCGACGCATAATGACCGTTGCGGCGCAGCAGCTCATCATGCGAGCCCTGCTCGACGATGCGGCCACGGTCGAGCACCACCAGCCGGTCCATCTGCGCGATGGTCGACAGCCGGTGCGCGATGGCGATTACGGTGCGCCCCTGCATCAGTGTACCGAGGCTCGATTGGATCGCGGCCTCGACTTCGCTGTCGAGCGCCGACGTCGCCTCGTCCAGCACCAGGATGGGCGCGTTTTTCAGGATCACGCGGGCAATGGCGATGCGTTGGCGCTGGCCGCCGGACAGTTTCACGCCGCGCTCTCCGACATGGGCATCGTAGCCGCGGCGCCCCCGCCAGTCCTCGAGTTCGGCGATGAATTCGTCGGCATGCGCCATCCCGGCGGCCGCAATGATGTCGGCTTCGCTCGCGCCTGGACGGCCGTAGCGGATATTGTCGCGGATCGAGCGGTGCAGAAGCGAGGTATCCTGCGTCACCATCGAAATCTGCGAGCGAAGGCTCTCCTGCGAGACCGCAGAGATATCCTGGCCGTCAATGAGGATGCGGCCGCCTTCCAGATCGAAGAAGCGCAGCAGCAGATTGACCAACGTCGACTTGCCGGCGCCGGAGCGGCCGACCAGGCCGATTTTCTCCCCTGGACGCACATCGAGCGTGAGGCCGTCGATCAACCCGCTTTCGCGGCCGTAGCCGAAGCGGATGTCCTCGAAACGGAGCTCGCCGCGTGCGACACTGAGCGCGCGGGCGTCGGCGCGATCGGTGAGCGTGTGCGGGCGCGCGATCGTCATCATGCCTTCCTGCACCACGCCGATATTTTCAAAAATGCTGGTCACCTGCCAGGCCACCCAGCCTGACGCGCTGACGATCTGCATCGTCATCGGCAGCGCCATGGCGACCGTGCCGACGCTGACATGACCGTAGCGCCAGAGCATGATCGCGAAGGCGCCGGTGCCGGCGATCAGCCAGGCGTTGAGCACGGCCAGCGTCATGCCGAACAGCGTGTTGAGGCGAAGCGATTCGTGGAAGCGGTTTGTGTGGTGGTCGACCGCCTCGCGCACATAGGCGTCTTCGTCCCTGGCGCGCGCGAACAGCTTCACCGTCACGATGTTGGTGTAGGTGTCGACAATGCGCCCCGTCAGCAGCGAGCGCGCTTCCGACATGACCTTCGACTTGTCGCGCATGCGCGGCACGAAGATCCGCAGCATGACGAGGTAGCCGCCGAACCAGAGCAGGACAGGCACGGCCAGCCAGCGGTCCGCCGTTGCAAGCAGGATCAGCGACGACGTGCCGTAGATAATGATGAACCAGACGGCGGTGAGCAGCGAGACCAGGCTTTCGCGGATCGCCGGCCCGGTCTGCATCACGCGCGTGGCGATGCGGCCGGCGAAGTCGTTCTGGAAGAATGCCCACGACTGGCGCGCGACGTGCCAGTGGTTCTGCCAGCGGATCCGGTTGGCGACGTTGGCGGCGATGGCCTGGTTCATCACCAGTTGCTGGATGGTGTAGGCCGCCGGCCGCAGCACAAGCAGCACCAGTGCCATCGCCAGCAGCACGGGCCAGGAGGAGGCCAGCAGCTCTTCCGGCGTGGTGTTGCTGACGAGCGTGACGACCTTCCCGATGAAGACCGGGATCATCACGTCGATCAGCGCCACCGCGAAGCCGGCTGCGAACAGCGCGATAAAAGGTCCCTTCGCCTGGCGGGCGAAAAACCAATAGAACGCGACGAGGCCGGGTGGCGGCTCGGCGTTTCCGGGAATGGCGGTCGGCGCCAGCGATTTCTCAAAAATACGAAACATCGGTGTCTCAACGCGGGCGCGCGCGACGCAATGGCGCCGCGCGCAAGCCGTTCGTGGCTGTAAAATTCAACGCGGAACTAGAGTCGTATCGTGTCGATAGAATGGCACGATGCGCTTTCGTGGCCTCACGCCCGGGCGTATTTGCCCCGCCCGAAGAAGCGGTCCTTCTGGTCATCGCTGGCCTTGTCGCGAACCGACTTGAGTGTACCCACCTGGGCAAGCGCGCGCTTGACGGCTTCGCGGGCGGCAATCTTGTCCACCCATTTCTTAATGATTGGATATTTTGCCGGATCGATTGCAAGCAGTTCGAAATTGCGCAGCCACGGCCACGCTGCGATATCGGCAATAGTGTAGTCATTTCCGGCCACATAGGGGTGTGTCGACAGTCGCTGCTCGTAGAGGTCGAACAGTTTAATCACCTGCGTGCGATAGCGCGCTGCGCTGTAGTCGTTGCCGGGTCCGGCGAACTTGCTGAAATGCACATGCTGGCCGCTCATTGGCCCAACATTGGCGATCTGCACGATCAGCCATTGCAGCGTGTCATAGCGGGCCACCGGCTCGTGCGGAATGAACTTGCCGGTTTTTTCGGCGAGATAGATGAGGATCGCGCCCGACTCGATGACAGTGTAGGGCTTGCCTCCCGGTCCCTCGCTGTCGACGATCGCCGGCACCTTGAGCAGCGGATTGATCCTGGCAAAGTCCGGCGTGAACTGGTCGCCCGCCCACACGTCCACCGGCTTGATGGTGTAGGGCAGCCCGCACTCCTCGAGCATGAGGAAGATCTTCTGCACGTTCGGGCTGGTCAGAGCATAAAAGTCGATCATGAGAACTGTCTCGCCTGGAAAGACCGCGGACTGCGGCGGCCCTTTCTATAGACGAGGACCGGCCTTTCCGGCCAGCGCCTCGGCGGCCAATGATTCAGCAGCTTTTCGAAGACAAGCGGGACAGAGGCAATCCTCGGCCTGGCCAGCCGGCAACGGCAGGGCATAGGGCTCGGCGGCGCACCAGCAATGGGTCCCCAGCCCACATTCAAACGTGGCGCCGCAGCGCCCACAGTCGAGTTGCCGGGGCAGGTCAGATGGTTGCAGTTGCATGGCAAGGGCCTTCGGCTGGGCCGGTTTGCGACTGTCATATTCCAGAGTCGAATCAGCCGTAACGCTATCTTATGCCAACCAACCCACTCATCGATGTCGTTGGCGGCACCGGCGCGATGCTTACCACGCTGTGCTGGCTACCGCAGGCTCTCAAGGTCATCCGTGAAAAGGAAACGCGCGCGCTGTCGTTGCCGGCAACCGGCGCCTTCACCGCCGGCGTGGTGCTGTGGCTGATCTATGGCCTTGCCATCGGCGACTGGCCGCTGATCGGCTCCAACGCGGTGACACTGACCCTGATGACGCCGATCCTCGCCATGAAGTTGCGATACGGCTGACGGCCTCGTTCAGAACCGCATTCGCCGTCGGCAATATTTCACGCGCAAGCAAAAAAAAAATGAAGCCGCCGTTTCCGGCGGCTTCATACGGCCCAGCCACATGGAGATGTGTTACTTGAGCTGGTTCGAGATGTAAGTGAACTTGGCGTTCAGGCTGGAGCCGATCGCATTGACGGCGGCAATGATGACCACCGAAATACCGGCGGCGATCAGCCCATATTCGATTGCGGTGGCACCGGACTCGTCCTTGAGAAACGCAACTACGCGAGACATTTGTCAGCTCCCTGTGACGGCATTTACTGCCCGTAACCTAACCGCCTGTGATTAAGGGACCCTTGCGGTGTTGCTGTAGCGACCGCGCTCGGTGTCGGTTTTTCCGGACACGCATCTTGCAAAGTGTCTGACTTCTGCGGCTTTCCGGCGCGGAGGTAAATATTTATGGGAAAAATATGCGGTTCCGGCGGGTCTGCTTAATGGCACGCAAACCTGACCCCGCCCGATGTGTTTTTTGACATAGATCAAATTGGTACCGGCGCCGCCAATTGTCCGGCAAGCGTCGGTCAGGTGCGCGCTTTGACTGTAGTCGCGCAACCTCGATGTCTGGCCGACTGAAGAAATTGGAGGCCCGGCCTGGAATCGAACCAGGCTGAAAACCTTGCATGGCTTCTGCGTCGCCACTCCGCCACCGGGCCGCAGCAATCGTATTGTGAAAGGGCAGCGTTACAACAGCAAAGGCCCGACATAGTAAACTACGCGAGTTCCCTGACATCGCGGGGGGCATTTCCCGATCAATTCACACATTGGCAGGGCGACACGACGATCGCATTTCATTTCGCGTGCGCTTCGCGAGTGATCGTGTCTGTTTCGATCGCAACGCCAATGTCCCATGTCAGAAGTTGACGCGATCTTGCTTAACGCGTTTACCGCGACATCGGAAAAACCGGCGCCACGCATCGGCGAACGACCGTTAACTATCGCAAGAATGCTACATAACCGCCGTGTCCAGCGCAGTTTCAACACGTGGTGTGGTCGCGAGTCGCGTTATGAGTAATTCGATGCGGATGAGTTGGGTGGATACAGCCAAGGGGCTGTCGATCATTTTGGTCGTCGCCATGTATTCGGCCTACAACACCGGCGAATATACCGGGCAGGTCGGCTTCCTGCATTATCTCATCGGATTTGCGACGCCATTCCGCATGCCGGAATTTTTCCTGATCTCCGGACTGTTTCTCTCGCAGGTGATCGCGCGGCCGTGGCAGCGTTACGCCGACCGGCGCGTCCTTCATTACTTCTATTTCTATGCGCTGTGGGCCGCCATCATGACCGTGCTGAAGGTCGGCCTGTTCGCGCGCGCGCCCGTCGACATGCTCCAGGCGCTCGCGCTCGCCGTGGTCGAACCCTATGGCGTCCTGTGGTTCATCTACATGCTCGGCATCTTCAGCGTCGCCGTCAAATTGCTCTGGCAGTTGCGCGTGCCGCACTGGGTGGTCGTTCCGATCGCCGCCGGCCTGCAGATGGCGCATATCGACGTTGCGAGTTACGTGGTGACGCAGTTCGCCGGCTATTTCGTGTTTTTCTATATCGGCTACGCCGCCGCACCCGTGATCTTTCGTTTCGTTGACTGGGTCGCGCACCACGTCGCGGTGTCCATTGCCGGGCTGCTGATCTGGGCGTTCGCCAACGGGCTGCTGGTCTTTTCGCCGGGCTATGTTCTCATGCCGACGGAAACCCAGATGGGCCTTGCCGCGCTGCCGCCGCTCCATCTCCTGCTGGCGATTGTCGGCGCGCTGGCGCTCTGCGTTGGCGGGGCGCTGCTGTCAAAGCTCTCGTTCATGAATTGGTTGCGTTGGCTCGGCGAGCACTCTCTCGTCGTCTATGTCGCCTTCACCATTCCGATGTCCATTTTCCGCGCCGCGGCGATGTGGAGCGGGATATTGACGGAAACCGGCTCGCTCAGCCTGGCCGTTCTCATCGTCGCGACCGCCAGCCCGGTGATGCTGTACCTCATCATCAAGCGGGTCGGGTTTGGAACGTTCCTGTTTGAACGGCCAGCCTGGGCGCGGATTGCCGAGAATCAAACGTCAAAGCCGGCCGCGGTATTTGCAACCGCGACGCTCGCGTCCAACAGGTCCTGAACGCCGGCGAAACGCGACCCGACGTCGCTACTGCGCGTCGCCGCCGCCGATATAGCCGCCGATTTTCCAGCCGCTCGCATCCTTGACGTAGCAGATCTGGTCGTTGCCGATTGGCGCGACTGAATCCACTGATACGAATCCGGTCTTGCCGGAGGGCGTGACAACACGCAGGAACGTTGGAGCTGACGGTCCATTCTCTGCCACGATGCGCACGAAGGCGCTCCCGAGCTTTTCGAGGACCGGCGCGTTGGCCTGCGGCGCGGCGCGGACCTCGAGGTCGGCGGAGACCGGATAACCCCAGTCGCCCAGATCAGTTTGCGTGCTCTGGAGCAATGCTTCGAAGGCCTTGCGATCGAAATTAGGGTCGGCGGGCGCGCACGTCGCACCCTTTTGCTCGGGTGAGGCTGCGCCGGTCGGATCATCGGCAAAGCTCGCCAGCATGTCCCAGCCGGCGCCGTCTTTGTTGTTGAGGCCGAGCGCCGCCGCGAGATTGTCGATGCCGGCTCTCTTCTTGTCGGCGCGGTCGCCTTGCTCGCGGAGCCAGAAGAACCCTTGGCCGACGATCAGCTTCGCAAGCGCGGCGCGATCCTTGCGCTGCGCCGCTTCGCCAATCTGTTTGCGGAAGGCCTCGAAGCCCGGATCGGCGATCGGCTGCGGTGGCGTCACAGCCACCGGCTTGTAGGGTCCGGCCTTGGGCGGCGGCGGGGGCTGCTGGCCGCGCGGCTGGTTTTGCGCCAGCACTGTCGTCGTGCCGGCGATCAGCAGAGCCGCGCATAGAGATGTCAGATGACTGGTGCGCATCATATCGCTCCCGGTTCGGTGCGAGCGCTGAGCCGTGCACGGCCGCAGCCCTGGGCCACGCGCAAAACCTAGCACAGGTTGTTGGCGGCAAAAAATTTGCGGTCCCGGAGAGCAGGGTCAGCCGACGGGACCGCAGGAGGGGACTATACGCCGGACGCAACAAAGACAGGTGCGGAGTGTTATTAGCGCGCGGCCATGACGTCCTGGTGACGCCTCATTGTGGCCGCCTGGCCTGTGGACGTATGCGTTGCCAGGCCGCTAAACCGAGTCGCGACCGTGCCCGCCCGGAGAGCCCCGCCCAATGCCGATTTTGTCGCCTTTTCTCACGCCCGTTCTTCTGCTGATCGGGTCCAACATATTCATGACCGCCGCCTGGTACTGGCACCTGCGCTACAAGGAGGTGCCGCTGATTTCTGTCATTTTCATCAGCTGGGGGCTCGCATTTATCGAATACTGCCTTGCAGTGCCGGCCAATCGCTACGGCAGTGCCGTTTACACCGCGGCCCAGCTCAAGACGATGCAGGAGGTGATCACCTTCGCGGTGTTCGCCGTTTTCTCATTCTTCTATTTGCGTGAGCCGATCACGTTGAGCCAGGGCTTCGGCTTTGCATTGATCGCGGCAGGCGCTTTCTTCGTGTTTCACAAGTGGTGAAATGCGCCCCGCTGTCATGCCCGCGCTTGTCGCGGGCATCCACGTCTTTCATTCCGCAAAATGTGGATGGCCGGGACAAGCCCGGCCATGACGATGCCGAGGTGCATCGTCACTTCGCCGGGGCAAGACGCAGGATGCGACCGGAGGCGTTGTCAGTGAGCAGATACAGCGCACCGTCGGGTCCCTGCCGCACGTCGCGGATGCGCTCGTGCAGGTCTTGCAACATGCGCTCTTCCTTGACGGCCTTGTCGCCCTTGAGTTCCAGCCGCGAGATTAATTCGAACTTGAGTGCACCGTTGAACAGGCTGCCTTTCCAGCCCGGGTAAAGATCGCCGGTGTAGAAGGCCATGCCGGACGGCGCGATCGACGGTGTCCAATGCCAGAGCGGATCTGCGACACCGGCCATCGTTGCCTTGCCACTGCCGACCGGCGTGCCATCGTAGTTGCGGCCATAGCTGACCAGCGGCCATCCGTAGTTTTTACCTTTTTCGATGATGTTGATCTCGTCGCCACCCATGGGGCCGTGTTCCTGCTCCCATAGTTTCCCGTCGGCGGGATTGAAGGCGAGGCCTTCGGCATTGCGCAGGCCATAGGCCCAGATCTCCGGCAGCGCATTTTGCTGTCCAATAAAGGGATTGTCGGGCGGCACAGCGCCGTCGGGTGTGATCCGGATAATCTTGCCGATATGGTTGTCGAGGTTCTGCGCCAGCGCACTCGGGCCGAAATGATCGCCGAGGGTAACGAAGAGGTTGTCGTCGGGCGCGTGCACCATGCGGCAGCCGATATTGAGCCCGCGCGACACCGGGCCCTTTTGCCGGAATATCGTCGCCGGCGACTCGAGGCGCGGTGTTTCGCCATCGAGCAGACGGGCGCGCAGGACGGCGATGCGTCCGCCGCCATCAGCGGGCTCCGCGTAGCAGACAAAGATCCTGCGGCTGCGCTCGAAGTCGCGCGCCAGCACGACATCCATCAGGCCGGCCTGGGACTGCGCGAAGACTGCCGGGACCCCGCCCAGCGGGGGCGACAATTGGCCTTTACGCGTGACGATCCGCAGGCGGCCGGGCCGCTCGGTGACCAGCATGCGGCCGTCCGGTAGGAAGGCGAGCGACCAGGGATGCACGAGGCCGCCGGCAATGGTCTCAACCGTGATGTTGCCGGCGGAACTGGGAAATGTCGGCTCGGCGGCCCCTGCCACGCCGGCAGCCAGCACGGCGGTCAGCGCAAGGATCGGTCGCATGCAGTCTCCATCAATGCCGCCTCAACTGTGCGACATCGCTGCAAGTTCCGAAAGGGGCGGCGTCAGCTGTGGGTCTTTTTATGCCGGTGCGGGTGAGGCAATGACAGAATGGTCAGCCCGCCCATGCCGATAAACAGCAAGCCCAGCAAAAGCGCGATGGCGAACAGGCCACTTTCGTTGTCGATGACGTTACCCACCACGTCAGCGTGCGCGATGCCCACCGAAACCACGGTCACGGCAAGGATCGTGCAAAGCGCGAGCGCGATGGTGGTGACCAGCTCGGCGATGGCCGCATTGCGCCGCTCGCGGCCAAGGACGCGCTCGGCGGGGGGCATAAAACCGGCTGACTGAATGGGCCTTGGCATAAACATGTGGGCGAACCTGAAACAGGCGCTTTGACAATGGTGTCTGAATAACGCCTGAAACCGGCAACGGTTCGACCCCATTAGGGCGGAGGCGGTCATGAAGCTGGGCGTTTTCGTGGCGGCGGCTAAAAAAGCCGAGGAATTCCAGCGCTACTGGGCGGGGGCCAGTTCCGGCTGCCAGCTCATGGAGATGTAACCCGGCTCGTCGGCGACTCGCTTGAGCCAGGCGCGAATCGCCGGATAGCGGCCGAGGTCGAAGTCACACTGGTCGGCGACGTGGGTGTAGGCGTAAAGAGCGATGTCGGCGATCGTAAAGTGGTTATCGACGAAAAAGGGGTAGCGGGCGAGGTGGGTCTCCATCACGCCGAGCGCGCGATAGCCGTTTTCCATCCAGTCCTCGAGCGCGTGGCTCTGCAAGTCGCGCCCGCCCTTGATCAGCGCCAGCCAGAAATAAGCGGCGCCGATATTCGGCTCCAGACTGTGCTGCTCGAAGAACATCCATTGCAACGCTTCAGCGCGTCCGATGCGGTCTTCCGGCGCGAGCATCGTGCCGCCGGCGACATACCAGAGGATGGCATTCGATTCCGCGAGATGGCGGTCGGGCGCGACTTCCAGCAACGGCACCTGGCCGTTGGGATTCTTGCCGAGGAATTCCGGCGTGCGGCTTTCGCCTTTGAGGATGTCGACCTCCACGAGCTTGTACGGAATGCCGAGCCGGGCCAGCGCAAGGCGGACCTTGTAGCTGTTGCCGGATCGCTGCATCGAATAGAGCGTGTACATCTCGTTCCTGGTCCGAATAAGAGTCAGATCCGTTCAGGCATCCGCGTGTGATTGATCGCTTCCGAAAACGCCGAACACTGTCCGGAACCGTGCGCGACCCCCGCAGCGCATGGGGCGGATAGGACGCACAAAGTCCGGCAATAACAAGGCCATCAAACAGCGCGATGTCACGAAAAAATGAAATTACATTCGCTGCAGTGCAACGACAAATGCATCGTCTCCGGCGGCCTATAAAAGAAGAATTCTATTCCGCCGCCACCCGGTGCGCGCGGGCGTATTCGATCAAAGCATCGTCATCGACCGGTTCGATCGGCGTGAAATCGCGGTGCGCGATCCATTCCGGCCGCGTGAACTTGGTAATGTGGTTGGAACAGGCGCAGAGCGTCAGATAAACGATCTTACGCGGGTAGGGCGTGATGTTCGGCGGTGAGGCGTGCACGAGATTGCCGTGGAACATGAGCACTGACCCCGGCTTGCCGGTCGGCGCCACGATGCCGACGCCGTCCGGGCCGGCGGCCTCCTGCGCAAGCCGCGTCACCGTTTCCTTGTCCAACGTCCACAAAGGATAGGACGTCGTCGTTTTGTCATGGCCAGCGGCGAGCACGCCCTGCTTGTGACTTTTCGGAATGATCATCAGCGCGCCGTTAATCGGCAGCACTTCATCCAGGAAAATCGCGATGTTCATCGCGCGCGGTTCCGGCATGCCGTCGTCACGCGCCCAGGTGCCGTAATCCTGGTGCCACTGCCACACGTCGCCTTCGAAGGCCGCCTTGGCGTTGAGTTTGAACTGATGCACGTAAACGCTCTCACCGAAAAGCTGCATCAGCGGTTCGACCAGCCGCGGATGGCGCGACATGACCTCAAACACCTTGTTGAACTTGTGTGCCGCAAATGCGGTGCGCGGTGCTCCGGATTTTTCGCGCCACACTTCCTGGCGATCGAGCTTGAGGATGTTTTCCGCCTCCGAGCGCAAGAGCGCGATCTCTTCTTCCGAAAAGCAGTTGGGAAAGAAGACATAGCCCTGTTCGTCGAATGCCTTGAGCTGCTCGGCGGAAAGTTTCATGGCGTGCTCCCGGAATAGTCCGGCCCGTTTGTGGGGCCTTTTGGGAATAGTCTACCGGGAGAAAAGCCGGTCGCCTAGTTGCCGGTGACGAGGCCGATTTGGCCTGCCGCGCCATGCGCGTGCGGCTGGTGGGCATAGGTGGCAATGCGACGGGCGGCCACAATCGCGAGCACGGCAATGGCTAGTCCGGCCGGCACGTCGATGAAGTAGTGGCCGCCGTCCACCGGAATGGACACCAGCATCATCGTGTTGATGACTAACCCGATCCAGCGCAGCACCGGGATCGGCCACAAGCCAACGGTCAGGATCAATGCCAGCGCCGCGTGCAGGCTGGGGAACGTCACGATGCCTTGTGAGCCCATCGCCATCAATTGCCGGAACGATCCATCGCGCAATCCGAGGAAGATCGGCAAATGGTATTCCTGAGTCGCCGGCACGATATCGGGATAGGCGGCGGGTGAGAGTTTGTAGAAGCCCCACACGCCCTGCGCGGGAACCAGCGCCGCGATCACGATGGTGACGACGGCCGAGATCATGAAGGCAAGCACGAAGACCCGCATCCAGGCCAACCGTCCCGCAAGTGCGAGCGCCAACACGACGATGACGGTCTGCGGCAACAGGCTGAGATAGATGATGCTGAACAACGGATGCAGGCTGGCATGCGCGTCCATCCAGTTGAGTAACGAGGTCCAGTCGAGACCGAGCGCGCGGTCAGCGGCATCGAACCAGCTATCGCGCAACGGCAGGTCGAGACTTGCGGCAATGTAAGAGAACGGAGCGCCGACCGCGGCGAACGCAACGATCTGTGCAGTTCCGCCGAGCGCGCTGGCGAGCCGCGGATCCGGCCGCCGCGTCTGGTAGAGCCAGGTGCCGGCAAGCGAGAGCGCAGTGGCGCCTCCGGCCATTGCGAACGAGCGGCCCATGAGCTGGAAGTTCGACGTCAGCGGGGCCAAGAGCATGATGACGGCCAGGGCGATGATGATCGCCCAGATGATGCCGTCCAGCCGGCGTAAGCCCGCCGCATGCCCGATCATGGATATTGTCCTGTGCGCCAAAGTATTGCCGGCAACTAACCACGGCGCGGTTGCCCGCCGGTTAATCGCCTCGACTCAAGCCTAGGAATGCGCGCCGGACAGGGGTTTCCCGCAGGTCCTGGACTGATCGCGGGGGACGATTGGACCCATCGATAATCTTCACCAAATCGCCACTTGATGGACTCGGGAGCGGGCATTACGACTGGGGCGCCGCACAAACCGCGGCAAGAACTGGAATATTGAACCGGAGTGTTTCGATGGCCTTTCTTGCGGACCAGCTTAAGCGCATCAAACCGTCGGCGACGATCGCCGTCACGGACAAGGCGCGCGCGCTTAAACTGGCCGGCCGCAACGTCATCGGGCTGGGCGCCGGCGAGCCGGATTTCGACACGCCGGACAACATCAAGCAGGCGGCGATCAAGGCGATCGAGAGCGGCAAGGCGTCCAAGTACACCAACGTTGATGGCATCGCCGAGCTCAAGGACGCGATCGTCAAGAAGTTCAAGCGCGAGAACGGCCTCGAGTACAAGGCAAGCCAGGTCACCGTCGGTACCGGCGGCAAGCAGGTGCTGTACAACGCATTTATCTCGACGCTCAATCCGGGCGATGAGGTCATCATCCCGGCGCCGTATTGGGTGAGCTATCCCGACATGGTGTTGCTTGCAGGCGGCGAGCCGGTCGAGGTCGCGACCACGATGGCGAGCGGCTTCAAGATGAGCGCACAGCAGCTCGAGCGCGCGATCACGCCGAAGACGAAATGGGTTTTGCTGAACTCGCCCTCGAACCCGAGCGGCGCTGCCTATACGCGCGCCGAGTTGAAGGCGCTCACCGATGTGCTGGTGAAGCATCCGCACGTGCATGTGATGACCGACGACATGTATGAGCACCTGGTCTACGACGACTTCGTGTTCACCACGCCGGCGCAGGTCGAGCCGTCGCTCTATCCGCGCACGCTCACGATCAACGGCTGCTCGAAGGCCTACTGCATGACCGGCTGGCGCATCGGCTACGCCGGCGGGCCCGAGCCGTTGATCAAGGCCATGGCAATGGTCCAGTCGCAGTCGACCTCGAACCCGGCGGCGGTGTCGCAATGGGCGGCGGTGGAAGCGC
>Ga0265325_10001628_pt1 | contig 15648 bp, 15 predicted proteins | sample 41420metaG_FD_202090 | JGI IMG/M metagenome (GOLD analysis project Ga0265325, IMG submission 202090) | Rhizosphere microbial communities from Carex aquatilis grown in University of Washington, Seatle, WA, United States - 4-14-20 metaG | ecosystem: Host-associated > Plants > Roots > Rhizosphere...
TTGTAGGCGTCTGCCATAAAGGAGGGACGGCGATGGCGACGTACTCGATAGCTAATCTCGGCCGCCGGGAAATCCTGCAGATGTCCGCGACCCTGGCCGCGGCGAGCATGGCCTCACCCAGGCTTGCGATGGCACAATCGGCCGAGCATCGCACCCCGGAGCAGATTTTGGGGCCGTACTATCCGCTGAAGGGTTTTGATCGGAACGCGGACCTGACTCGTGTTCCAGGGCGCTCCGGGCGCGCGGAAGGCCAAGTTCTCGATGTTATGGGTCGGGTGCTTAATCTCAAAGGCGAGCCCGTTCGAAACGCGAAGGTAGAAATCTGGCAGGCCAACGCTCGCGGGCGATACACGCACCCAAGCGATACCAATCCCGCACCGCTTGATCCGAATTTCGAGGGGTCCGTTGTTCTGACGACTGATCAGGATGGCCGGTATCGGTTCAAGACGATCAAACCGGCTGGCTATCCTGCGGGTCCCAACAGGATGCGACCAGCGCATATTCACTTTCAGGTTTCCGGCCGGCAGGACAGGCTCGTGACCCAGATGTACTTCGAAGGCGACCCTTACAACGACACGGATCGCTTTCTGCAAACGGCGCTGGAGCAGAAGGATATGCTCATCGCCAAGCTATTGCCGCCGACCTCCGAGATGGAGCCCGAGTCGAAACGGGTGATTTTCGAAATCGTGCTCTACGCGGGCTAGCCGCCGCGTCGATTTTCGACTGGAGCCTCCGAAAACGACGTGGTTGACCCGAAGCGGACATCGGCCTTGTTGAATAAGGTTGTGCCCAGAACAACACTCAGGCCCCTGTTAGAAAGGTGGGTTTACCCGATACCATGAGTGCCCTGATCGGAGGGGCGGGTATGAGGCTTCCCCGATACGAAGCGCGGATCGGGAGAGACGACATGCGCCGCTGCGCTTTTTTAACCGCATTGATTATCACGACAGCGATTTGGCCTGTCGCAGCGCCGGCACAAAACTATCCGACGCGGCCTGTCATCATGGTTGTACCATTTGCTGCGGGCGGCACGTTTGACGTCATGGGTCGCATCATCGCGACCCGTATGAGCGAACTCCTAGGTCAGCAGGTGATAGTCGAAAACACCACCGGAGCTGGTGGCATCATTGGAGTTAACCGCGTCATCAACGCCCCGCCCGACGGTTACACCGTTCTATTGGGCACGGTTGGCACCCATGCCTACAACCAATGGATCTACAAGAAGCGCCGCTATGACGCGATAAACGACCTCGCGCCGGTGACGTTGTTTTCCGAACAGCCGATGGTGCTCGAAGCCCGCAAGGATCTGGTCGCCAACACCATTCCGGAGTTTGTAGCGCTTCTGAAGACAAGCGGCGCCAAGATGCAGTTCGGCTCGGCTGGCGCGGGCACAACGACACATTTGGCGTGCGCGCTTATCAATTCTGTAATCGGCGTCCAGATCACGCATGTGCCTTATCGTGGCTCAGCGCCGGCGGCGAATGATCTGATCGGCGGTCAGATCGACTACCTGTGCGGCAACCTCGGCGCGGCTGCTCCGCTGATCATGGGCAAACAGGTCAAGGCCATCGCGGTGCTATCCAAGAAACGCTCGCCGCTGATGCCGGAACTGGCCAGCGCCGATGAGCAGGGTCTGACCGGAGTCGACGTCACGACCTGGACGGCGATCTTTCTGCCTAAGGGAACGCCAAGGCCCATCCTGGATAAGGTCAAGGACGCCACGCAGGCGGCAATGGACACGCCTGCAATCAAAACACGGATGCTGGAGATTGGGGTCACGGGCATCACGCCCGACCGCCGCTCCCCGGAGTATCTCGCGAAGTACGTTGTCGACGAGATCGCGCGCTGGGAGGCGCCGATCAAATCGGGCGGGCTGCAGGTTGATTAAAAGTAGATTTGCCGCGTGGCATGACTGCTTGCTGCGGATAGCTTGGCCTCCTAAAGCGACTCCATGTGCTGACAATGAGCATTCCGCTTCTGACCTATGGCTGACATTTGATCGGGGATGAGGTCAGCCATTTGCGAGCATCGCTCCGCCCAATGCGCAGAGGACAACCACCAGCCAAGGCGGAGTCTGCCACATGAAAAGCAGCAGGAAGGCCGCAGCGCCGAGCATGTAGTCAGTCGCGCTCAGGATGCCTGCCGTCCAGACCGGGTGATAGAGCGCAGCCAAGAGCAGACCGACGACGGCAGCGTTGACGCCATCGAGCGCCGAGCGCGCCCAATCCTGGCGGCGAAGCTCGTCCCAGAACGGCAACGCCCCAATGACCAGCAGGAAGGAAGGAAGGAATACGGCAACGAGACACAATGCCGCCCCGGCCCAGCCCCTGGGTGCCGGGCCCATGACCGCGCCGAGATAGGCCGAGAAAGTGAAGAGTGGGCCCGGCACGGCTTGCGCGGCACCATAGCCCGCGAGGAACGCATCATTCGAGACCCAGCCCGGCGGCACGACCGAAGCCTGAAGCAGAGGTAGAACGACGTGGCCGCCACCAAATACGAGAGAGCCCGTGCGATAGAACGCCTCGAACACGCGGAGGACATGAGCCGGATAGACCGCGAGCACGAGCGGCAGGCCAACGAGCACCGCAAAGAAAATGGTCAGGGCGACGATCGCTGCGAGACGGCTGACGGGATGCGGCAGGGTCACGGCATCGGTGGGCGCTTTCGTCTTGAGCAAAATCAGTCCTGTAAGGGCGCCCAGAAGGATGGCGCCGATTTGTCCCCACGTATTCGGCGCCGCCAGCACGATGGCCATTGCGGCTACCGCGAGCGTTGCGCGCTTGGGGTCCGGAGTAAGCGAGCGCATCATCGACAAGACGGCCTGCGCCACGACGGCCACCGCAGCGACCTTAAGACCGTGGAGCCAACCGCCGCCGAGCGTCTGCTCAAACGAGGCCAGCCCATAGGCGAACAGCACCAGCGCAATCGCCGACGGAAGGGTAAAAGCCGTCCACGCCGCGAGCGCGCCCGAGTACCCCGCGCGCGACAAGCCGATGGCGATGCCAACCTGGCTGCTGGCGGGGCCGGGCAGGAACTGGCAAAGCGCGACAAGGTCGGCATAGGTTTTTGCGTCGAGCCATCGGCGCCGCACCACAAACGCCTCGTGAAAATATCCGAGATGCGCGACGGGGCCGCCGAAGCTCGTCAGGCCCAATCGCAGAAAGATTGTAAAAACCTCCCACACACTATTCGGTTTCGCTTTGCGGTCGTTCTGGTCCATCGCAGGTGAATGCGTTATTGGGATCGTGGGTACCCTTTGGGGCCAGGGACGATGATGGCGAAATAACGTATACTTAGAGAGGCTGGAGCGGCGTTCGTGCGTTGATACTGGCCGGGGGGCGGTGCAAGCGGGAGATTACCACCCATGCCCCTCGTTGCGCGACACGTCCCCACCAAACAGCGCGCAAGGAAACTCATCGACCGGCGCGGATTTGTGTTCGGAGCAGGCGCGGCTGGCGCGGCGCTCGGAGCAGGCCTCGGGACCGTGCTGGCCCAGACGCGGGACGCAGCCGATTTCACGCTTCGCATTGCACGTGCAAAAATTGAGCTGGCGCCGGGAAAGGTCATTGACACCTTTGCCTATAATGGCGCGGTGCCCGGACCGTTGCTGCGCGTCCGCGAAGGTCAGCCGGTCACCATCGATGTGACGAATGAAACGGACATCGAGGACATTGTGCATTGGCACGGGCTTTATCTGCCGCCCATTGCCGACGGCGCAATGGAGGAAGGATCGCCGATGATCGCGCGGGGCGGCACGCAGCGTTACAGCTTCACCGCCAAACCGTCAGGCACCCGCTGGTATCACAGCCACAATATCGCCGGGACGGACCTCACGCGCAGCCTTTACGCGGGCATGTACGGTTTCTTCGTCATTGACCCGGCGAGCAATCCGGCGCGTTACGACCGCGAAGTCATGCTCGCTGCGCACCACTGGGAACCAAAATGGGTGAGTATGCAGGACATCCGAAAAGGCCCGCCCCCGGATAACGGCTTGGAAGTCCTGTACGCCTCGGCATCGTTCAACGACAAGATGCTGGGTCAGGGTGAACCTATACGAGTGCGCCTCGGCGAGCGGGTGCTCTTCCGCGTGTTGAACGCGAGCCCGACGCAGAACATCACCGTGGCGCTGGCAGGGCACCGGCTCAACGTCGTCACTCTTGATGGCAATCCTGTGCCTTCGCCACGCGCTATCGACACGCTATTCCTCGCGCCGGCCGAGCGCGCAGACGTGATCGTTGAAATGAACCATCCTGGTGTCTGGATTCTCGGCAGCGTGCGGGAAGATGATCGCAAGATAGGGTTAGGCGTGGTTGTCGAATACGCAGAGGAGCACGGCGCCCCGCAATGGCAGGACCCGCCCAACGTGCCTTGGGACTACGCACTTTTCGGCACGGACCGTCCCGTGCCGGAGCCTGACCACCGCCTTGAACTGCTGTTCGAGAAGGTTCCTGGCGGCCGGAGCGGCTATAACCGCTGGAAGCTCAACGGCAACTCATGGCCGGACACTCGCCAATTGCTCACCACTGAGGTCGGCAAGCGGTATCGTCTCGTCATGACCAACAAGAGCGGAGATAACCATCCCGTTCATCTGCACCGGCACACGTTCGAGGTGACAAAGATTGGCGAGAAGAAAACAGCGGGCGTTATGAAAGATACCATCAACATGACGCGCTTCAGCAGCGTAGAAGTTGATTTCGTTGCCGACGATCCCGGTCCGTCTCTGCTGCACTGTCATCACCAAGACCACCAAGACGAAGGTTTTATGGGCCTGGTGACGTATATGTAGTCCCGTTGATCCCCGAGCTAGAATCGAAATCCAGCATCAGTCGCAATCGATAAACACACGCCCTAGCCAAATCCGTAGAGGGTCGCCGGATTGTCCACCAGGATGCGCCGCCGCGTCGCCTCGCTCGGCGCCCATTCCACGAGCAGATCGAACAGCGCGGCGTCGTCGGGCTTGTCCTGCTCGGTCGGATGCGGCCAGTCGCTGCCCCAGACCAGCCGCTCGGGCGCAGCCGCGACATAGGCCTTCGCCACCTTGGTGGCGTCCGCATAGGGCGGCGCGCCGAACATGTAGGCGCCGGACAGCTTGATCCAGGTCCGGCCGGTGTCGAGCATGCGCCGGATCACGGCGAAGGCCGGATGGTCGAGCCCCTGCGGCGGCGTGAGCCGGCCGAGATGGTCGAACACCACCGTGCCCGGCAATCGCTCCAGCATGACGGCATGCGCCGCGATCTGGTCGGCGCGCAGATGGATCTGCACATGCCAGCCGAGTGGCTGCACGCGATTGGCCAGCGGCTCGATCATGTCGAGGGTGGTGCTGGCGCTGTGCGGATCGAATTGGGTGAAGCGGATGCCGCGGATGCCGCCCTTCGCCAGCTTCTGCAGCTCGCCGTCGCTGACCGACGGGTGGACCACGGCGACGCCGCGCGCCTGCGGCCCGATTCGTGCGATGGCGTCGAGCGTCACCCGGTTGTCGGTGACGTAGGCTGCGGGGTTGACGATCACCACCCGGCTGGTGCCGATCCGCCGTTGCAGCATCAGGTATTCGGCGAGCCGCGCGTTCGGCTGCATCCGTGCCTCGGGCCGCTGCGGCGGGAAGCGCACGCCGTCGTAGATGTGCATGTGGCAGTCGCAGGCGCCGGGCGGCGCCTGAAGTTTCGGCCGGGATGTTCCGGATGAATTGGGGACTTGCATCGTGCGTTGACCTTACGGCCTCCATTCCGCCCCAGTCCATGGTATGTTTGGCGCCTTCATGAGCCAAATGTTCCGGACGCTCCTCGCGCTGCTGGCCGGTCTCTGGATCGCGGGCGGCACGGCGTCGGCGCACCCGCACGTCTGGGTGACGATGAAGAGCAACGTCGTCTATGGCCCCGACGGCGCCGCGCTCGGCGTGCGCCACACCTGGACCTTCGACGACATGTATTCGGCCTTCGCCATCCAGGGGCTCGACCACAAGGACAAGAACACGTTCACCCGCGCGGAGCTGCAGCCGCTCGCCAAGGTCAACGTCGAGTCGCTCAAGGAGTACGACTTCTTTACCTTCGCCAAGGCCGACAACAAGAAGGCCGAGTTCGTCGATCCGACCGACTATCACCTCGATTTCAACGCCAAGGACACGGTGCTGACGCTGCACTTCCTGCTGCCGTTCAAGGCGCCGGTGCACGCTAAGAACCTGCGGCTGGAAGTGTTCGATCCGGAGTATTTCGTCGATTTCCAGCTCGACCAGCACGATCCGGTGGAGCTGGAGAGCGCACCGGCCGGCTGCCAGCTCACGCTCGGCAAGCCGCAGGAGATGACCAAGGAGCTCGCGCAGCGGCTTGCCGACATTCCGGTGGACGGCAAGATTCCACTCGACAGCTACGGGGCGGCATTCTCAAACAAGATCATGGTGAAATGCCCCTGACCCCGCCGTATCGCGAGCGCGTCTTCGTCGCGCTCGTCCTCTGCGCATCGGCAGCGTCGCTGCTGCTGATCGCAGGCCTCCACGATCACGCCCTGGCCCAAGGCAGCGCCTTCGGCCACGGCAGCGCGCAGCCGAGCACCGGCCTGATCGGCTGGATGTTCGCCAAGCAGGCCGAGTTCTACCGCGACATGTCGCGCGTCATCCGCGCCGCCAAGACTGACGGCACCGCGGTCTGGACCTTGCTCGGCATTTCGTTCCTCTACGGCATTTTCCACGCCGCCGGACCCGGCCACGGCAAGGCGGTGATCTCGTCCTACCTCGTCGCCAACGAGGAAACCTGGCGGCGCGGCGTCGTGCTGTCTTTCGCCTCGGCGTTGTTGCAGTCGCTGGTCGCGGTCGCCATCGTCGGGGTCGCCGCGGCGGTGCTCAACGCCACGGCGGGCCAGATCTGCAGCGCCGAGCGCGTCATCGAGCTGGTCAGCTACGCCCTGATTGCGCTGGTCGGGGCGCGGCTGATCTGGGTCAAGGGCCGCGGCTTCGTCCACGCCATGCGTGGCTTGGCGAGGCCATTGCACGCGGTCGGCGCGGCGGTGACGCCGCATGACCACAAGCATCACGACCATCATGGCCACGACCACGATCATCACCACCATGACCACGATCATCACCACCATCATCACGACGATGAGCACGCCGCGGCCTGGGGCCATGCCCATGGTCCGGAGCCCGAGGAGCTGGCCGGGCCCGGCGGTTGGCGCCGCGGCTTCTCGGCGATCGTCGCGGTCGGGCTGCGGCCGTGTTCCGGAGCCATCATCGTGCTGGTGTTTGCGCTGGCGCAGGGCCTGTTCTGGGCCGGCGTCGCCGCAACCTTCCTCATGGGGCTTGGCACCGCCATCACCGTTGCGGCGATCGCCACGCTTGCCGTCGCCTTCCGCTCCGCGGCGAAGCGGATGGCCGTGTCACACTCCGGCTACGGCATGCTGATGCTGCGGGGCATCGAGGTCGGCGCCGCGATCCTGGTGCTGTGCTTCGGCATCCTGCTGCTGCTGGGCTACATCGCCGTCGAACGCGGCGCCTGCTTCTGAGTTGGTTTTAGATGGCCAATGCCATCCAGACACGCTGTGTGGTGGTCGGCGGCGGCCCGGCCGGCATGATGCTGGGCTTCCTCCTGGCGCGCGCCGGCATCGACATCGTGGTGCTTGAGAAGCACAAGGATTTCCTGCGCGACTTTCGTGGCGACACCATCCATCCCTCGACGCTCGAGCTGATGCGCGAGCTCGGCCTGCTCGACGAATTCCTGAAGCTGCCGCATCAGGAGATCTCGAAAATGAGCTTCGAGATCGGCGGCCAGCACTTGCAGATGGTCGATTTCAGCCACCTGCCGGTGCAGTGCAAATTCGTTGCGCTGATGCCGCAATGGGACTTCCTCAATTTCCTCGCCGACCGCGGCAAGCGATACAGGACTTTCGGCCTGTTGATGCAGGCCGAGGCCCAGGACTTGATCGTCGAGAATGGCCGGGTCACCGGCGTTCGCGCCTCGACGCCCGACGGCGACGTCGAGATTCGCGCTTCGCTGGTGGTCGGGTGCGACGGCCGCCATTCCACGATGCGCGAGCGCGCCGGATTTGCAGTCGAAGACATCGGCGCGCCGATCGACATCCTGTGGTTTCGCGTCTCGCGGCGTCCGACCGACACCGAGGAGACCGGCGGCCACATTGAGGCCGGCAAGATGATGGTCATGCTCAACCGCGGCGACTACTGGCAATGCGCCTATGTCATCCCCAAGGGCGGCATCGAGGCGGTGAAGCGCGAGGGCCTGGCGAAGTTCCGCGAGCGCGTGGTGGAGCTGTCGCCGTTCCTGCGCGATCGCATGGATGAGATCAAAAGCTTCGATGACGTCAAGCTCCTGACTGTAGCGATCGACCGCCTGCGCCAATGGCACCGGCCCGGCCTGCTCTGCATCGGCGATGCGGCGCATGCGATGTCGCCGGTCGGCGGCGTCGGCGTCAACCTCGCGGTTCAGGATGCGGTCGCCGCCGCCAACATCCTGGCCGAGCCGCTTCGCGCCGACGCGGTCACCGAGCGGCATCTCGCCGCCGTTCAGCAGCGCCGGACCTTTCCGATGCGCGTCATCCAGCGCATGCAGGTCGTGGTGCAGAACAAGCTTCTGTCGCCTGCGCTCACCGGCCGCGAGCGGCCCAGACCGCCGCTGCTGCTTCGCGTCATGCAGTGGATACCGTGGCTGCGCCGCATTCCGGCGCGAATCGTCGGCCTCGGCGTCCGGCCCGAACATGTCGAGACGGCGGAGCGAAACGAGGGTGCGCTAATCTAACGCTACACAGACATCATTGATGATCATCGCTTCATTTCGATGATCGGCTTGTCTTTTTCGACGATCATGACGCCGAGCAACCGCATGGGTTCGGCGCTGACGACGCGGCCGCCGTGCCATTGTTCTCGCCCCACATACTGGGCGTCGCCCGGCTTCATGATATGGACGGGTTTTCCCTCCACCTCTGCCGCCCATTCACCAGAAATGACGAGGTGGAACTCATCGCCGTGATGAAAGTGCCTCGGCACCATGGCGCCGCCTGGGACTTCGTAGAGGTTCGCAATGACTTGGCGGTTTGGAACGCCTGTCAGATCCATCTGAACAAGGGGTGTGACCTTGTTGCCGGCGAAGCCCGCGGGCGGCTGACTCTGAGCTTCAAGCCGCGGAGCCGCCATCCACCCTGTGGCCATCGCGACCGCGGCACAGCCGATGACGCGCAAGATGCTGCCTTTGCGTTTGAGCATGGTTTCCTCCGTCGAAAGCTTGCCTCGCCACTTTCGGCGGTTCCGCATCGCGTGGTAATTCATTACTATCTGAACAGGGTGTTTAGCTGGACTGAACAATGCGCGGGACTGAGTTTGTCGAGCTGACGGCCTTCGCCGCGGTCGCCGAGCACGGCGGCTTTTCAAAAGCCGCGGTGCAGCTTGGCGTGACACGTTCAACGCTCAGCCAAAATCTTCGTGCACTGGAGGAGCGGCTCGGCGTCCGATTAATGAATCGGACGACCCGCAATGTCGCTCTCACCGAGGCTGGCGAACGGTTGTTGGCGCGTGTACGCCCCGCGCTCGGAGAGTTGACGTCGGCTGTCGATCAGGCCCGCGACGTGGAGCATCGAGTGGCCGGCATGCTGCGCCTGGTTGTTCAGCCGCCAGTGGCGAACTTTCTAATAGGATCGATCTTGGCGGGCTTTCTATCCGATTATCCCGGCGTCCAGCTGGACGTCGCGGTCGTGAAAATGCCTGCCGACATCATCAGCGAGCACTTCGACGCCGGAATTCGGATCGGCGAGCAGATCGAGCGCGACATGATCGCCTTGCGTGTCATGGATGAGCCGCGCTTTCTGGTGGTGGGGTCTCCGGATTATCTGGCCCGTCACACCGCCCCCAAAACACCGCACGATCTGCAGCATCACGACTGTATTCGAAACCGGCTGCCGAACGGCACCGTTTTCGGCTGGCAATTTGCAAAGAACCGAAAAAGGCTTCAAGTCGCCGTCAATGGACGCTTGACTGTCGATGACATTGATCTTTCGATTCGCGCGGCCCTCGATGGAATAGGACTGGCCTATTTGCTCCGTGACTATGTCAGTCATCACCTCGCGGAGGGGCGACTCATGCCATTGCTTGAGGACTGGTCGCCGCGTTTATCGGGATTCTACCTTTACTATTCCAGCCGCCGGCAACGGAGCGGACCACTCCAGGCCTTTATCAAGTTCCTCGCAGCAGAGTCGAAGAGGCGGGGGTTGGCGCGATCAAATTCGCCGGGTCCGAAGGTTTATCCGAACTTTCGACTGATAGGGGCAGAACGTCAAAAGCCGCGTCGATCTCAAGCGGGCAATGAACGAAAGGTTCGCTGACGGTCGGCGATGGAGCGAAGACTCATTGGCTGCCCGAACTACGGAGATTTTTTCTCGGATTTGGCGATCGCGCTTTATCGAAAATCCTCAGGCCTTAACTCGATGGGCGTGCCGTGCGGCGTGCGGTCGGCGGCGTGGTCCCAGGCGTGAACGTATTTTTGCAGCGTCGCCACGTCGGTGACGCCCTTCTCGGCGACGACCCGCTCCAGCGCCGCGAGCCAGTGCCGATAATAGGTTTCGCCGGTGTCGGGATCGCCGGCGGCCTGCGCCTTCTTGATCTCGTCGCCGAGGATCGCAGCCCACTCCGGCCACACGAACAGACCGCGGTCGTAGAGATGCAGCGTCATGGCGAAGGCCTGCGCCTCCCATGGCTCGCGAAACACCGGGCCTTCCGCATCGCAGGGAATGCTCGGCACGGCCTGGGTGGCGCGCCGCGCCGCGGCTGGGTCGATTGAGGTCATGGGAGCCTCCGGTCGAGCGGCCGCCGGCCGCAGATGCCGGCATCCATGATCACGAACATCTCAGAGTGTCGTAACGCCATCATCGCAATCCGATAGTGGGATGTTCGCAGTATTTTCCATTCATAGAGCCGCTTCTTCAACCGCTTCATGGATGCGCTACTTGGACAGCGCGACGAGCGGGAGGTTGCCGCTGCCCCTGGTCACCGTGCCGAATGGCGAGGCAGTGCCCAGCGCGCCATAAACGAACGATTTGGTCAGGCTTCCGTCATTGATTCCGATCAAGGTCTGACCCACCATCGAGAAATAGGTTTGGTCCGCCGAGTTGCTGGGGGTTGGTGTCAGAACCGAGACGGTCAGGGAACCATCACAGACGACGACTCCATAATAAACGCCTTGCCGAAGAAGCTGATGGATCGTCGCGGTTTTCGTGCCTACTTTCCCGACATGGAGTGCGCCAGCATCAAGCAGCAGAGTGTTTGGATAGCCGTCAACCGAATTAAAAATGCCGAGCCGACAGTTTGCGGCTGTACCTGTGGCGGTGACGTTGATGCTCAACCCAGTCCAGGTGTAGGCGGCATCGAGAATAAGCGGCGTGGCGTAAAGCATATTGGCGGACAATCGGCCAGTTTGCGTCGTTGCCGCGTTTCCAACCCGACCCGTCGTAAACACGCCTGAGGCATAGCCGACCCCAGCTACGCCAGCGACAAGCTTCATCGGGCCGCTCGGACCGCTGAAGTTATTGTTGAGAATGTTCGGCGAGTCTGTGAACGCGCCACCGGCGGCAAGTTCGCAATATCCCCAGTGCTGCGTGCCGGTACCGTCGTCGTAGGCAGTATTGCCGATGACCGACAGGCGGGCGCTTTTCAGCAGAGGGAGGGCGCTGGACGAGGTCAGGGCCGCTATGCCGCACTGGTTGGAATAGGCGCCGACGCCGGTGTTGCCGCTCTTGCCATTGTTGTAGGCGAAATTGCCCTTATAAATGGCGTCGTCTGCGAAGTTGACGAAGCCGGCACCGCCCAGATTATAGGCGCGGTTGTTTGAGATCACGCTACCGGGGCAACTCATTTCCAGGCCACCCGGAGACGTGCCTCCGGAATCGAGCGTGGAACTGGTGTCGTGAAACTTGTTGTCGGTGATTGTCGCGCCATAGCAATGGGCGGAAAGTCCATTGAATGACACGCCGGTGCCGCTGTTGAACCCGGATATGTCGTTGCCTGCAATGATCGGATTCAAGCCCGCGAGGCCCATCGCGGTGTTCTTGCACGTGTTTCCCGTGATGACCGGGCTGACGATTGTGCCGGTTTTCAGATCGCCGACGCCGGTCACGCAGCTATCACCGGTTGTATTTGGTGCCGCCAGCGTCAAATAATTATTCGTGATCTGAAGGTTGTAGAATTTGTGTCCGCCGGTCGCAGCGTAAGTGATCAGGTAATTGTTCGGACCGCCGTTGATGATGCTGACGTGATTGACACGCGCACCGTTAATGTCGCCGGCATATGCGAGGAACTGAACGATGTGGACATCACCCCTGGGCTTCCTAGGAGTATTGAGGTCAATCGTGATGTCGCTGACCACTCCAGACCTTGAAAACCACTGAAACAGGTAGGGTTGAGAGAGCGCGCACCCAGCGGGAAGTTGGAACTTAACCGTGTACTGAACCATCCCGATCAGAGAGATGGCGCTCTTCATATCGTGCTGCGTGTTGCACGGCAGCTGATAGTTGCCGGGATTGATGAACACCGTGGGATTGGTGGTGAGCGCGGCGATATTATTGAGCGCGGTGTTGTTGGCTGACGCCGAGTTGCTGGGTAGCAGGCCATAATCCGCAGCATTGACGAAATCCTGCAGCTTGCTCTGGCCGGTGCGGTCCACCGCTCCTCCGCCCGCCGCGCGAAAGCCCGGCTGGGTAGATGAGGTCGACGATTGCGCGGTCTGGGCGCATGCGATCTCGAACGGCGAGACGATCAGAAGAATGGGTAGCAGGATGTGCAGCAGCTTTGTCATTGCAAGCTGACGATGAAGATATCGGTTGCGGCAACGGTCACCCGCGGCATCACCGGCGATAGTCGGGCGTGTGCCGTGTTTTCGGCTGGCGAGGATGTACACATAGAACTGCCGACCCATACTGAAAGAGCTGGGTTTATGGATTCCGGCACTCGTTCGCTTCGCTCACTCGGCCGGAATGACGGAGCGACTACCTAAGCCCCCTCCAGATACGGCTCGAACGCGTCGATCGAGATTTTCAGCGTCGGGTCGGCGTCCGGCCCCCACAGCTCGTGGCCGTCGAACACCACGGTGTAGAGCCATTGCGGACTGTCGCCTCTGTCGGTTGCAACCGAGTCGGGGAACATGTGGCAGCCGTGGCAGAACTCCACCACGCCGACCTTGTCGCGCGCGTAGCGCGGCAGCCGGGTGTGCGTTGCCGGATGGATGTTCGTTGTGCGCACCCGGTCGCCCGGCTTGAATTTCTGCGGGCCTTGCTGCTGGCGGTAGAACGAGCTGCGGCACATTCCCGCGCCCACCACGTCGAGCGTGAGCTTGCGCGGCAGGGCCTTGCCCGGGGTCGAGGCGTGCCCGGCTTTCAATTCGTCCGGCGTGGCAAAACCGCGCTCGGTAACGTTGCTCTCCATCGCCAGCATCCAGCGCTGGTAATAGGACGAGCCGAGATACGACAGCGGCGGCAACTTTTCCTGTGCAAACCGGGAGTGGTCGATGTGCCACGCGCCGGCGTAGCCCATGGCCCGCTGCATGGCGAGGACGCGACCCTCCCAGGGATGGTGAAACGGCGGCTCGTTCTGCTCGACCTCGACCTTGCCGAAGCCGTCCATGCCGCCCATGTCGTGCACGCCGTCCATCACTTCACCTCGGAGGGCTTGAGTGGCATGCCGGTGCCGATCATCGAATCGCGCGTCACCAGGTCGGCGAGTTTTTCCTCGCTCCAGCCCTCGGTGCCGGCTGGCCGCATCGGCAGCACGATGAACCGCGTCTCCGCGGTCGAGTCCCAGACGCGAACTTCGGTGTCCTTCGGCAGTGTGACGCCGAAGTCGTTGAGCACGCCGCGTGGGTCTTTCACCGCGCGCGAGCGATACGGCGCCGACTTGTACCAGACCGGCGGCAGGCCCAGCACCTCCCACGGATAGCAGGAGCAGAGCGTGCACACGATCATGTTGTGGCGGTTCGGGGTGTTCTCGACCGCCACCAGATGGTCGCCGACCCGGCTCATGTGGCCCATCGAGGCCACCGCCTTGGTCGCGTCCGCCAGCAGTGCCTTCTTGAACGTGGGATCGGTCCAGGCGCGGGCCACCACCACCGCGCCGTTGCGCGGTCCGATCTTGGTCTCGTAGGCCTCGACGATGGCGTCGAGCGCCGTCGGATCGATATAGCCCTTCTCGGTCAGCACCGTTTCCAGCGCGCGGACCCGAAGCTGCGTCTCGGACAGCTCAGAGCCATGGTCGTGGTCATGGTGGTGGTCATGATCGTGATCGTGCCCGGCCATGCAAACCTCCGGCGGTGATTTCGGGTACAATATAGTCATGTCTCAGCCGTCACGCATCAAGGCAGTGGCCGACCTCATCGATCGCCTCAATGCGGCGATTGGGCGCGCCGCGGCCTGGCTCTGCCTCGTCGTGGTCGTCGTTCAGTTCGCTGTCGTCGCGCTGCGCTACGTCTTCGGCATCGGCTCGATCTGGTTGTCGGAGTCGGTGATCTACGCCCACGCGGCGCTGTTCATGTTGGCTGCGGCCTGGACCCTCCAGGTGGGCGGGCACGTCCGGGTGGATGTGTTCTACGCCGGCGCAGAACAACGTGCCCGCGCCTTGGTCGACTTGCTCGGCACGTTGTTTTTGCTGTTGCCGTTCATGCTCGTGCTTGTTTGGTATGCTTTTCCGTATGTTCTACGCTCGTGGGTGATCCTCGAGGCCTCGCCGGAGACCAGCGGAATCCCCGCGGTGTTCTTGCTCAAGACGCTGATCCCGCTGTTCGCGGTGCTGATGGCGCTGCAAGGCGTTGCCCAGGCCATCCGGGCATTCGACGTGCTGCATGCCGCTCGCTGAGCTTCTCGCCATTCTCATGGTCGTCGCGGTCTGCGGCCTGTTGTTCGCCGGTTATGCGGTTGCTCTGACGTTGGGCGGCGTGTCCCTGGTGTTCGCGGTGTTCGGGCATTTGGCCGGCGCGATGAATTTCTCGTTTCTCGGCGCCCTGCCGCAGCGCGTGTTCGGCGTCATGACCAATCCGGTTCTGCTCGCCATCCCGTTGTTCATTTTCATGGGCGTCATGCTCGAGCGTTCGCGCGTCGCCGAGCAATTGCTCGAGACCATGGGCCGGTTGTTCGGATCGATGCGCGGCGGGCTCGGCATCTCGGTCGCCATTGTCGGCATGCTGCTCGCTGCGGCCAAGGGCGTGGTCGGCGCGACCACGGTGACCATGGGCTTGATCGTGCTGCCCACGATGCTCAGGCACGGCTACGACAAGAGGCTTGCCGCCGGGACCGTGGCTGCGACCGCGACGCTTGCCCAGATTTTTCCGCCGGCCACCGTTCTGGTGCTGCTCGGCGATCAGCTCTCGACCGCCTACCAGGCGGCGCAGCTTCAGCAAGGCAATTTCGCGCCGTCCGCGATCACCGTGAGCGATTTGTTCGCGGGCGCGCTCGTGCCTGCTTTTGCGTTGGTCGCGCTGTACATCCTCTATCTCGCGGTGGTCGCGATATTGTTTCCGCGTTCGTCTCCGGCCATTCCGCCCGATCCCGCGGCGCCCAAAGGGCTCGCATTGGTTGGCCGGCTCTTGGCCGTGTTGGTCGCGCCGCTTTTGCTCATACTCGCCGTGCTCGGGGCTATTCTGGGCGGCGTTGCGACTCCCACCGAAGCTGCGTCTGTCG
>Ga0265325_10001632_pt1 | contig 15632 bp, 12 predicted proteins | sample 41420metaG_FD_202090 | JGI IMG/M metagenome (GOLD analysis project Ga0265325, IMG submission 202090) | Rhizosphere microbial communities from Carex aquatilis grown in University of Washington, Seatle, WA, United States - 4-14-20 metaG | ecosystem: Host-associated > Plants > Roots > Rhizosphere...
GCATGCACGAGCTCGGTCAGATCGGACACCTCGCCACCACGCTGCCGTGGCCCGTCGCGGCTTACGATCGCGCCCGCGCCGTCATGGGCGAGGATTTCTGGCCGTACGGCGCCCATGAGAACCAGCACGCGCTGGAAACGCTGGCGCGCTACTCCTTCGAGCAGGGGCTTTCGGTCCGGCAGGTGCCGCTGGAGGAGATGTTTGCCAAGCCGACCTACGAGCTTTCGAAGATCTAGCTCTTCTTCGACCGCGGCAGGAACACCTTGAAGGGGCGCTTGATCGAACCCACGCAGTTGCGCACGACATCCTTGCCGCCGATAGCCCAGGTCTGGGTGCCTTTGAGTCGCGCGCTTCTGCGCACGAAGACGCCGGTGTAGCTCGCCTTGTAGCGGCGATTGCCGCCGTCCCAGGCGCCTTGCAGACTCAGGTCTTGGCCCTTCAGCGTGCCGGTGCCACTCTCGACCGTCGTTTCCGGGGAATCCTGGTAGCGTACGATGTTCTTGTATTGGACTGCACCACCCGAGATCGTGACTTCAATAGCTTCGCGCATCCGCGTCTGCGCGAACGGCAGCTTGTCGCACACCATGGTGCCCCGATAGACGGCGTCCTGAACCTCCGCCCTCGCTGACTGAGCCAATGCCATCAGCGCCGATGCCAACAAAACAACTCGCAACGTCCCCTCCCTGGATGATTTCTAATCCGGGCGATCATAGCAGATTTTGTTCATCGGCTGACCAGCGCGACCCCAAAGGCAACCAGGACCGCGGCAACACCTTTGGAGACGCATTCGCGCACTGAAAGGTTTTCGCGGCTGAAGCGCGGAACCGCGAGTGTCAGCAGTACGCCGATGGCAAAGACGAACAGCGTCGTGGTCGAGCCGATGGCCTGGACGATCGAAAGCGGCGCGAACAGCAGCGCGTACCGATTGGCCAATCCGCCGCCCAGGTTGATCAGCTCGTTGGAGGCATTGATCGCGAGCAGCGCGCCCCCGTTACCGCGCAGCAGATCGAAAAACTGCCGCCGATATTTTCCGATGCACAGGAAGCCCAGTCCGAACAAGGCCTCGCCCACGAACATCCAGAACGTCGTGATCCAGAACTCGTCCTTGATGGCGAAGGCCTTGAAGATCAGCGTCGACAGCGACATCACGAAGCCGCAGGTCAGCATCAGGGCCGCGAGCTTCCAGCGGAAGCGCTCGCGGTGCGGTCCTCCGACGATCGAGACGGAGAGCACACCGGCCACGATCAGCGCGCCACCCGCGAGCTGCGTCCCGGTCAAGGTTTCGCCGAGGACCAGATAGGCAAGGACGTAGCCGAACAGCGGCGAGCTCTGGAAGAACGGGGCCACGACCGAGGCTTCATGGCCTTGAAGCGCGCGCAAGTAGAATGTCAGTCCGCTCATGTAGAGCAGGCCCGAGAGCGTCATCAGGCCGATGCTGGTCCAGTCCCGCTGCATGACCGGCGCAAACCAGGGAATGATGGGGAGCAGCACGAGGCCCATCAGCGCTGTGAACACCAGCAGCACGACGACGTCGGCGTCCTTGAAGTAGCGCTCGACCAGATACTTGTCCAAATGCGTGGAGATCGCCCACAGCACGGGCCCGCAGAGGGCGAAGGCGAGCCAGCTCATGCTGCGCCCGACCGCTACAGACTATCGAAATCGACCGGCAGGCCGAGGCGGACCTGACCGTAGGCTGGCGCAGTGCGATGCCACGCAAGCGACAGATGCGCGGTGCCGGCCATGGTGTCGCGGAAAATCTCCTGAAGCGGATTGCTGGCGTAGAGAGCCGTACCGCCGGCAAGCTCAAAGATGGTGGAGACCACCATGCGCGACAGTTGTGTCGCATGGGACGAGTTGCGCTTGGTCCAGGCGACCTGCTCGGTCGTGACCTCCCGGCCCGCTTCCACGGTCTTGATATTGCGGTCGATGGTCTGCTCGACCAGCATGCCGGCGGTTTCTGCCTGAACCGAAGCTTCGGCGATCTTCAACTGCACCGATTCGAGATCGCCCACGCGGACGCCGCGGGACTCACGGGTACGCGTGGTCTCGATGAACTCGGCCACCGCCCGCTCGGCCAGGCCAACGTTCACGGAGCTCAGCGAAAACGACGCCAGCAGGCTCCTCGGCGTTCGATAGAGGGCGTTTTCGCGATGGACGGCGGCACCGGGACCGGTGCCGGTCTTGAGCTCGTGCAGGCTCACCGACCGAGCATCGGGAACGGTGACGTTCTTGACCAATACGGATTTGCTGCCTGTGCCGGCAAGACCCATGACGTGCCAGTCATCGACAATCTCGACTTCCCCGATCGGCACCAGGAACAGACGCTCCTGTGAGGAACCGCCATCCTTCACCGCAGCGTTGAGCAGAATCCATTGCGCGTAATCGCAGCCGCTGGCGAAACTCCATTTGCCGTTGAGCCGATGACCGCCGGGCATCCGCTCGGCTGCACCGGTCGGCGGAAAGCTCGCGGATGCGACCGCCAATGGATTGTCGCTCCAGACGTCACGCTGCGCCTGCTCCGAGAATTGGCCGATCACCCAGCTATGCTCGCCGTGCACAGCGGCAACCCAAGCTGACGAACCGCAGCCGTGGGCCAGGGCGCGCAGCATCTTGGAGAACACCCGATAGTTCGAGGCCCAGCCGCCGAACATCGCCGGCTGCAAGCAGCGGGTCAGCTCCAGACGGCGAAAATCTTCGACGGTTTCTGTCGGCAGGCGCCGGTCGACATTGGTCTGCGCCGAACGCTGACGCAACGCCGGTACGAGCGAGCGGGCTCGCTCGATCAGGACTTCGGCGCTGTCGGCACGGACGTCGGTTACAGCGATGTTCATGAATCCAGCATGCCACGCCGGATCGCCTGCGTCATCGTCAGCCTCTGCCGGCCTCAGGTTGAGGAGTTCAGAGTGAGGGCGGAGCCTAGGCCTTGCGCTGCACCAACTCCCAAACCCGGGGAGGCGACAGCGGCAGCACATTCGGCTCCACGCCGAGCGCATTGGCGACGGCATTGGCGATGACGCCGCCCACGGGGATGATGCCGCCCTCGCCGGCGCCCTTGGCACCCAGCGGATTGCCCGGCGCCGGCTTTTCCTCCAGCGCATGGCAGCGGATCACCGGAAAATCGCCCGCAGTCGGGACTAGGTAGTCAGCCAACGAGCCAGCCAGAAACTGGCTCTCGGCGTCGTAGGCGAGATTCTCCAGAAGCGCGCCGCCCAAACCCTGCACGATCGCGCCGACGGTCTGACCGTGCAGCGTCAATGGGTTGATGATGCGGCCGACGTCTTCGATCGCGACGTAGTCCAACAAAGCGACGTGACCGGTGCCGGGATCGACCGCCACATGCGCAGCATGGGCGCCGTAGCTGTAGGTGCGGTTCTTGCTGGCGTAGGTGCCTTCCGAAGCAAGGCCCTCGATCGCAAGCTCGGCAAGCGCGATGCCGGCCCGGTTTGGCCCCACGGCATTGCCGCCATCGATTTCCACATCGGCCGGTTCGCATTGCAAGTGTTTTGCTGCCGCTTTCCGGATCGCATCCTTCAGGTTGGCGGCCGCCTGCACGATCGCGGAGCCGCCCATGACGATGGAGCGCGACGAGTACGAGCCGTAGCCCTGCTTCACCACCGTCGTCGAGCCGTGCTGAACGCGATTGATGCGCGACATCGGCATGCCGAGCGCGTCGGCAGCGATCTGCGCCATCACCGTTTCGACGCCCTGTCCGACGGACGACGAGCCGGTGTAAAGCGTCACTGTCCCGTCGCGCTCCAGCACCATCCGCACATTCTCGCGCGGGCCGGAGCCGCCGCCTTCGATATAGCAACCGACCGCAATGCCATGCCGGCGGCCGTCGATCAGCCGGCCCTGCAATTTCGATTTCTCGTCCCAGTCGAAATCGTGCAGACAGTGATCGAGCGTCTGCCGGTAGTCGCCGGTATCGGTGGCGGTGCCCTGATCGAGCGGGTGCACGGTTGGCAGTTCCCACGGCATTTCGTGCTCGCCGACCAGGTTGCGGCGGCGGAATTCGACACGGTCGATGCCAAGATCGTTCGCTGCCATGTCGAACAAACGCTCGCGGAAGAAATCGGCTTCGAAACGCCCCGGCCCCCGATAGGTGCCGGACGGCGTTTTGTTGGTCATCAGCAATTCGTTCTCGAACTGGATGTTCGGCACGCGATACGGCCCGGACAAAACCTGCGCGGTGTTGCGGGCCGCGGTCACGCCATTGGTGCGAATATAGGCGCCGAGATCGACCGCCCCTTTGCCGCGAAGCGCAAGGATGGTGCCGTCGCGCTCACAGGCAATCTCCAATTCGCATTCGGCGTCGCGGGCGTGATTGCTCGCGATCAAATGCTCGCGGCGATCCTCCACCCATTTCACCGCGCACGCGAGCTTTCGCGCGGCGAACGGGACCAGAAAGTCCTCCGGGTAGAACTCGCCGCGAACGCCGAAGCCGCCGCCAACGTCGGCCTCGATCATGGTGATGGCGTCTTCGGCAAGCCCCATCTGCTTTGCGAGAATCCGGCGGTTGTGGAACACGACCTTGGTCAGGCCCGTGACCGTGAGGTGGCCTTTTGCAGAGTCCCATTCGGCGAGAAGCCCACGGGTCTCCATGGTCATCGCGGTGAAGCGCTGCACGGAAAACCGCTCGCGGCGGGTGTAGGGCGCCCGTTTGAAGGCGCCGGCCGCATCGCCCTTCACTGCCGAAAGCGTGATGGCGCGGTTGCTGCCGCCGTCGAACAATGGACTATCGTTGCGGCGTGCTGCTTCGCGGTCGGCAACGGGCGGAAGCGGCTCGATCTCGAGCACCACATGCTCCAGCGCATCCTCGGCGAGGGCTTGACTGTCTGCGACGATGACCGCGACCGGTTCGCCGACGTAGCGCACCTTGTCCTTGGCGATGACCGGCTGCTGATATGGCTTGAATTCCGGGATCAGCTCCTGCCGCATGGTGATGACCGGAATGTCGCCGATATCGGCCGCCGTAATCACCGCACGCACACCAGGACACTTCAACGCCGCCGAGGCATCGATCGAGCGAATGCGGCCGTGCGGCACAGAGCTGCGCAGGATCACAGCATGCAGCGCGTTCGCGCTCGGCACGTCGTCGACATATTCGCCGCGGCCGCGCAGGAAGCGCAGGTCCTCCAGCCGTTCGACCGGGCTGCCGATGAAGGAATTCGGGCTTCGCTGTGCCATCTCAGGCGCGGCTTGAGGAAAGCAGTTCGAACAGCCGCGTCGGCGTCACGGGGTATTCGTCGATGCGAACGCCGAACGGCACCAGCGCGTCCTCGATCGCGGAAACGATGGCGCCCGCGGCCGGGACGCAGCCGGATTCGCCGACACCTTTGACGCCGAGCGGGTTGAGCGGCGACGGATACTCGACGAGCTTGAGCTCGATGTTCGGCACCTCCATCGAGCCGGGCAAAAGATAGTCGGCGAAAGTCGTGGTCAGCGGCTGCGCGTCGTCGTCATAGACCATTCGCTCCAAGAGCGAATTGCCGATGGCATGCGCCACCCCGCCGATAATCTGGCCCTCGACGATCATCGGATTGATCACGCGGCCGCTGTCGTTGACGACGATGTAGCGCTGGATGCGCACGCCGCAGGTGCCGGGATCGACCTCGACCTCGACGGCGTGACAGCCGATGCCGTAGGTGAGGGCCGTCGGGAGGAAGCTCTCCATGCTTTCGAGGCCCGGCTGGAAATTGCCCGGCATATTGTAGCCCGGCACGCCGGACATCGCCTCAGCGATCGCTTGCAGCGTGATACGGCGATCAGTGCCGACCACCTCGACGGCGCCGTCCTTAATGTCGAGGTCAGCGGGGCTCGCTTCGAGAAAATGCGCCGCGACCCGGATCGCCTTCTCGCGAACCGCGACCGCGGCCATGTGGACCGCCGAGCCGGCGGTGATGGTCTGGCGGCTGGCGAACCCGCCCTGGCCGTACGGAATGACGGAAGTGTCGCCGGCGATCACCGTCACATCGGCGTGCGGCACGCCGAACTGCTCGGCGCAAATCTGCGCCAGCGCCGTGCAGATGCCCTGCCCCATCGGCATGGCGCCGGTATAGACCGAGATACGACCGGAGCGGCCGATGCGCACGATGCCGCTTTCAAACGGGCCGCGGCCCGTGCCCTTGACGCCGTTGCCGATCCCGATGCCGAGATAGCGGCCCTCGGCGCGCGCCTTGGCTTGGCGGTCGGCGAACGATGAATAGCCGATGGCATCCAGCACAAGCTGCTGGCAACGCGGGAAATCCCCGCTGTCCAGTGTAATGGCAGCGCCCGACCGCGCCTTGAGCGGCGTCACGTACGGAATCTTCTCGACCGGAACGAGATTGCGCCGACGGACCTCGGCCCGATCCAGCTTCAGCTCGCGCGCAATGGCGTCGAGCACGCGCTCCATGGCAAAGGCGCCCTCGGGATACCCCGCGCCCCGCACCGGCATCGTTGCGACCTTGTTGGTGTCGACCACCGAGACATCGAGCGCATAGGCCGGCACGATGTAGGGGCCGGGAAGCGCGGTCGACGCGTTATACGGCAGGTTGATGCCCTGCGGGGTGTAGGCGCCCTCGTCATGGATCATCTTGCCGCGCACACCGAGCACGCGACCGTCATCGTCGAACGCCACCTCGAGGTCCCAGTACTGGTCGCGCTCCTGGATCGCCGCAAGAAAATGCTCCCGGCGATCCTCGATCCATTTCACGGGGCGATGCAGCTTGAGGCAGGCGGCAGAGATCGCGACCTCCTCGGGATACATCACGAACTTGGCTCCGAAGCCGCCGCCGACATCCGGCGCGACGACCCTGACCTGGTTTTCATCGAGGCGAAGGAGCTTCATCAGAAAGCCACGCACCTCGTGGGCGAGCTGGGTCGAAGACCACAGCGTCAGACGCCCTTCGTTGACGTCGTAGCTCGCGAGCGCACCGCGACCCTCGATCGAGTGCGCGCCGCCGCGGTGCTGCTTGAGTTTGATACTGGTGCGGTGCGGAGCACGGGCAAACGCACCGGCGATGTCGCCGTAGTTCTGCTTGATCTCCAGCATCAGGTTGCTCGCCCGGCCGCGATGAGCGGTCGGCGCGCCGTCCTTGAGCGCGTCGCGGCAATCGGACACCGCCGGGAGCGGCTGCCAATCGACCGCCACGGCCGCTGCAGCATCTTCGGCAAGCCCTCGCGACTGCGCGATCACCATGGCCACGGTCTCGCCGGCGAAGCAGACTTCATCCTTGGCCAGCACAAATGGCGTGATATCGGGCGGCAGTTTGGCCCCGCCGAATTGCAGAGGCAGCCGCTCCTGCGACAATAGCGGAGCAAAATCCGCGAGCGTGAAAACGGCCTGCACTCCCGGCATGCCCGCAGCGGTGGACGTATCGATCCCACGGATCAGCGCATGGGCATGTGGCGAGCGCGCAAAGGCTGCATGGAGCAGCCCGGGAAACTGAAGGTCGTCGACAAAGCGGCCGCGGCCTTGCAGCAGCGGGAGATCCTCGATCCGCTTGACGGGCTTCCCGACGATGGCGTTGGGCGGCGGCACTTACTGAATCTTCACACCGGCCGCCTTCACGACTTCGGCCCATTTCACCCGCTCGGCGCGGGCGAATGCGGCGAACGCGTCCGGACTTTCCGACAGCGCCGGGTCTGCGCCGACGTTGGCCAGCGCCTTCTCGACCTCCGGCAGCTTCCAGATGGCCTTGGCCTCGGTGGCAAGCTTGTCGACGACCGGTTTCGGCGTTCCGGCCGGCGCAAAAAGGCCCTGCCAGGCGACCGCCTCGAAGCCTTTCACGGTCTCGGCTACGGCAGGAAGGTCAGGCGCGGTGGCGCTGCGCTGCGGCGTTGTAACCGCGATCGGGCGCACCAGGCCTTGCTTGGCCTGCGGCCACACCGTGGTCATGCTGTCGATGGCAAGATCGATGTGGCCGCCCAGCATGCTGTTCACGACATCGGTGGTCGATTTGTACGGCACGTGGGTCATCTTGGTGCCGGTGGCCTGTTCGAACATCACCACCGAAAGATGCCCCGACGTGCCGACGCCGGAGGAGCCGTAATTTGCCTTGCCCTCGTTCGCCTTCAAATAGGCGATCAGTTCCGGCACATTCTCGACCGGCAATTTTGGATTGACGAACAGCAGATTCGGAAAGCTCACAAGCTGCGTGACCGGCTGCAAGTCCTTGTCCACATCGAACGGCAGCTTGGCATAAAGCACGGCGTTGACGGCAATCGAGCTGACTGTGCCGAGCAGGAGCGTATAGCCGTCCGCCGCTGCCTTCGCGACGTAAGCCGTACCGATGCTGCCGCCAGCGCCGGCGCGGTTTTCCACCACCACCGGCTGGCCGAACTTGATCTGCATATGGGCGGCAAGGATGCGCGCCAATAGGTCGGCGGAACCGCCGGCGCCAAACGGCACGATAATCGTGATCTGGCGCGCAGGCCAATCCTCTGCACGGGCCGGCGCAGCCAGCGTCAGGACGGCAGCAAGCGACGCTGCGAACATGCCACGCATCATGAACCTCCGGACGCGCACAGCCATTTCCGATGACGACCCGAGCGTGACACGTTCGAGTGATTGGTTCAACATAGCGAGCCAAAGCAGAAGGCAAGAGCCGGGAGTCTGTGGAATGGGATTGGAGTTCGGTATTTTCGACCACGTCGATCGCGACGATCGGCCGCTGGACACATTCTACGAGGATCGGCTCAAGCTCATCGAGGCCTACGACCACGCCGGCATCTACGGTTACCACTGCGCCGAGCATCACTCGACACCGCTCGGCATGGCACCGTCCCCCAGCGTCTATCTCGCCGCGATCGGCGCGCGCACCAAGCGGCTGCATTTCGGCCCCCTCGTCTACACGCTCGCGCTCTACCATCCGGTGCGGCTTGCCGAGGAAATCTGCATGCTCGACCAGATGAGCCGGGGCCGGCTGCTGGTCGGTGTCGGCAAGGGTATCTCGCCGATCGAGGTGGGCTATTACGGCATCGACTACAAGAATGCCGACAAGATGTTTGCGGAGTCGCTCGCCATCATTATGCAGGTGCTGACCACGCGCACCGTTGACTTCGAGGGCGAGTTCTTCCGCTACAAGAATGTGCCATTCGAACTCGAGCCCTTTCAGAAACCGCATCCCCAGCTCTGGTATGGGGTGGTCAATCCCGACAGTGCCGCGCGCGCCGCGAAGGCTGGCATGAACTTCATCAGCAACGCGACCGCCACGCTCCTGAAAGGCAAGGTCGAGCGCTACAACGCCACGCCGAATTCGATGCCGAGCGGGGCCGTGCCGAAGCTCGGCATGAACCGATACATGGTGCTGGCGGACAGCGACGAAAAGGCACTCGAGATTGCACGCCGCGCCTACCGGCGTTGGTGGGCGAGCTTCATGAAGCTCTGGCTCAAGCACGGCATCCCGCCGACCTACGTGAACTATCCGCCGGAGATCGACGGCCAGATCGCTGACGGCCGCGCCATCGTCGGCACGCCGGCCAGGGCGCTTGAGCAGTTGCGCGCGCAACTGGCAGAGTCCGGTGCGAACTACATGGTTTGCCGGTTTGCCTTCGGCGATCTTTCGCTGGCCGAATCGCTTCGTTCGCTGGAGCTGTTCCAGCGTCACGTGATGCCTGGTCTTCGCGAGAGTGTCGCGGTCGCGGCGGAATAGCGCAGCGCCGTCGATTGTTAAAGCGGCTAGAGAATGCCGATCTAAATTGGGGGAGGACGAGCATGAAGCAGACACGCCGCCGATTCCTGAAGCTTGCAGGCGCGGCCGCCGCGCTGCCCGCCGCACCAGCGGTCCTTAAGGCGGAAGCAACGTATCCGAACCGTCCTGTCAGGGTCATCGTCGGTCAGGCGGCAGGCAGTGCGTCGGATATCGTCGGACGCCTGTTCGCGGACTACCTATCGAAGAAACTCGGCCAGCAGTTCATCGTCGAGACTCGGCCCGGCGCCGCAGGCAACATCGCCACCGAAGCGGTGACGCACATGCCGCCCGACGGCTACTCGTTGGCGCTGGTCAACTCCCAAAACACGATCAACGTGGCGCTCTACGAAAAGCTGAATTTCGATTTCCAGAAAGACATTGCGCCGATTGGTTTGGTTGAACTCGTGCCTCTCGTGATGGAGGTCAATCCTTCGATCCCAGCCAAGACCGTCCCCGAGTTCATCGCCTATGCCAAGGCCAATCCGGGCAAGCTCAACATGGCTTCGGCCGGCATTGGAGGCCCGCAGCACATTGCGGGGGAACTGTTCAAATACATGGCCGGAGTCGATATGGCGCACATTCCCTACAAAGGCTCGACGCCTGCCGTGACTGACCTGATTGCCGGTCAGGTGCAGGTCATGTTCGACGTCACGCCCACGGCGCTGCCGCAGGTCAAAGGTGGCAAGACGCGGGCGTTGGGCGTCACGACCCTGCAACGACTTGCTTCGTTGCCCGACGTGCCGACCATCGACAGTTCCGTGAAAGGCTACGAAGCGACAGCCTGGATCGGTTTTGGCGCGCCAAAGGGAATTCCGTCCGAGATCGCCGCCACACTGAACAAGCAGCTCAACGATGCCGTTCAGGATTCCACCATCAAGCAGCGCATCGCCGATCTCGGCGCCGAGACGGCCCAACCCAACTCGCCCGCCGAGTTCACCAAGTTCATCGGCGAAAACATCGACAAGTGGAAAAACGTCATCAAGTTCGCCGGCATCAAGCCGCAGTAGGATTGCGCTGCGGAATGACAAGCCGGGAGGCTTCGCGTAGCCTGTCGGCATGAGCGCCGACGACTATCATCCCTTTGTTCCCAATCCGCCCGATGTGAAGATTGCTGGCCCGACCGCCCGCGCGCATGCGCAGGCGCGCACCGCAAGCCCGCGGGCCAAGGAGCTGTTCGCCAACTGGGAACGGATGTTCAACGAGCCGTTCCGCGGCATCACCGTGGATGGCGGTGTCGTCCCCAATCTGTTTTCGCCAAAGCCCGAAGGCGCACCCGTACTCGCCATGATCGAGGCGATGAACGCCGTATTGAAGCTAATGACGCCTGAGCAGCGCAAGTCGTCATGCTTCCCCGCCGGCTCGAACATGTGGCGGCATTGGCAGAACACCGAACTTTACGTCGAGCATTACGGACTGCGTCTCGAAGAGATCAGTGAGCCGCTGCGCGACGCGGTGCTCGCCGTGCTCCGCTCCAGCATGAGCGAGCACGGCTACGAGCTGTCGCGCAACGTGATGAAGCTCAACCGCTTCCTCGGCGATATCGTCCACGGCCCCGCGGTCATGGGCGAGTGGAGCTACACATTCTGCCTGTTCGGCGAGCCGTCAGCGAGCGAGCCATGGGGCTGGCAGCTCTTCGGCCATCACCTGGTGCTCAATTGTTGCGTGCTCGGGACGCAGATGGTCTGCACGCCGGCATTCTGGGGTGCCGAGCCGAGCTACGCCGACTTCGGCCCGTTCAAGGGCATCCGGCTGTTCCAGGATGAGGAGCGCGCAGGCCTCAAGTTGATGCGTTCGTTTTCAGCCGAGCAGCAGAAGCGGGCCATCGTGGCCCATTCGATGATGGGGGGCGATCTGCCCGAAGGCCGTCGGCATTTTGCCGACAACCTGCACTTCGGCGGCGCCTTCCAGGATAATCGCATCGTTCCTTACGAGGGCCTGAAGGGGGATAGCCTCAGCGCAATCCAGCGGCGCGACCTGATGGACCTAGTGGACAAATATCTGGCCGTGCTGCCCGACGGGCCGCGGCAGGCGCGCATTGCCGAGGTCGAACGGCATCTGCCGGACACGCATTTCTGCTGGATCGGCGGATTTGCCGAGGACAGCCCGTTCTATTATCGCGTGCAGAGTCCGGTGACGTTCATCGAATTCGATCACCATGCCGGCGTGTTCCTGACCAACCCCGAGCCGGCCAAATTCCACGTCCACACCATCGTGCGCACGCCGAACGGCAATGACTATGGCTTCGATCTGCTGCGGCAGCACTACAAGCATTCGCCGCATCATCAGCACCAGCAGGCGCAACAACAGCAAGCACCGCATAGCGCGGACGGCCACCATCATCACGGTCACGGCCCGCATCGTCATCATCACCATCATGGCGATGGCGACTATCAACACGACCACGGAAGCCGGGACAAGTAATCATCGACGGCAATGAGTGCCGCGCGTCATTGACGCCAGTGCGTGGCGATACTTCCGCGCTACTCGGCCTGCTGGAGGTGGTGCGACGACAGCGATTGATCGATGACCGCCGCTGCCTTGTCCTTCTTTGCACCGCGCAGCCGGAAATAGACCTGCGCGCCGATCAGAATCACGCACAGCGCCAGGAAGAATGCGCTGATCGGCTTTTCGACGAATGTCAGCATGTCGCCGCGCGAGATCAACAGCGCGCGACGGAAATTCTCCTCGAACCGCGGGCCGAGCACGAAGCCGAGCAGAATCGGAGCCGGCTGGAAACCCAGCCGCAGCAGCACGTAGCCCAGAATTCCGATCACGATAACTTCGCCAACCTGGAACATATCGTTGTTCGCCGCATAGACGCCGATGCAGACGAAGAACAGCGCGCTCGGATAGAGGTAGCGGTAGGGGATCATCAGCATCTTCACCCAGATGCCGATCAACGGCACATTGAGCACCACCAGCAGGATGTTGCCGATCCAGAAGCTCGCGATCAGGCCCCAGAAGATATCCGGATGTTCCTTGATAAGCTGCGGCCCGGGTACGATGCCCTGGATCATCAGCGCGCCGAGCAGCAGCGCCATCACCGCGTCGCCAGGAATGCCGAGGCTCATGGTCGGGATGAAGTCGCCCTGCACCGATGAGTGGGTCGCCGCCTCCGGCGCGGCGACGCCCCTGATCTCGCCGAAGCCGAAATCTTGCGGGTTCTTGGCGACCTTCTTCTCGGTGGCGTAGGCCACGAACGAGGCTATGGTCGGACCGGTGCCGGGAATGAGCGAGCACAGGCTGCCGACGATGGTGCCGCGGATCATCGCCGGGAACGCCCATTTGAACTCGGCCCAGCTCGGCCGCATGTCCTTCAGCTTGACGTGTGAGTACTTGGTGTTGATCGGCGCCGACTGATTGACGCTGTTCATGAACTCGCCGATGCCGAATAGGCCGAGCGCCAGCGCCACCAGCTCGATGCCGTCGTCGAGCTCGGGAAAGCCGAACGTCAGCCGCTCTGCGCCGGTCTCGAGGTCGGAGCCGACCAGCCCGAAGATCAAGCCCAGCACGGTCATGGCGACGCCCTTGATCGGCGAACCGCGGGCCAAGGTCGAGCCGGCGAGCAGGCCGAGCAGCATCAGCGAGCACACCTCGGCCGGGCCGAACTTCAAGGCAATAGTCACGAGGATCGGCGCCAGGAACATCATCTCGGTGATGCCCCAGGAGGCGCCGATGAACGAGCCGATCACGGTGATGCCTAGTGCCACGCCGCCCTTGCCCTTTTTGGTCATCGGGAAGCCGTCGAGGCAGGTGACGGCATGCGGCGGATGGCACGGCAGGTTGAGCAGGATGGAGCAGATCGCGCCGCCATACTGCGAGCCGTAGAAGATGCCCGACAGCATTAAGATGGCGCCGACCGGTTTAATGCCGAAGGTGAGCGGCAGCAGGATCGAGATGGTCGCCAACGGCCCCATGCCCGGCAGGACGCCGACCATGTTGCCGATCAGCACGCCGAGGAAGCAGTACATCAGGTTGTGCGGCTCGATCGCGACGGTGAAGCCGTAGTAGAGATCCTGGAGGGCGGTTTCCATCTACAGCCCCCAAGCCTGAATGGGCGATTTCCATTCCAGGACTGGCATCGGAATCTGGAGCAAGTAATGGAACAGCAACACGCCAAAGATCGTAATACCCGCGGCCAGGATCAGGGAGCTTTTCCAGGTCGCCTCCCGGTCACCCAGGGCCGAGACGAACACGCAAGCAAACGTGGCGGGCGCCATGCCGCCGATGCTGCCGAAGATCACGAAACAAAACGGGCCGGCGAGGATACAAAGCCAGGCGAACCATTGTGGATGGTCGGGCAGAAGGTTGCCGTTGTCATCGGCTTCCCCCTGAGTCGTTCCGACCGAAGCCGTGCCGGCGATGGCCATGCCCAGGAGGATGAGCAAAATACCGAGGGCCGTGGGCATGAACCCCGGTCCCATGTGGTTCAAGGTGCCGACCCGGTAGTGCGGCCCGTTTACGGCGGCGACCAGTCCGAACAAAATCATCAGCCCGCCGGCACAGAAATCGCGGCGGAACCGGAAAACATGCGAAACGAGTGAAGAATCGCGGCGCGTGCGATGCTGGGCCAAGGATTTCCTCCCGCCCGCCATCGCGGGCCGGTCTATTTTCTTGTTGCCTTCGCCCCGTGCGCCGCGCCCCGAAGGATCACGACACAGGCAGCGCCGGGCCACACAGCCCAACGCCGCCCATCGATTTGCGTAGCAGAGACCTCCGCCCCGGGATAATTAAAATAAATCCATCTTCGGCCGGTCAGAGGGAACCTCAGACTCGTTTCTCGCGGTTGAGCATCAATTCGGGCCGGCCGGCCAGGAAATGCGCGAGACTTTGCTCGAATTGCATCGCGGCATCGCGCGGATAATTGTCGTAGTAGCCCCCGAGATGCGGCGTGACGATCACGTTCGGCATCGACCAAAGCGGGCTTTCGGCCGGAAGCGGCTCGGTCGCGAGCGCATCGAGCGCCGCACCGGCGATCCGTTTGTCGCTGAGCGCGCGGATCAACGCCGCCTCATCAAGCACGCCGCCACGCGCGAGATTGATCAGGAAGCTCGTTGGCTTCATCGCCATGAGGACACGATCGTCAACAAGGTTTCGGGTGTCGTCCTCAAGCGGCACCAGTATGATGAAGAAGTCGAGGTCTGCAACGGCGTCGATGATGTTCTCGCGCGCAAACATCCCGTCGAATGCGGGTACCGACCGGTTGCTGCGCGAGATGCCGACGACGCGCATGCCGAATGCCTTGCAGCGCGGCGCCAGCCCCTCGGCGATGGCACCCACGCCGAGGATGCCGACGGTTTTGCCGTCGAGCAGAGTGCCGGGGTAGCGCTCCCATTTTTTCGCCAAGCGCTGGCGCTCGATCCGGCGGAAGTCGCGGGCGAACGCCAGCATGTGCAGGAACGCCATCTCCGAAATCGGCGCGCCGTGAATGCCGCGGACCGCGGTGACCACGACATCCTTGCCGAGCCATGGCGAGTCGGTGATGCCGTCGGTGCCGGTGCCGAGCGAAAACACCCATTTGAGCTTGGGCGTGTTCTTGAAGAAGTCCTGCTTAACCTGCGGCCCGAACGCCATCAGGATTTCAGCGTCGGGCGCGAGCTTCAGCGCCTCGTCGCGCGTCGAGACCGTCGTGATGCTGAGCTCGGGATGGCGCGGCTTGAGATATTTCTCGTAGCCGGATCGCGTGGGCTCGGGATGGGTCAGGAAGATGAGAAGGTTCATGGCGGGATTCTGTACTCAGTGGCGCGGCATCGGCAGCGCACTCCCTCTCCCCGACAGTTCTCGGGAGAGGGTTTCCCAGAGATGGACGTTGATTGCTGTTGGGTCATAACACATTGAAATCTCTTGCGTCCATGTAGACGCTGGATCACCGTCGCTCCTGACATTTCATTCGCGGAGCTACCTATTCAATGCTCAGGTAGCATCGGAACGCTGCTCCAGCACTCACCCAGCAGAAAT
>Ga0265325_10001633_pt1 | contig 15618 bp, 14 predicted proteins | sample 41420metaG_FD_202090 | JGI IMG/M metagenome (GOLD analysis project Ga0265325, IMG submission 202090) | Rhizosphere microbial communities from Carex aquatilis grown in University of Washington, Seatle, WA, United States - 4-14-20 metaG | ecosystem: Host-associated > Plants > Roots > Rhizosphere...
GAGGCTCTGCGCGGCCGCCAGCCAACCGGTCCCCGCCGGCCGTCCCGCCGCCTCATGGAAGATCAGATACTGCAACGGCGTATAGGGCAGAAGCGCGCCAAGCCAGGCCACATCCGGCGCGACGCCTGCCAGCGCGACGTCGCAGCCGGCGCGCTTCTTCACCAGCACAATCGGCCGTTCGGCCGATTCCAGCAGTGCCTTCTCAGCGGCGCCCACTTGGGCGACCGCCGCCAGCGACTCCGTGTTGGCAAACATCACGGCAAAGGGTTTCTCCTCGCGCGCCTTGCGCCTGCGCAGGCGGCTGACGGCGTCCGCATTGCGCGCATCGCAGGCCAGATGGAAGCCGCCGAGACCCTTGATGGCAACAATGGCGCCGCGCTCCAGCAGCCGCAGGGTCGCGCTGATTGGATCGCCATCGATGGCCTTGCCATCAGGATCGACAAGCGTCAGGCGCGGACCGCACACTGGGCAGCACGTCGTCTCGGCATGAAAGCGCCGATCAGCCGGATCGCGGTATTCGTGCGCGCAGGCCGGACACAAGGGGAACGGCGCCAGGCTGGTCTGTGGCCGATCATAGGGTAGTGCCCGGGTCACGGTATAGCGCGGCCCGCAATGCGTACAGGTGATGAAGGCGTGACGCCAGCGGCGGCCGGCAGGATCAAACATTTCGGCGCGACAGGCCGGGCAGATGGCGGTATCGTGGCCGATGGCAGTCTTGACCGGGCCGCCACCGCTCTCGGCAATGGTGAAGCCATGCACGCCCGTTGGCCGGGCACTCTCGGCGTCAACGCGATCGACGCGTGCCAATGGCGGCACCTCTCGCCCCAGACGCGCCAAGAGCGCCGCCACCTGCTCTTCGGCGCCTTCAGCAGCAATCTCGACGCCCTCACCATCGTTACGCACCCAACCGGAAACACCGGTCTCGCGTGCCAAGCGCCAGACATAGGGGCGAAAACCGACGCCCTGGACGAGGCCAGTGATGCGGATGCGGCTGGCGATGGGAGTGGTCACATTCAGGCCGGGGCTGCGGCAGCACCCTTCGCCAGCCAGTTGAGCCAATCCGCCATGCCCTCGCCCGAAGTCGCCGAGATCCGGATCACCTCGATCCTGGGATTGACGCGGCGTGCGTATTCGATGGCGCGGTCGACATCGAACGACAGATAGGGCAACAGGTCGACCTTGTTCAGCAGCATGAGGTCGGCAGCACGGAACATGTCCGGATACTTGATCGGTTTGTCCTCGCCTTCGGTAACCGAAAGGATGGCCACCTTGTGCGCCTCGCCGAGATCGAAGGCCGCCGGGCAGACAAGATTGCCAACGTTCTCGATCATCAACAACGAGCGCTCGGCGAGGTCAAGTTGCCCAAGGGCGTGGCCGACCATGTGGGCATCGAGATGGCAACCCTTGCCGGTGTTGATCTGGATGGCCGGTGCGCCGGTGGCGCGGATGCGTTCGGCGTCGTTGCTGGTCTGCTGGTCGCCTTCGATCACGGCAACCTCGCGCGTGCCGCGCAAGGCCTCGATGGTCTTGCACAGCAGCGTCGTCTTGCCCGAGCCGGGACTCGATACCAGGTTGAGGGCAAAGACACGCCGCCCCGCCAGGAAGGCCCGATTCTCACGGGCATAGGCATCGTTCTTGGCCAGAATGTCGCGCTCGATCTGCACCATGCGCGCGGGCGCGGTGCCCGGCGCGTGGCTGTGGGCCGGGACATAGGTGTGGCCATGCGTATGGCCGCCGTGATGATCGTGACCGAGGCCATGCTCGTGGGAATGAACGTGCGCGGTGCCGTCGGCATGAGTGTGTTCGTGATCGTGCAGGGCTTCGCCCTCGATCCGGGTTTCGCCATGGCCGCAGCCGCAGGTGCTACACATTTCAATCGACCTCCAATTCTTTGACGCGCATTTCGGTGCCGCTGGTAACCTGCACCTGATAACCGCCGCATTGCGGACAGGCTTCATACAAGGACGGCAGATCAACGCTCTGGCTGCATGACAGGCACCAGGCGCGGCCCGGAACATCGATGATTTCCAGCCGGGCGCTGTCGGCCAGCGTGCCACGCGAGACGACGTCAAAACAAAAGCGTAGAGACTCGGTCTCGACGCTGGACAGACGGCCGATCTCCAGCCAGACGACGCGTGCCGAGGCAAAGGCCTGATCACGCGCCGCATCTTCGATCAACTGGATAATGCCCTCGGCGAGAGACATCTCGTGCATCGTTACCCTACCATGTCAGCGAGAACCAGCCGCCGGCCCCAAAACCCGCGTTGCTACAGGGGTCGGCGGGACATCTCGCGCTTGAGGGGCGTATTGTCCGCTGGTTCGCGCAGGGCGTAAAGCGCCTGCTAGCCCGAACGACCCGTGAGGAATCCGCGTCGGCCAGGCGAGGCCGGCTTGTCGGCCGCCGGTGGCGGCTGCAACAGGGCTAGCCGCGCCGCGCGCGCCGTCAGACGCGCCGTTTCATGGTCGGGAAACTGCGCCATCGAGGTGAACAGCGAACAGGCCAGGTAGTCGCCGATCCCCGGCTCGATGGCGCCAAGAAAGCAGAACTCGCCAGCGGGATAGCGCAACATCAGGCGCTGCCCCTCCGGAACATGGATCCAACCCTCGCTCGCAGCCGGCAAGCGCATCAGGCTGAGGTTCCACGGCGTCAGCAGCACGCCCAACCAATGACCGTCATGGAGCGAAAAGTCGACTGCCTCGACCAACAGCGCTGGATTGAGCATCGGCATGTCAGCCATACGCTCCTGTTGGATGCGACGAAACACCGCTTCGATCAGCGGCGCCGGATTGCTTATGTGCATGGGGCCTTTTCGGCCAAACGAACGCCGCGCTTGGCCAGCTCGACGACGGCAATGTGCACCATCTGCGGGATTTGCGCGGCAATCAGCGGCGTCAACTCGAGTCCGAGTTCCAGACTCTCGGGCTCGCAACCGATCAAGACCAAGTCTTTGGGCGCTTCGCCCGAGAACTCGAGACCGGCCAGGACGTCGCAAATGCTGATCTGGTGCGGCGAAAGCTTGGAACGAAAGAACACCGGCACCTCGCTCCCCGTCAGGGTCACCACGGCCCCGGGCGCACGCCCGGCCTTGACGGCATCGAGCACGACCAGCAGGTCGACGCCGGTCAGCGGGCCCAACAATTCCATGCCGGCAGTACCGCCGTCGATGACCTCGAGGTCAGCGGGAATTTCATAGGCAGCCGCCAGGGCTTCGGCGGCACGGACGCCGACCCCTTCGTCGGAAAGGATAATGTTGCCGATGCCGAGAACGACTGTACGCAAGGTGCACTCCAAAAATGAATCGGGGCGAGCGATGACGCCCGCCCCGAAGTTTAGCGCCGCTTCTGGCTACTTCACCTTGACAGTCACCGCCGAACCGTTCTCGGTGTCGGTCAGGTGGATCGCACAGGCAATGCACGGATCGAAGGAATGCACCGTGCGCAGCACTTCCAGTGGCTTTTCCGCGTCGGCGATCGGATTACCGAGCAACGATGCCTCGTAGGGCCCCGGCTCGTCCTTGTCGTTGCGCGGACAGGCATTCCAGGTCGAGGGCACGACGCACTGGTAGTTCTTGATCTTGCCGTCTTCGATCACCACCCAGTGCGAAAGTGCACCGCGCGGCGCCTCGTGGAAACCAACACCAGCCTGCTCGCCCTTGGGGAAGGTCGGCTTGTTGTAGGTCGTGAGATCGCCCTTGGCCATGTTGGCCAGCAGCAGGCCCCATTGCTCTTCCAGAAGATCGGCATTGATGCAGCAGGAGATCATCCGCGCGGCATGACGGCCAATGGTCGAGTGCATGGCATCGAGGCCAACCTTGGTCTTGGCCAGGGCCGACACCGTGTCGAGCGTCTTGGTGGCGTAGTTCTTGGCCGGCGCGTAGTCTGCCGCCAGCATGTTCAGCACCCGCGCCAGCGGACCGACCTGGGCCGGCTTGCCGTAGAAGGTCGGCGACTTCAGCCACGAGTACTTGCCGGCATCCTGGAAGTCCGTGTAGTTCGGCTTGGTCTCGCCCTTGTAGGGATGCAGCGGCTTCGCCTCGCTATAGTCGTACCAGGAGTGCTTGACACCTTCTTCGACGCCCTTGACCCAGAAGTCGTCGCCAAAGGACTTGATTGGCTTGTATTGGGCCAGATCCTTGTTCGGAATGTAGCCGCCGGGAAAAGCGAACTGCGTGCCCTTGGTGTCGAGCGGAATGTCGGGCACCGACAGGTAATTGGTGACGCCGGCGCCGTACTTGGTCCAGTCGGCATAGAAGGCACCGATTGCCGCAACATCGACCAAATAGACGTTCTTGATGAAGTCCTGCAAGGCGTCGATGTGCTCCTTGACGGCCAGCAGGCGCTCGACCGTCAGCACCGACTGCGAGTCGGTCGCCAGCGGGTTGGAGACACCACCGACAGCGACGTTCTGGATGTGCGGTGACTTCGAGCCCAGGATGGTGACGATCTTGTTGGCATGACGCTGGATCTCCAGAGCCTGCAGGTAGTGGGCGACGGCCAGCAGGTTCACTTCCGGCGTCAACTTCATCGCCGGGTGGCCCCAATAGCCGTTGGTGAAAATGCCCAGTTGGCCGCCACCGACGAAACCGGCCAGGCGCTCCTTCACTGCGCGCATCTCGGCACGGCCGTTGCGGTTCCAGGATGACAGGCCCTCGGCGAGACTCGCGGTCTTGTCCGGATCGGCCTTCAGCGCCGACGTGACGTCGACCCAGTCGAGCGCCGACAGGTGGTAGAAGTGCACGATGAAATCGTGGATGGAATGCGCCAGGATGATCATGTTGCGGATGTACTGGGCATTGAGCGGCACTTCCATTTGCAACGCATTCTCGACCGCGCGCACGGAGGTGATGGCATGAACGGTGGTGCAGACGCCGCAGATGCGCTGGGTGATCGCCCAGGCGTCGCGCGGATCGCGGCCGAGCAGGATCAGCTCGACGCCGCGCCACATCTGGCCTGACGACCAGGCTTTGGCGACATGGCCGCCGTCGACATCGACATCGATGCGCAGGTGGCCTTCGATGCGGGTGATGGGATCAATGGTGACTCTCTTCGACATGATTCTTGTCTCCTGTCAGGCTTCGCGCGGCAAGACCGGGAAGCGGCGGGTAATGTAGATGTAACCGAGCACTTCGATCGAGAACATGGCAGCAGTGCCGATGATTTCCCAGATCGACGGGAAGTAGTTGAAATTCCCTCCGGTCTCGTAACCGATCAGATAACCGTTGATGCGCAGCAGGGCGCCGCCGAGCATTAGGGTGATGCCGGCAAGGAAGAGATTTGCCGGATTGCGCCGCTTGGCTTCTTTGCCGATCAGGAAGAAGGGCAAGACGAAGCAGGCCGTTTCCAGCCAGAACATCACCGCTTCCAGGGACAGCGCGAAAGCCGAGCCCAAAGCGCCACGCAGCACCAGATCGACGATGCGTACTGCCAGATAGACCGCCAGAAAACCGAGCATTATCTTGGCCAGCGGCGTCAGCAAGTGGGTTTCGATCTTGCGCCGGTAGCTTGACGCCGACAGGCAGGATTCGAAGAGCACCACGGCGTAGCCCATGGTGATGGCCGTGAGCAAATAGAGCAGCGGCAGCATGGCCGTGTTCCACAGCGGATGGATCTGGATGCCCATCACCAACAACATCGAGCCGAGCGAGGACTGGTGCATCATCGGCAGCAGCGTGCCCAGCGCGATGAAGGCGAACATCACCTTGTTGAGCTTGCGCCGCCGCTCCGCCATGCCGAATGCTTCAAGGAAGGTCGGCGAGAACTCGATCCACATGACCACGATGTAGAGCGAGATGCACACCGCCACCTCGACCATGACCGAATTGAAGTTCATGTAGCCCGGCCAGAAGATGTGCCAGAAGTTCCACCAGCGGCCCAGATCGTAGAGCACGCCGGCGCCGGCCAAGGTATAGCCGAACAGGCTGCCCAACAACGCCGGCCTCACCAGCGGGTGATACTCGCCCTTGTTGAAGATATAGACCAGCATCGCCACCGAAAAACCGCCGCAGGCGAAGGCCGAACCGATAACGACGTCCAGCACCACCCAAATGCCGAAGGGATAACCGTCGTTCAGGTTGGTGACGGCGGCCAGGCCGTAGAAATAGCGGACGAAGGAGATCGGCACGCAGACAGCGATGAGCACCAGGCAGGACAGGGTGACGGCATTGATGAACTTGCCGCCAACGGGGGCGGGTAGCGCGTGTTCAGCCATGATCGCTCTCCTTGGTTTCATCGTCGCCCGGCGCCACGTTGCGTTTCGCTGCCCAGGTCATCGCGCCAAGCACGGCAAACGGCAGCACGAGATTGCCGTAGAGCGTGTGCTGAATGGTTTCCGAGAGCGCGGCGGCGGCATGGGGTGGCAAGTCGGGCATGCCGACCTTCTGGAAGTTCACGCCCGAGAGTTTCAGCACCTGCGTGCCGCCGTACTCCGTTTCGCCATAGACATGCTGCAGATAGTTGCCGGCCACGCCTTCGTAGCTCTGGTCAGGACCGCCCAGCTTGCCGCGGGGAACCTTGTAGGGTGTTCCCGCCTTCAGCGCCAGGCGCCGCTTCGCTTCGACCAAGAGGTCGCTGGTCTTGCCGTAGAGCGTGGCGCCCGTGGGGCAGACTTCGGCACAAGCGGAATAGTGACCGTCCTTGGTACGATGGCGGCACAGTTCGCACTTGCCGATCTTGCCGGTAGGCGAGTCGTACTGGAACTTGGGAATGCCGAACGGACAAGCGGCAACGCAATAGCGGCAGCCAATACAACGGTCTGCATCGTAGCCGACGACGCCGGTTTCCGGATTCTTGGTCATCGCCTGCACCGGGCAGGCCGAGACGCAGGAAGGATCGGCGCAGTGCATGCACGAGACCTTCATGAACGAGTAACCGTTCTCCTCCTGATCCTTCGCCTCCATGGTGCCATTGCGGTACATCTTGATGATGTTGAAGGTGTAGGCCGTGGTGTCGAGCGGCGTGTCCCACAGATGATCCACCGTGTTGAACTCCGGCGGCAGATCGTTGGCCTGTTTGCAGGCGGCGACACACGCCTTGCAACCGACGCACAAGGTAGCGTCGTAGAGCAGGCCGAGCGCCTCGGGGGGACGCTCGTGGCTCTCGCGGGCACAAACCGGCTCGGCAGCGGTTGCCGTTGCCAAGGCCGTGCCGCCAGCGAGAAATCCCTTAAGGAAATCGCGACGGTTGGTCATCTCTCACCCCTGTATCGTCGGATCGGTGGGACCACTCGGCTGCTTCGCTTTCTCCAGTTCCTCGGCCTTATGGGAAAGGCCCAGATTGCGCGTGACCATGACGGTACCGCCCGCAGCCGCGCCGGCGATTGCTGCGACTGCAGCCGCAGCGGCGAAGCTTGCCCCCTTGCCCTGTTCCTCGGAAATGCGCGGATACTGCTGCGGCGGCGCGACGTTGAGCACCTTGGCAACCTGATGGATGGGCTTGGTAAACCCGACACCCTTTTCAGTGCAGCCGATGCAGGGATGGCCGCAGCCGACTGGCCAGTAGCCCTGGCCGACATCATTGAAGCCGATGGCCGGGCAGTTGGCATAGGTCTCCGGGCCCTTGCAGCCGAGCTTGTACAGGCAGTAGCCCTTGCGGTGACCTTCGTCGCCGAATTCCATGGCGAAGCGGCCGGCATCGAAATGGGCGCGGCGCTCGCAGTTCTCATGCACCAGACGACCATAGGCGAACAGCGGCCGGCCGAGCTTGTCGACTTCGGGCAGCTTGCCAAAGGTAAGGAAATGCACCGCGGTAGCGAGGAAGTTGTACGGATTGGGCGGACAGCCGGGAATGGTTACCACCGGCTTGCCAAGCACCTCGGCAACACCGGAAGAACCCGTCGGGCTGGAATCCGCCAGTGCGGCAATCGACGGATGCGTCGAGGGCATGCCACCCCAGGAGGCGCAGGAACCGATGGCGATCACGGCAGCAGCGTCGGCCGCACATTCCTTGACCAGGTCGATCGCCGTATGGCCGCCGACTTTGCAGAAAATGCCGTTCTGCTTGGTCGGAATGGCGCCCTCGACGACCAGGATGTACTTGCCCTTGTTCGCTTCCATCGCGCTCTTGCGCGCGGCTTCGGCCTGATGGCCGGCGGCGGCCATCAGCGTCTCGTGATAGTCGAGCGAAATGACGTCGAAGATCAGTTTCTCGAGGGTCGGATGCTCGGCGCGCAACAGCGACTCCGAACAACCGGTGCACTCCTGAAAGTGCAACCAGATCACCGACGGCCGTTGGGCCTTGGCCACCGCCTTGGCGATAGCCGCCTCGGCACCTGCCGGCAAGCCAAGCGTGCCAGCCGTGGCGGCACAGAACTGCAAGAAATCACGTCGGGAAATACGCAGCCGATCGGCAACCGCCGCAGCCGCGCTGTCTGCATCAAGGAATAATCTCGCGCCCATCGCCCCCTCCTCTGTGTCTGAGTGACCCAATTCACTCGAAAAAGTGATATTTCCTTACAAAAAACATGCCTATGACAACGCAAGAAAATATGCTTATACAACAGCATATTAACCAAACAGGTCGCCATGATAGGTGTAATGAATGCTTCCAATACCAGCCAGAGCTGGTAAATAACCTTACATTAAACCTTGGTAATAGAGTCGGGTATTGCGCGACTCAGCTGGTGGCCAAAGAGAGCCGCAGGCCGAACACGGCGCCGCCGGACGGATCGTTGACGACGGCAAGCTCGCCGCCATGACGTTCGACGATGCCATAGCTGATCGCCAAGCCCAGGCCCGTCCCCTTGCCGACCGGCTTGGTGGTGAAGAACGGCTCGAATACCTTGGGCAGGTTTTCGGCGGCCACGCCCAGTCCGTTGTCGTGAAAGTACAAGGTGACGGCCCCCGCAGCCACCTTCGCTGAAACGCGAAGGTATGCATCGGGGCGGCCAAGCGTGGCGTCGTAGGCATTCTGGATCAAGTTCATCACCACCTGCTGCATCTGACCAGGAGAGCCGGAAACCCGGATATCAGCCGGCAGATCGAGTTCGACGCGAAAGTCGCCGGCGCCAGCCATGGTCACCCAGCGGGTCGAGCGGTCGACGATCTCGACCAGGTTGAAGACTTCGTGGTCCTCCCGGTCGACGGCAGAGAAACGCTTCAGACCATCGACTATGACGCGCGTACGCTCCGCACCCTCGATCGTGCCTTCGACCAGCGGCTCGAGATCTTCCAGCAGTCGATCGATGCGCAGTTCGCCGCGCAAGCGGGCCAGATCGGCCTTGGCGGCACCGGCGTGGACGGCGCCGAGATAGTGCTTCAACCGATCGGCATAGCGCTGCATGGCGTGGACGTTGCCCAGGACGAAGCTGATCGGATTGTTCAGTTCATGGGCAACGCCGGCTACCAAGCGGCCGAGCGACGCCATTTTTTCCGAATGCAGCAATTGCGCCTGTGCCTGCTTTAGCTCCTCGTGGGCATGGCGCAGGGCCTCGTAGGCGCGGCGCAGCTCGCCGATCGGGCGGCCGGTGATGACCACTCCGACCAGCTTGCCAAGTGCATTCTGCCGTGGCGTACAGTTGATCGAAACCGCCACCGCGCTACCGTCATCGGCACGCAGGTTAACCTCGCAGTCGTGCACCGAACCGATGTCCATACGACCAGAGAAGATATCGGTCGCCTGCCGGCGCGACGCCGGATCGGCGAACAGGTCGAACAATGGCCGGCCACGCAGCTCGTGCTCGGCGATGCCCGTCAGTTGGACAAGCGAGCGATTGACGTCCTCGATCTTGCCGGTACGATCGCAGACCATCAGGAAATCGGACATCGAGGTCAGGACGCTGAGGATGAACTGCTGAGATTCTTCCAAAGCGGCGTTCTTCTCCTCCAGCGCCACCTCGTACTGGAGCAGGTCGCTATAGACCTCGTCCATCTTCTGGATGACGTCGATCCAGACATCCTCGCCGACGCCGGCCGGCCCGTGGAACTCAAGCACCATCACCCTCCAATTTGCCGCCACGGAGACTACCACTTTATGCCATTCTCGCCGGAATCGCAGCTGCCGGAAACGATCACGGCTAGCAACCATGTTCTCCTTAACGATCCGGCGCCATAATGCGCCAAACTCAAGTCGATGCCCCGGCTCCAGCCGGGCCAACCGGACGAGGCCAGCGAATGACCAAATTGCATGCCAAAGCACCGATCTTCGTCACCCAACCGACGCTGCCGCCCCTGGCTGAATTCACGCCCTATTTGGAACAGATTTGGGCGAGTAAGCAGCTGACCAACAACGGCCCCTTCCACCAGCAGTTCGAGCAAGCCCTGTGCGACTATCTGGGCGTCAAGCATGTGGCGCTGTTCACCAACGGCACCATCGCGCTGATCACCGCCCTGCAGACGTTACGCATCACCGGCGAGGTGATCACGACGCCCTACTCTTTTGTCGCGACAGCACACTCCCTGCTCTGGAATGGCATCAAACCAGTGTTCGTGGATATCGACCCGCTCACCCTCAACCTCGATCCCGGCAAGATCGAGGCCGCCATCACACCGCAAACAACAGCGATCATGCCCGTACATTGCTACGGGCACCCCTGTGCCGTCGATCGAATCGAGAAGATTGCCGACAACTATGGCCTGAAGGTGATCTATGACGCCGCCCATGCCTTCGCGGTCCGCCTGCGCGGCGACAGCATTCTCATTCACGGCGACCTATCGGTGCTGAGTTTCCACGCCACCAAGGTCTTCAATACCTTCGAGGGCGGTGCCATCGTCTGCCAGGACACCAAGACCAAGCAGCGCATCGATCACTTGAAGAACTTCGGTTTCGTGGACGAAGTGACCGTCGTCGCGCCGGGCATCAATGGCAAGATGAGTGAAATCAACGCGGCATTTGGCCTGTTGCAACTGCACGGGATCGACGCCGCACTGGAGAGGCGCCAGGCCATCGATACGCGCTACCGAGCTGCGCTGAGCAACAGTGCCGGCATTGAGTGTCTGGCCATTGGCGGCGAGGAACGCTCCAACTACGCCTATTTCCCCATCCTGGTGAAGCCCGGCTATCCACTCAGCCGCAATATGCTGTTCGAGAAGTTGAATCAGGCCGGCGTCCATGCTCGGCGCTACTTCTACCCATTGATCAGCAATTTCCCGATGTATCGGGGCATGCCATCCGCGGCCGATGCCAACCTGCCGGTCGCCAGAGCCGTGGCAGAGCAGGTGATCTGCCTGCCCATATACCCCGCGCTGACTGACGCGCAGGTCGACTACGTCATCGACTTGCTCACCGCCTAGCTTGCCATGACGACTACCACCAACTCACTCCCGGAAAGAGCAGAAGACATGCCGGACCGAAACCGCGCGCAGCAACCGGGCGACGAAGCCATACTGGTGTTCCCCGCCACGCACCCGGACGGCAGCCGATTCATCGAGGCGGCGCGGCAGCGAGCGCAGCGCGTGGTCGCGGCATCCTCGGTCTGGGACGCAAGCCTGGCGACGCAACTGGGTGAACTGCTACAACTTCCCTACATCCATGACCAAGCCTTCCCGGCGCAGTTGGTCCGATTGGTCGAGCAGCGCCATATCACCAGCATTTACGCCCCGGTAGCTTCCGTCTATGCCTGGCTCGAGCATTACATCCGGAGCAGCGGACTGCCCCTGCGCCTGATTGGCGACTCGCCAGTAAAGCGAGAGATCGACCGCTTCGACAACCTGATGGCGAAGGTCGCAGACTATCGGCATTTCATCGATCGTTGCGCCGGCAATGGCCGGGCGCTCGCGGATACGGAGATTGCCGCCGTGTTCCGCCTGGCCGCTTCCATCTACGGTGAATCGAGCGAAGACAAGATCGCCGCGATGATGGCCATTTTCGCCAGCGCGCCCGCGGGCGACGTCGTGGAAATCGGCTCGCTAGCCGGCAAGTCGGCCGCCGTGCTGGCTTTGCTGGCCCGTCGATACGAAACCGGCAATGTCCTGGCGATCGATCCTTGGCTGGCGTCCGCCGCCACCCAGTACGATGCCCCCGAAACGGTACGCGTGCATCTGGTCGACGAGTGGCGCTTCGAGATGCTGCGCGCGGATTTCGTCATCAATGTCTGGCCGGTCGGCCTGGGCAGCCTCAACTATCTGCGCCAGGATTCGGAACACGCATGTGCGGCTTTCCGCAGCGAACCTTCAGTAACCAGTGCCGAGTTCGGTCGGGTGGACTATCGCGGCGAGATCGCGGTGATTCACATCGATGGCAACCATGACTACGCCCAGGTCAAGCGCGACTGTGAACTCTGGCTACCGCTGTTGGCCAAGGATGGCTGGCTGATCCTGGACGACTACGTATGGGTGCACGGCAACGGCCCGCAGCGCGTCGGCGATGACTTGCTCATCGCCCGCGAGTGGGAAATCGATCGTTGCTTTGTCTGCGGCAAGGCCCTGTTCGTCAAGTTTCGGGCCGCCACCGGCACCCTCGAGCGCAAGTGAGAAGCTCCTGCACGAGGAGACCTGCTAGACTCCATCGGCAATGAATTCGCCTGCAAGAAATCGGTCGTCGGCCGTTACTCAGTGCACGAAAACGATGCTGTCTTGTGGTTTCGGTCGCGATCAAAACCCGCCCATCAGGATGACTTAGCGAGAAATGGAATTTGGTTTCATCGACTACTGGCGAATGTACAAGGCGCGCGGCATCAGGCTGCCGTTGCACTATTTCCGGGAATGTCATTCTTTCGACTTGCGCTACCAGGTCGATACGCACGTCTGGTTGCCCAAAGACAACTTTGCGATCATTCCGGGCAGTTTCGACCACGGCACGCTCTACATGCCGTCATGGACGACGGAGATCAGAAACTCCTTCAGAGTGGCGAACGACATCCTGAAGGATGCTTGCCAGGACTATGCCTTTCTTGATCTCGGTTGCGGCAAAGGGAAAGCGGCCATCGTCTGGAAGCAGGAGGGCATGAAGGCGCGCATCGACCAGGACATTTTCGGCGTCGATTACTATCCGCCGTTCATCGATATCGCCCGTTCGAACTTCGCCAAAATGTTCGGTGACGAGGGCAATTTCACTCTTGGCGATGTAACGAAACTGGACTTCGCCGACTTCGGCGATCGCCTGATCGTCTATCTGTGCAACCCCTTCGACGATTTTGTCGTCGGGGTCATTGCACGGAAGTTGCTGTCGACACGATGCATCGTCATCTATAACAACCCGCTGCATCGCAAGACACTCGTCGACCTTGGCTATGAAGTTCTGTACGAGAGAAACAAGGGTTTCCCCTTGTCTCACACCATGTTCTTTGGCAGCCCGGCGCAACGTGATCCGCAAGCATGAGACTGGCTGTCATGCAGCCCTATTTCTTCCCGTACATCGGCTATTTTCAGCTGATAGCGGCGGTCGATCGCTTTGTCATCCTTGACGACGTCAACTTCATCAAGCGAGGCTGGATCAACAGGAACCGGATTCTGATCAATGCCAGTCCATGCTGGTTGAGCATCCCCGTCGCGAACATCTCCCAGTTCAGAAGGATCTCCGAACACACGTGTTGCGATCGTCCCTGGCGGCAGAAGATGTTGCGCTCCATCGAAATGGCTTACCGACGGGCGCCGTTCTTTGAAGAAGCCTATTCCGTCATCGCGCCGATTCTGGCCAATCGGCAGAATGATCTGGCCACCTATCTCGCCGACGGCATCGTTGCCCTGGCGAGAGCGTTGGCCATCACTGCAGACGTCGTCACCACCAGCCGCAACTACGCCAACGGTCACTTGCACGGGCAGGACCGAATTATCGCCATCTGCCGACAGGAAGGCGCCTCACAGTACATCAATGCCGAAGGCGGGCAGGATCTCTATGCCGAATCTGCATTTGCGGCGGTCGGCATGTCCCTGTCGTTTGTCGCCACGACAGTCGAGCCCTACTCTCAGCTCAGCCCGGCTTTCATCGGCCGTCTGTCAGTCATCGACATGTTGATGAACATCGGCATCCAGGGCACCAAGGCGCAGCTGAACTCGTTTCGCTTACTGCCAGGCAGCCCCGACAGCCGTCAATGAACCGTGCACACCATGCACGGGTCGAACGAACGCACGACATGGAAGACCGCCGGCGGCACCGGACCATCGATCGGCAGGCCGACCAGTGCTTGTTCCAGGGCCCCCGGAGTTCCCGAAGTATCGCGTGGTGAAAAGTTCCAGGTCGTCGGCGCGATGATCTGGTAATTCTCGATGCGCCCGCGCCGAACGCTCAGCCAGTGGCCAAGCGAACCGCGTGCCGCCTCGACGAGGCCGACGCCATCGGCGTCTTCCGGCATATCGCCGTGTACGCAGAAAGGCGCGCCCGGCACCAGGCCACGCACCCAGGACTCCATCTCAGGCAGTACTCGCGCCACTTCCATCAGTCTCATGACCACGCGGGAAAATGCGTTGCCGCCGTGACGCGCCGCCAAGTCCCGCGCCAGGGGATGGCCAGCCACTACCTGGCGGGCCAAGGCGCCGACCTCGACCACCGAACCGCCATAGCGCGGCGCCTTGCACCACGTATATGCGCCCTCTTTGTCCGGTCGCGGTCGCGTCTCGCCCTGGCGCGGATGCCGTGGGCCACCTTCGGCAGCCAGCCAGGCGTGACTGGTGTCCTCGCGAATACGCTCGGCATCGAGCTCATCCGGCCCGCCGGCCCAGGCGCCGGCAGCAAACAGCTTTCGCCCGTCATCGAGGTCATAGGCGCCGTAGCTGATGTAACGGTCGCCGGCCCGTCCGAGTTGCCACAGCTCAAGCGCGCCGGCCAACGCCAGGAAGCGACCGAAATCGCCACCGGCCGGCCCGGCGGTCTCGCTCCAGGTCATCAACGCCGACATGGAATCAATGGCGGCAACCGATTCGAGACGATCGCCATACACCGTGGCCTCGAGGAAGGCGCGCGTCTCGGTCAGCACCATCGACAGGTGGAGTTTCTCGGCCATGCGGATCGGCCGCGACGAACCGCCAGGCTGCAGCGCCAGCGTGTGCGGCCACTTGCCCGCCAGGATGCCCAGCAGGCGAAGAAAAGCCGTACGGGCGGCAAGAAACTGCCGCGCCCCCGAGCCGCTCATGGCCTTGAAACGATCGACCATCGCCGCGTGCCAATCATGGCCGGCGTAGTCCGCGCGGGCGAAGTCAGGCATGAAGAAGAGGTAGAAGTGTGACAAGTGGTCGGCCAGGTTCTCGGCCGCCACGGTCAAGTTGGCCGCCAAACGGCCATTCGCCGGCGGTGTCAGGCCGCTGGCTTGGGCGAGCGCCCGCGCCGCGGCTGCCGACTGGGCGACAGAACAGATGCCGCAGATGCGCGGCACGAAAATCAGGGCGTCGCTCGGCGCCTTGCCGGTCAGGATCTGCTCGAAGCCGCGATAGAGCGGCGAACTGACGTAGGCGGCGGTAACGCGCCCGTCCACGACATCGAGGCTGACTTCGAGATCACCCTCGACGCGATTGAACGGACCGATGACGAGCCGACTCACTTGATACCCGCTTTGCGGATCGTCGGCGTCACCACCAGATGGTCGGCACGCGCGTTCTCCCGCAGCCGGCGCGGTGTCGCAGACTTCGACAGCGCGGCCAGCGCCACGAACCAGGCCTTGGGCATGTCCGTCGGCAGGCCGATGGGGATGCCGGCCACTTTCGGTGTCTCGGCAAAGGTGTGGCCCGGTTCCTCGAATCCCGGGGCGGTGCA
>Ga0265325_10001637_pt1 | contig 15587 bp, 11 predicted proteins | sample 41420metaG_FD_202090 | JGI IMG/M metagenome (GOLD analysis project Ga0265325, IMG submission 202090) | Rhizosphere microbial communities from Carex aquatilis grown in University of Washington, Seatle, WA, United States - 4-14-20 metaG | ecosystem: Host-associated > Plants > Roots > Rhizosphere...
GATGGTCACCGCGATGCCGGCATTGACGAAGTTCATCGCAATGCCGCCGCCCATCGTGCCGGCGCCGATGATGCCGACCTTCTTGATGGGGATCAGCTTGGTGTCGTCCGGCACGTCCGGAATCTTGTTCGCCAGTCGCTCGGCGAAGAAGTAGTAGCGCTGCGCCGCCGAATGTGGGCTCATCATGACGTCCATGAACAGCTTGCGTTCGGTCTTCAGGCCTTCTTCGAAGCTCTGGTTCACCGCCGCTTCGATGCACTGGATGTTGGCTTCTGGCGCCTTGAAGCCGCGGAACTTGCGCGCGTTCGCCTTGCGGAAGTTAGCGAAGATTTCCGGATGGCCCTTGGCGGCTTCGAGTTTGGCGTTGTTCTCGCGCACCTTTTTGAGCGGCTTTTTCTCGGCAAGGATCTGGCGGGCGAAGGCGACGGCCTTCTCCTTCAGCTTGCCTTCGTCGGCCAGCGCATCGACGAGCCCCATTTCGAGGCATTCCTTGGCCGGTACGTGCATGCCGCTCGTCACCATCTCGAGCGCCTTCTCGACGCCGGCGATGCGCGGCAGACGCTGGGTTCCGCCCGCGCCCGGGAGTAGACCGAGATTCACTTCGGGCAGACCGCAGCGCGCGCTGGGTACCGCCACGCGGTAATGGGCGCAGAGCGCAACTTCGAGTCCGCCGCCGAGCGCGGTGCCGTGAATGGCGGCAACGACAGGCTTGGGCGAGTCTTCCATCATCGCTTGCACGTCGAACAGGCTCGCGCCCTTCTGGGCGCCGCCGAATTCGGAGATGTCGGCGCCGGCAATAAAGGTGCGTCCCTCGCAGATCAGAACGATGGCCTTTACGGAAGGATCGGCGATCGCCGCCTTGAAGCCCTCATACAGGCCGTCGCGCATGCCCGATGACAACGCGTTCACCGGCGGTGAATTCAGCGTGATGATTCCGATCTCGCCGTCCTTGGAGAAATCGGTAACCGGATTGATGGCCGTCATGGCGGGCTCCCTCGACACTTTTGTGGATATTTGGCCGACAAAAAATCAGCCTTGGGGCCAAGAGTCGAGTCGTATTCCCAAAGCCCGTCCTGCCGCAGCGTCGCGCCAAATTAATGCTTCCTGACGCCGAACCCGTTTAGAGTCCGGTTTAAGGAGGCATTCCATGAAGGACTGGTCCACCGTCAATATCCCCGACCAGACGGGCAAGCTTGCCATCGTCACCGGCACCGGTGGGCTCGGCTACGAAACGGCGCTGGAAATCGCCAGCCGGGGAGCCGACGTCATCCTGGCTGGCCGCAACGCGCGCAAGGGCGCGGACTCGATCGCCAAAATTCGGGCCGAGGTGCCCGACGCGAAAATCCGCTTCGAGGAACTCGATCTCGCCAGCCTCGGCTCGATCGCAGTCTTCGCCGAGCGCGTAAAGGCTTCGCACGGTGCGCTGCACGTGCTGGTGAACAACGCCGGCGTGATGACGCCGCCTGTGCGGCGAACGACGGCTGACGGATTCGAGCTGCAGTTCGGCACCAACCATCTGGGCCATTTTGCGCTCACCGGCCGCTTGCTGCCGCTGCTTCGCGCCGCCGACCGCCCGCGCGTCACCACCGTGAGCAGCGGGATGCATCATATCGGCCGGATCCATTTCGATGACCTGCAGTTCGAGAAGAAATACCGTCCAGCCGCCGCGTACGGCCAATCCAAGCTCGCCAACCTGATGTTCGCGTTCGAGTTGCAGCGGCGCAGCGACGCAAAGGGCTGGGGCCTGATGTCGAACGCGGCCCATCCCGGTTACGCGCTCACCGACCTCATCGCCAATGGCCCCGGTGCGAAGGGGCTGAACTATCGCTTCAGCAAGGTCCTCGCCAAGTTCCTGGCCCATTCCGCGGCTGCGGGCGCGTTGCCGACGCTCTACGGCGCCATGTCGATCGATGCGCGGCCCGGCTCCTATTACGGGCCGACTGGAACTTTCGAACTGATCGGGCCGCCCGGAAAAGCACGCGCCTCGAAACGCGCGCTGGACAAGGACGTCGCTGCGCGCCTCTGGGATGTGTCGGAGAAGCTGACAGGCGTGCAGTTCCCTTGAATTCGTCGTCATGGACTGCCTTGAGCCGCCCATCCATCGCGCTCACGTCTGCGAGCGCAGATGAGTCTCTTTGGTGCGAGGACGCACGCCGGATCGAATGCCGGGTCGAGCCCGGCCATGACCACTTAGGGCGTGTTTCAGCGGAATGCCGGAAATCCTCGCTTCATGCCCTTGCGTCACGCTTGGCTTGCGTCGTGCAAGGTCTATCGTTCTCCAAAATGCGGAGGACGCCATGAGCTACGAACACATCAAATACGAACTGGAAGGTTCGATCCTGACGATCACGCTCAACCGCCCGGACAAGCTCAACGCCTATACCGCGATCATGGGCCAGGAAATCGAGGACGCGTTCCTGCGCGCCGATGAAGACGACGCGGTGCGCGTGATCATCGTCACCGGCGCGGGCCGCGGCTTCTGCGCGGGCGCAGATATTTCCGGCGGCGCCAATGCGTTCGATACGAAGTCGGGCGGCACCGCCATGTTCGCCGGCACAAGAGCCAGATCATCGCGCGGCGGATTCGTCGAAGCGATCTTCAATTGCCGGAAGCCCTCGATCGCGGCCTTCAATGGCGCCGCAGTCGGTGTCGGCGTCACGCTCGCGCTGCCGATGGACATCAAGATCGCGTCAAGCGAAGCCAAGTTCGGTTTCGTCTTTGCGCGGCGCGGACTTGTGCCGGAAGCCGGCAGCGCCTGGTTCCTGCCACGGCTTGTGGGGCTCAACCAGGCTCTGCGCTGGTGCCTGTCGGGTCGAGTGTTCGGCGCCGACGAGGCGAAAGAAGGCGGCCTTGTTTCCGAAGTTGTTGCACCGGAGCGGTTGCTCGCGCGCGCCAGGGAAATCGCGATGGAGATGGTCGCGAACACCGCGCCCGTGTCGCTCGCACTCACGCGCCAGATGCTGTGGGGCTACTCCGCCATGTCGCATCCGTTCGAGCTGATGAAGATCGACGGACCGCTGTCGGTCGAACTCGGCGCAGGGCCGGACGTGAAGGAGGGCGTTTCGGCGTTCCTTGAGAAGCGCAAACCGAAATTCCCCGGCAAGGTCTCCAAGAACATGCCCGCCGGCTACAAGCCCGCGCCGCGCTAGCCCAGATCCTTCTGGATCTGCAGCGCGAGATCGCAGACATACGGATTGGTCTTTCGTTCCCAGCCGAAGTTCGACATCTGTCCGTGGCCGGGCACGAAGTGCATGTCGTCGCCGAGCGGCCACAGCCGTCCGGTGATCGAGTCGACCAGCTGCTGGTGGTTGCCTTTGGGAAAATCCGTGCGTCCGACCGAGCCCGCGAAAAGCACATCGCCGACGAATGCCACCTTGGCGTCTTTGTTGAAGAAGACGACATGGCCCGGCGTGTGGCCGGGGCAGTGGCGCACGCCGAGTTCCGCCTCGCCGACCGTCACCGTGTCCCCGTCCTCGAGCCAGCGGTTGGGCGTGCAATTCTCCGAGTCGCCGAAACCGGGGCGCTTGGCGTTGCGGCCCATCTCGTCGAGGAGATAGGCGTCGTCCCTGTGCGGGCCCTCGACGGGCACGCCGAACTCGCGGGCCAGCTTGGCGGCACCCCCGGCATGGTCGAGATGCCCGTGCGTCAGGAGGACCTTCTCCAGGGTCACCCCTTCAAGCTCCAGGGCCTGCTTGATCCGGTCCAAGTCCCCGCCAGGGTCGATAACGGCTCCTTTTTTGGTGCGCGTACACCACACCAGCGAACAATTTTGCTGATACGGGGTGACCGGTAGGATTGCGGCCTTGATCGGGGTCATATCCATGCCATCTCAAATAGTGGTAACAGCCGCGTCCGTCCAACCTTGGTTAGGGTTTTGGTGGTAAACTGACGAAATTAGCGGTCGTTTTGTTGACAATGTTTGGTGTTTTCTTGCCAGCGAGTTGTTAAGGACGCCGTCACGAAAGTGCAACAGCAGAGGCCTATCTGACCTAAAAAGGATAGTAGATTCAGCGGGAAATCTTGGATTTGACCCGTCGGACTGTTACGGTTGGGTTGGCTTAAAAGGTTAGAGTGGGATTGAAAATGAGGGGAAGAATCCGCAGCGCATTGTGCGCCGTCGCGGGGTCTCTCGCTATCGCGGGAGCGGCCCATGCGGCCGGTCCTGTGGCGACGTCTTTTGACGTCGCGTCACTCTCCATGCCGGATTCGTCCAGCCGCGGCGGTGCGCCGGTCGATCTCAGCCAGTCGCTCGCGCTCCCGTCGCTGTCCTACGGTCCGCCGGATACCAGCCGTGAAACGATTTCGAACTTTGCGACCAGTGTTGCGCTGCTCAACGGTCTGGATCTTCAGGTCGGTTACAAAGTCGATCTGACGGGCCGCGTCGCATCGCTCGATGCGCCCGCCTACAACGGACTGTTCCTCAGCGCATCGGCGCTCGACGCGCCCTACGCATCGCTCGCGAGCGGCGGCGACTTTGTCGGCGCGACGGCGGCATTGGCGAACGACCTGCATCTGACATTCGGCGGCGCCAGTCTTGCGCCGGGTTACTCGACCTATTCCGCCGACGCCGCATCTGCGCTTGCGCGTATCGGAAGCGGAGAAAATCCATTTAGCCTGCGCGCGGCGACATCGCTGCTGGGCGGCCTGACATGGGATCTCGGCAAATGGGCGGGCATCGGCGTCACTGCATCCCAGACCTCCGAGCATGGCGGCGTGCTCGGAACGCCGGTGGCTGGCGTGAACGCCAACACGACCGCGCTCGGCGTCACCGCGCATGTCGCGTTCGGCAATGGCTGGGTGACAACGGCCTCCTACAACGAAGGCATCACGCAGCTCGACATCAAGCCGGGATTCACGCCGTCGCTGGCCGACAGCCTGCGCACGCGTTCCTACGGCATCTCGATCGCCAAGAACGGTCTGTTCGGCGATGACGCGCTTGGCCTTGCGGTCTCGCGTCCGGCGTTCGGCGCCGACGGCAGCGTGTTCCTGACGACTCCGTCCGGACAGGGCGCTTCGCAGTTCTTCTCGCGCAACAACCTGATGAACAGCGCGACACCGGAAACCGACATCGAAGTCGGCTATGTCACGACCTTCCTCGACGGCTCGCTGGCGCTGCAGACCAACGCCTCGTATCAGATGAATTTTGCGGGCCAGAACGGCGCAACCTCGGTGTCGCTGCTGTCGCGGGCGCGCATCAAGTTCTAGCGGCGCGACGGCGCGCATCTAAGCGTTGCCCCGAACCCTGCGCTTCGCTACAAGCCCAGCATCTCAAGCCATTACCGTAAGGATCTCGCATGGCCGGGCCGCAATATGTTTATGTGATGAAGGGTCTGTCCAAGACCTATCCCGGCGGCAAGCAGGTGCTGAAGGATATCTGGCTGTCCTTCTATCCGGGCGCCAAGATCGGCATCGTCGGCGTCAACGGCGCGGGCAAATCCACACTGATGAAGATCATGGCGGGCCTCGACACCGAGTTTACCGGCGAAGCCTGGGCTGCCGACGGCGTGCGCATGGGCTACCTGCCGCAGGAACCGCAGCTCGATGCGACCAAGAACGTGCGCGACAACGTCATGGAAGGCGTGGCCAAGAAAAAGGCTCTGGTCGACCGCTACAACGAGATCGCGTCGAACTATTCCGACGAGACCGCGGACGAGATGGGAAAGCTCCAGGACGAGATCGAGGCGCAGGGCCTTTGGGATCTCGATAGCCAGGTCGATCAGGCGATGGACGCGCTGCGTTGCCCCGAGGGTGATGCCGAAGTGTCGACGCTTTCGGGCGGCGAGCGCCGCCGCGTTGCGTTGTGCAAGCTGTTGCTCGACGCGCCGGACATCCTTCTTCTCGACGAACCGACCAACCATCTCGACGCGGAATCGGTGGAATGGCTCGAGCATACGCTGCGTGAATACAAGGGCTGCATCATACTCGTTACCCATGACCGCTACTTCCTCGACAATGTGACCGGATGGATTCTCGAGCTCGACCGCGGCAAGGGCATTCCGCACGAGGGCAACTATTCCTCGTTCCTCGTTGTGCAGGAAAAGCGCCTGCACCAGGAAGGCGCGGAGGAAGCGGCGCGCGAACGCTCCATCGCGCGCGAACGCGAATGGATCCAGCAATCACCCAAGGCGCGACAGGCCAAGTCCAAGGCGCGCATCAACGCCTATGAGGAACTGCTCGCCAAGTCGCAGGAACAGCGCGGCGGCACGGCGCAGATCGTCATTCCCGTCGCCGAACGTCTCGGCTCCGTCGTGGTCGAGGCCGAGGGTCTCGCCAAGGGTTATGGCGACCGTCTCCTGTACGAGAACGTCAACTTCAAACTGCCGCCCGGCGGCATCGTCGGCGTGATCGGCCCCAACGGCGCGGGCAAGACGACATTGTTCCGTATGCTGACGGGTTTGGAAAAGCCTGACGCAGGCGAACTGCGCGTCGGCCCGACGGTCCAGATGGGCTATGTCGACCAGTCGCGCGACTCGCTCGATCCCAAGAAGACGGTGTGGGAGGAAATTTCCGGCGGGCTCGACATCCTCGAGCTCGGCAAGCGCACCATGCCGTCACGCGCCTATGTCGGCGCCTTCAACTTCAAGGGCGGCGACCAGCAGAAAAAGGTCGGCCAGCTCTCCGGCGGCGAGCGCAACCGCGTTCACCTCGCCAAGATGCTGAAGTCCGGCGCCAATCTGCTGCTGCTCGACGAGCCGACCAATGATCTCGACGTCGATACGCTGCGCGCGCTGGAATCCGCGCTCGAGGAATTCGCCGGCTGCGCCATGATCATCAGCCATGACCGCTGGTTCCTCGACCGCATCGCCACGCACATGCTCGCCTTCGAAGGCGACAGCCATGTCGAATGGTTCGAGGGCAACTACCAGGACTACGAGGCCGACAAGAAGCGCCGCCTTGGCATCGACGCCGACCAGCCGCACCGGATCAAGTACAAGCGGTTCGCGCGGGCGTAGCCTGCAGCGAACAACTGTCATGGCCCGCAAATCCGGCCATCCAGTCGGGGCGCTCCACTTAGCGGTCACGTTCGCGCCATGTCACCTGCGCGGCCCACTCTTGCGGGCCGCAACACTTGGCCTTCGGATTCGCAGCGCGGCAAAGTCGCCTATTTGTAGCTCTTCGCCAAATCCTTCAGGTGCGAGATCAGCGTCGCGATGCTGCCATTGTTCTGGCCGAGGAAGGCGCTGAACTGATCGCGTTCCTCCAGCGCCAGCCATATTCCGGCGACGCTGAAATCGATGACGACGAATTTGCCGCTGTCGCCCAGCACGCGGAAGTCGACTTCAAGCGGCTGCTGCCCGCTCTTGTCGTTGGGATCGATCATGACGGTCTGCACGATCGTGTCGCCCGGCTGACGCTCCTGCGATCCGGTCACTTTCAGAGTCTGGCCCGAATATTTCGAGAAGTAAGACTGATAAACTGCGATGGCATAACCCTGAAAGGCTTGTGCAAATGCGTCCTGTTCCTGCGGCGTGGCGGAGCGCCGGTATTGGCCCAGAGTGAAATTCGCGATGCGCTTCATATCGGTCAGGCCGAGGATGAAGTGCTCGAACTGTTCGCGCTTCTGTTCGGTCGAGGCGCCGTGATTGTTCAGGATCGTGAGGCCGGCCTGCACGTTCTGCTGCACAAAGGCTTCGGCAGGGGGTGGGGCGTTTGCGGCCGCGGACTGGCCGGCTGCAACAATCGCTACGGACGCGACGAACAGGGCAAGGATTGCGCGGCGCGCCATTGCCGGTATTGCAGACGTAAGTTCCGAAGCTGGCATGTCTCAGTCTTCCTCTTGTGCGCGGCGATGGTCAGATCGCCTTGTGGCAAGTTCGTGGCAGGGCGTACTCAAAACTCCGGTAAATTCTGCGTGTCCGGGCGCCCGTTGCGAATTTCATTGTTCCGCATCTGTCTGTAAAGGCTGCGCAACGAAGCGTAATAGTCGACCGAGCTGCGCTGGATTCCCTGTACGGTCGAGTATGTTTGTCCGCGCAGGTCCAGCAAGGTGAAATAGTAGCGTCCGGCGTTCCACCAGACATGCTGCCGGAACCGGATTTGGTTTGTTGGATCGATATAGGCGTCGACGATCTGTCCCACGGCGTCGCGTGGCGGCTGCGGGCCAAAAAGCGGCAGCACCAGATAAGGTCCTTCGCCGACGCCCCACACCGCTAGGGTCTGGCCGAAATCCTCGCCATGACCGGGAATGTGAAATTTCGTGGTGGCCGGATCGAGCAAGCCGCCCAGTCCGAGAGTCGTGTTGATCGTCAGTCTCGACAGCGTCTGTCCGGCGCGCTTGGCCTCCCCCTGCAGTACGTCGTTCACGAACACGACCGGAAGCGAGACGTTCTGCAGGAAATTGTGCACCAGGCGGCGGCCTGAATCCGGAACCAGGTAGAAATAGATGCCGACGGTCGGGATGACGAAGTATTTGTCGATCTTCCCGTTCAACTTCAGCGTGTCGCGATTGGTCGGTTCCCACGGGTCGTTCGCCGCGAGCATCTCAGGCGTCGGCGTCGTGCATCCTGCAAGCCAGCCGGCCACCACGCCGACCAGCGCCAACCGCAACCCCGTCCGTGCCCAAATCCCCATCATTGCCGGCTTTTATAGAGAGATTCCCGCGAATTCATCGATACAAGGATGCGTGTAACTATTGCATAATGATATAAAGATATGTTTATGTCCTCGCCAAACTGGAGACCGTCTTGAACAACCTGATTGCCATGCTCCGTGCCGCCGGCGACCCGACGCGCCTGCGACTCCTGCTGCTTCTGCGGCAGGCGGAGCTGACGGTCAGCGAACTGATCGAGATCGTGGGGCAAAGCCAGCCGCGAGTCTCGCGACATCTTAAGCTGCTGTGCGAAGCGCACCTGCTCGAACGCTTCAAGGAAGGCAGTTGGGTGTTCTATCGCGCCAGCGAGGAAGGCAACGGTGCAGCATTCGGCGAAGCCATCGCCGGCATCGCTGCGTCCGAGTCCGCGGTTCTTGAATCCGACCTGAAGCGGCTTGCCGCCGTGCGAGAGGCGCGCGCCGCCGAAGCGGCCGCGTATTTCAAGGCGAACGCCGCGGAATGGGAACGCATCCGCTTGCTGCACGCGCCCGACAAGGACGTCGAAGCCGCCATCGTGCGCCATATCGCGGCGCAGCCGATGGACACGCTGCTCGATGCCGGGACCGGAACGGGCCGGATGCTGGAACTCCTCGCTCCCCATGTGAAGCGCGCCGTCGGCGTGGATGTCAGCCCGGAGATGCTCGCGATCGCGCGCGACCGTCTCACCCGCGCGCATGTCCAGCATGCGCAGGTTCGCCTTGGCGATACCTACCGCCTGCCGTTCCCGAGCGGCACGGCGCTGCAGGGCTTCGATGCCGTCCTCTTCCACCAGGTACTGCACTATCTGGATGATCCCGGCGCGGCGGTGATGGAAGCCGCGCGCGTGATGCGGCCGGGCGGGCGCGTCCTGATCGCAGACTTCGCGCCGCATGAACTCGAATTCCTGCGGACCGACTTTGCGCATCGCCGCCTCGGCTTTTCCGACCGTGAAGTGCAGGGCTGGTTCCAGGCCGCCGGGTTGAAGGCGCTTGCGAGCGAAGCGATCACGGCCGGCAAGGACAAACTCACGGTCAAGATCTGGCTGGCCCAGGCGAACGCCAAGGCGCGTGCGGAGGCTGCATGAGCCTCTCCGAACTCCTCTCCGACACAAGGCCGATCGGGGTTTCCTTCGAATTCTCGCCACCCAAGACGGTGGAGGCTGAAGAGAGCCTGTGGAAAGCGATCCGCCGTCTTGAACCTCTGGCGCCGTCCTTCGTTTCGGTGACCTATGGCGCGGGCGGCTCGACGCGCGAGCGGACGCACGCGACGGTGAAACGCATTGTCGAAGAGACGACGCTCAAGCCTGCCGCCCATCTCACTTGCGTCGGCCATACGCGGCGCGAGATCGAGGAGATCGTTCGCGGTTACTGGGATTGCGGCATCCGCCATATTGTCGCGCTGCGCGGCGACATGCCGGAAATGTCCGGACCGTATCGTCCGCACGAACTTGGCTATGCCTCGACGCCGGAACTGATCGAAGGCGTGCGCAGTATCGCGCCGTTCGAGATCAGCGTGTCGTTCTATCCGGAAAAGCACCCCGACTCGCCGACACTCGAGCACGATGTCGCTCTGCTCAGGAAAAAGGTCGATGCAGGCGCGACGCGCGCGCTCGGACAATTCTGCTTCGACATCGACGCTGTGACGCGTTTTCGCGACAAGGCCGCGAGCGCCGGCATTGTCGTCCAGATCATTCCCGGCATCATGCCGACGACGGCGTTTCGCGGCGTGGAGCGCATGGCCGCCAAATGCGGCACGAAGATTCCGGCCTGGCTGACGCGCGCCTATGCCGGTCTCGACGAAGACGTCGAGACCCGGCGCTTCGTGGCCGCTGCCGTTCTCGCCGAACAGGTGCAGGAACTGCGCGCGCGCGGTTTCCCGCAAATCCATTTCTACCCGCTCAACCAGGCGAACCTCACCTATGCCGCGTGCCGCATCATGGGCTTGCAGCCAAAGGACCTGACATGAGCTTTGACCGTCAATCACGCATCCGCTGGATGAAGGAAGAGGCGCGGAAGCGCATCCTTCTGCTCGACGGCTCGTGGGGTGTGCTGATCCAGGGCTACAGGCTCGGCGAAGACGATTTTCGCGGCGCACGCTTCGGCAATCACGGCCAGGAGCTGAAGGGCAACAACGACCTGTTGACGCTGACGCGCCCGGACATCATCCGCGCCGTCGGCCACGAATATCTGAAGGCGGGCGTCGACTTCCTGGAGACCAATACGTTCACCTCGACGGAAAGCTCGCAGGCCGACTACGGCTTGCAGCACCTGGTCGGCGAGCTCAATTTCGAAGGCGCAAGGATCGCGCGCGAGATCTGCGACGAGGCGTCGACCTCGTCGCGACCGCGCCTCGTCGCCGGCGTGCTCGGGCCGACGAACCGCTCGGCCGGAATCTCGCCCGACGTGAACGATCCCGCGTTCCGCAATATCACCTTCGACGACCTGCGCCGCACCTACAGGGAAGCTGCGCTTGGCCTGATAAGGGGCGGCTCGGACGTGCTGATGATCGAAACGATCTTCGACACGCTCAATGCCAAGGCCGCGATCTATGCGATCGAGGAAGCCTTCGCCGAAAGCGGCGTGCGACTTCCGATATGGATATCGGGCACGATTACCGATCTGTCCGGCCGCACGCTGACTGGCCAGACGCCGGAAGCCTTCTGGCATTCGATCCGCCATGCCAAGCCGTTCGCGGTCGGCCTCAACTGCGCGCTCGGCGCCAAGGAGCTGCGGCCCTATATTTCCGACTTGTCGGGCGTCGCCGACACGCTGGTCAGCGCACATCCCAATGCGGGCTTGCCCAACGAATTCGGCGGCTATGACGAAACGCCCGAGAGCATGAGCGCGATGATCGGGGAGTTCGCGCGCTCCGGCCTCGTCAACATCGTCGGCGGCTGCTGCGGCACGCGTCCGGAGCATATCTCAGAATTCGGCCGCGCCATCCGCGATGTGCCGCCGCGCCAGATTCCGGAAAAGCCGAAATATATGCGCCTCTCGGGGCTCGAGCCGTTCACGCTCACGCCGGAACTCAATTTCGTGAATGTCGGCGAGCGCACCAACATCACCGGCTCGGCCAGGTTCAGAAAGCTGATCGCGGCCAATGACTATGAGGGCGCGCTCGAAGTGGCGCGCAGCCAGGTCGAGAATGGCGCGCAGATCATCGACATCAACATGGACGAGGGGCTGATCGACTCCGAGGCCGCGATGACGCGCTTCGTCAATCTCATCGCCGGCGAGCCGGACATTGCGCGCGTGCCGCTGATGATCGACAGCTCCAAATGGAGCGTGATCTCGGCCGGACTCAAGAGCTGCCAGGGCAAGCCCATCGTCAATTCGATCAGCCTGAAGGAAGGCGAGGCGGCCTTCATCGAACGCGCGCGCGAGGTGATGCTGTTCGGCGCCGCCGTCGTCGTGATGGCGTTCGACGAGCAGGGACAGGCCGACACGAAGGAACGCAAGGTCCAGATCTGCAAGCGCGCCTATGACGTCCTCGTCAACACGGTCGGCTTTCCGCCGGAAGACATCATCTTCGATCCGAACATCTTCGCGGTTGCGACCGGCATCGAGGAGCACAACGACTATGGCCGCGCCTTCATCGAGGCGACCGAGGTGATCCGCAGGGAATGCCCGCACAGCCACATCTCCGGCGGCGTGTCCAACTTCTCCTTCTCGTTCCGCGGCAACGAGCCGGTGCGCGAGGCGATGCATTCGGTGTTCCTGTTCCACGCCATCAAGGCGGGCATGGACATGGGCATCGTCAATGCCGGCCAGCTAACCGTCTACCAGGACATTCCAACGCCGTTGCGCGAGGGGATCGAGGACGTTCTGTTCAACCGGCGAACCGACGCGACCGAGAACCTCCTGACGCTGGCGCAGCGCTACAAGGGTGACGGTTCCGTCGCCGAAGTGGCGGACGCGGCGTGGCGCTCGCTGCCGGTGCAGGAGCGCATCACGCACGCACTGGTGCATGGCATCGACTCCTTCGTGAACGAGGACACCGAGGAAGCGCGCGCTGCGGCGGCGCGTCCGCTCGACGTCATCGAAGGCCCGCTGATGGCCGGCATGAACGTGGTCGGCGATCTGTTCGGCTCGGGCAAGATGTTCCTGCCCCAGGTCGTGAAAAGCGCGCGCGTTATGAAGAAGGCCGTCGCCTACCTCCTCCCGTTCATGGATGCGGAGCAGGCCAGGAACAAGACCAAGGAGCCCGCGGGCAGGATCGTCATGGCGACCGTCAAGGGCGACGTGCACGATATCGGCAAGAACATCGTCGGCGTCGTGCTGCAGTGCAACGGCTATGAAGTCATAGATCTCGGCGTTATGACGCCGACGCAGAAGATTCTCGACGCCGCGCGCGAGCACAAGGCGAACATCATCGGCCTCTCGGGCCTCATCACGCCCTCGCTCGACGAGATGGTCCATGTCGCCGCCGAGATGGAACGGCAGGGCTTCGACATTCCGCTTCTCATCGGCGGCGCGACGACCAGCCGCGTGCACACGGCGGTGAAGATCGATCCCGGCTATCGCCGCGGGCAAACCGTTTACGTGACCGACGCCAGCCGTGCCGTTGGCGTCGCCTCGAACCTGCTCAGCAAGACCGCGAAGGAAGGATTCGTCGCCGATATCCGCAAGGAATACGAAGAAATCGCACGCGGCCACGCCGCGCAGCGTGCGCCGGGCCGACGCCTCACGCTTGCACAGGCGCGCACCAACAAGCAGAGGATCGACTGGTCGGCCTACACGCCGCCCGTGCCGAAATTCTTCGGCACGCGCATCTACGACGAATACGATCTTGGAACGCTCGCGAAATACATCGACTGGACGCCATTTTTCCAGACCTGGGAGCTGGTCGGCAAATATCCCGCGATCCTGACGGACGAGAAGGTGGGCGAGGCCGCTCGCAATCTGTTCGCCGATGCGCAGGCGATGCTGAGGAAGATCATCGACGAAAAGTGGCTGACTGCGCGCGCCGCCGTCGGGTTCTTCCCCGCGAATTCCGTCGGCGACGACGACATCGCCGTTTACGGCGACAAGGCCCGCAAATTTCCGATTCAAACTCTGCATACGCTGCGCCAGCAGATGTCCCGTGAGAACAACCGGCCGAACATGGCTCTCGCCGATTTCATCGCGCCAAAGGGAACCGACGACTATATCGGCGCCTTCGTCGTCACGGCCGGCATCGGCGAGGAAGCGCACATCAAGCGCTTCAAGGACGCGCATGACGATTATTCCGCGATCCTGCTGAGCGCGCTCGCAGACCGGCTGGCAGAGGCCTTTGCCGAGCATCTGCACGAACGCGTGCGCCGCGACTTCTGGGGCTATGCGCCGGACGAGTCGTTGTCGAACGAAGAACTGATCGCGGAGAAATATCGCGGCATCCGGCCCGCTCCCGGATATCCCGCGCAGCCCGAGCACAGTGAGAAGGCGGCTCTCTTCAAGCTGCTCGACGCCGAAGACAAGATCGGCGTGAAGTTGACGGAAAGCTATGCGATGTGGCCTGGCTCATCCGTCAGCGGCTTTTACTATTCGCATCCCGACAGCCGCTATTTCGGCGTCGGCAAGATCGAGCGCGACCAGGTCGCCGACTATGCGCGGCGCAAGGGCTGGGACATCGCGACTGCCGAACGCTGGCTCGCACCGCTGCTCAACTACGATCCACGCACGAAGGACGCGGCTTAGATACACGCCATTTCGCTCTGTATGACGTTGCACAATGCAGGGTTGCATGGCGCCGGCCGGCAGGAGCACGCAAGGTTGAGTCGAAAACCTGACTTGCTCTGAAAACCGGCGCCGCAGCTTGGTTGTCCGCCACGGCGCCGGGCAGCTTGTCGCAGCGCGCCCGATTGATCTGGATTAACTATGGGACCGGCGGTCCTGCTAAATTTTCCGTGAAAAACCGGAGTATTTCAGAATGCGAAAGCAATTTAGAACAATGATAATCGGCGCTGCGCTGGGCGCGGCTGTGTTGGGCTATGCAGGTGCCGCGAGCGCGGATTCCAGTGGCGTAAAGGTCGGTACCCTGACCTGCGATGTCGCGAGCGGCTGGGGCTTCGTCTTCGGATCCTCGCGCGATCTTCACTGCACGTTCGTTCCGAATAACATGACCGCGGAGCACTACACCGGCACGATCTCCAAGTTCGGCGTCGACATCGGATATACGGATGGCGGCGTCATGGTCTGGGCCGTGTTCGCGCCTTCTTCCGACGTTCGTGCCGGTGCCCTGGATGGCGACTATGTCGGCGCGACGGCGAACGCGACAGTCGGCGTCGGCGTCGGAGCAAATGCTCTGATCGGCGGCGGCGACAAATCCATCGCGCTTCAGCCGCTGAGCGTCGAAGGCAATACTGGCCTCAACGTGGCGGCCGGTATCGGTGCCATCAGCCTTCATGCGGAAGCCTCGGCTCCTCCTCCGCCCCCGCCGCCGCCGCCGCCGGTGAAGACGTTCATCGTCTTCTTCGACTTCAATCAGTCCACTCTGTCCGACAAGGCGATGGACGTGATCGGCGAAGCGGTGCACTCGGCCAAGGCGAACGGCTTTGTGAAAGTCATGGTCACGGGTCATACCGACACGGTCGGATCCGACGAGTACAACCAGGCGCTCTCGCTGCGCCGGGCTGACAGCGTGAAGGACGAGATGGTCCGCGAAGGAATGGACGGCTCGAGCATCGCGGTCGACGGCAAGAGCTTCCATGATCCGCTTGTTCCGACCGGACCCGGCGTTCGCGAGCCGCAGAACCGCCGTGCCGTCATCGATATGGGCGGCTGACCGACACGACTTGCTGACGGTCACAAATAAAAGAGGCCGCGATGTGCTGACTCATCGCGGCCTCTCAATTCCCCCGCCCGGCGCCTCTAGAACACGCCGAACACGATTGCCCCTAGAAACAGAAACACCAATCCGACAGTCATGATTTGCAACTCACGGACCATGGACATTCTCCTGTCCTGAGACGCGATTAGGCTCTCGCCACGGCGCCGCCCCGTCAATCCAGCGCGACTCGGCCATTGTTGATATTGCTGTG
>Ga0265325_10001638_pt1 | contig 15585 bp, 12 predicted proteins | sample 41420metaG_FD_202090 | JGI IMG/M metagenome (GOLD analysis project Ga0265325, IMG submission 202090) | Rhizosphere microbial communities from Carex aquatilis grown in University of Washington, Seatle, WA, United States - 4-14-20 metaG | ecosystem: Host-associated > Plants > Roots > Rhizosphere...
AGTATAGTTGGCGAAAAAGCGAGGAACATATTGAAGGCGACGGCCTGCGTTTGCGTGATGCACCGCGGAATAACGCGCAGAACAGCGCGGTAGAACCGGTGACAGAATGCCGACATTGGGTCTGGCGTCAATGTTTTGTCGAAATGAACCACGTCAGGATAGCCTAAATCTGTCTGTTTGTGGAACGGCTGTCACTGTCGCAGTAGCGTCCACGCTAAACGACCGCCGCATTGTAAACGTTGAGGCACGGCGTGGCGTGCCCCCGCACATCGGCAACCGTTCGATAAATCTGGGCCGTTATTCCGAATGTATCGAATGTGAAATTGAAATTGGGAATTTCCATTCGTCAGAGTACACTCGCAGTTCAGGTCCCCGGAGGTGAGATATGGCTCGAATCGTACGCTGCGGTCTAATTCAAGCGCACTGTGAATGGTCGCCGGAGAAATTTTCGCTCGAGCAGATAAAAGAGAAAATGATTCGCAAGCACGAAACGCTAATCGCGGCGGCCGCAAAGCGCAAGGTCCAGATCCTGGGATTGCAGGAACTTTTTTATGGCCCCTACTTCTGCGCTGAACAACAAACGAAATGGTACGATCTCACCGAGCCTGTCCCGGGCGGTCCAACCTTCACGCGCATGCAAAAACTTTCCAAGAAATATGGCATGGCGATGATTGTGCCCGTCTACGAAGTTGAAATGTCCGGACTTTACTTCAACACGGCGGCAGTTTTCGACGCGGATGGAAAATTCCTCGGGAAGTACCGCAAACACCACATTCCCCACTGCCATCCGGGATTCTGGGAAAAATTCTATTTCACTCCGGGAAATGCCGGCTATCCAGTGTTCGAAACCCGCTTCGGGCGCGTGGGCGTGTATATTTGCTACGACCGGCACTTCCCCGAAGGCGCGAGAATCCTGGGACTGAACGGCGCGGAAATTGTGTTCAATCCCTCCGCGACGGTCGCGGGGCTTTCCGAATACCTCTGGGAACTCGAGCAGCCGGCGCACGCCGTGGCGAACGGCTATTTTGTCGCTGCGTCGAATAGGGTGGGCACCGAAAAGCCGTGGCAGATCGGCGAATTTTATGGGAAAAGCTACTTCTGCAACCCGCGCGGAAAAATTATCGCGCAGGCCAGCCGGGATAAGGATGAACTGCTCGTCGCGGATTTAAATCTCGATGAGATTCAGGAAGTGCGGTCCACGTGGCAATTTTACCGGGACCGCCGTCCGGAAACGTACGGCGAAATCACCCGGACGCAGACCGCGGGCAGCGCACAGGCGGCGGATTGAAGACTAGCAACTCGAGGTTAGACGTTAGAGATTAGAGACTGGAAATTTTATGACCACACAGCTCAAGCAAACGACCCGCAGCGAAGAGATCATCCGCAAACATAAGGAATACCTCTGGCCCGCGGTCACGAATTTCTACCAGCAACCCCTGGTGGCCGACCGCGCGTCGATGCAACACGTTTGGGACGTCGAGGGCCGCAAATATCTCGACTTCTTCGGCGGCATATTGACCGTCTCGGTAGGCCACGCGAATCCCCGCGTGACCGGCCCGATTAAGGATCAGGTGGACCGGTTGCAGCATCTTTCCACGCTTTATCCGAACGAAGCCATTGTGGCGCTGGCGGAAAAAGTCGCGCAAATCACGCCAGGAGCGTTGCAATCGAGCTTTTTTACCAGCTCGGGCACGGAGGCCAACGAAGCGGCGATCTTGCTGGCACGAATGGCGACCGGTTCCTATGACATTGTCGCTCTGCGCCACGCCTATTCGGGAGGATCGGCGCTGGCCAAGAGCGTGACGGCGCTGGCGCCGTGGCGCAAATCGGCGGTGATCAGCGTCGGAGTGGCGCATGCGATCAACCCATACTGCTACCGGTGCCCACTGGGTTTGAAGTATCCCGATTGCGAAGTGGCTTGCGCGAAGGATGTCGAGAACCTGATACAGACCGGAACGAGCGGCTCGATTGCCGCGTTCATAGCGGAGCCGATTCAGGGAGTGGGCGGATTCATCACGCCACCGCCCGAATATTTCAAGATCGTTTTCAATGCCGTGAAAAAATACGGCGGCTTATTCATCTCCGACGAGGTCCAGACGGGATTCGGACGCACGGGGAAAAAGTGGTTCGGCATCGAGCACTGGGAAGTGACGCCCGATATCATGACGTGCGCAAAAGGCATGGCCAACGGCACTCCCATCGGCGCGACGATTACCACGAAGGAATTGGCCGCGTCGTTCCAGGGGATGACGATCTCGACGTTCGGCGGAAATCCGGTAACGTCGGTGGCGGCCAAGGCGACGATCGAATTCATCGAGGAAGAAAACCTTCTCGAAAACGCGGAGACTGTCGGAAACTATTTCCGAGGCAAGCTGGACGAACTCCAGCAGAAATATCCAGTGATCGGCGAAGTGCGGGGCAAGGGGCTCATGCTCGCGCTCGAACTCGTGAAAGACCGCGCAACCAAGGAACCCGCACCCGAGATCACACTGCAACTTCTCGAACGCACGCGCGATAACGGTTTGCTGGTTGGCAGGGGCGGCTTGTACGGCAACGTCATCCGGCTTTCGCCCATGCTCAATATTGCCAAAGCGGATGTGGACGAGGCCGCCCGGCTGCTCGATAAATCGCTCGATCAAGTGGGAGTCTAGAACGGTAAGACTGGTTTCCGCCCGGAGAGTTTTTGTAATCGCAAAATCTTAAAGGATTCAGGCTGAACGGTATCGCTGCCGGTGTTTCATTCTGAAACCTAAGAGTTATTCAACTTCAGAAAAAGCCTCAGCACATCCAGCGTCGCGGCTCTTCCTGTACTTCCGTACCGGGCCGGGAGACGACACAGGCCTGTAAGTCATTTAACATCAATAGCATATAGACTCTAATAAATTGCTCTACCGGGCACCTGTCTCGTAGAACAGGTGTCATTTTGAAACGGGACAGGTCAAATGGCTGTGCCTCTTCCGCACAGCCCATGGTTACATTGAGATGACAATCGCGTGACGGATTGCCGGCCAGTAGCTCAATTCAGGCTGGGAAACCAAATCGGAAATCAGGCCAAGGCCAACGACCAAGAGACCCTAAATGAAGAAGAAAAAGGTAGGAGAGGTTTTACGGGACAAGGGAAAGATATCCACCGCGGACCTGGAAATGATCGTTGGGGAGCAACAGGGAAAAGTCGCCCAGTTGGGCGAATTAATGCTGGAGCGCGGTCTCATTGCCAAGGACGACCTCGTGAATGCCCTTGAGGAAGTCACGCGTGTTCCCTACATGGACTGCACAAGAATCGTTTCCGAGCCCGATGCGATCGCCCTGATTTCACGGTCCATGGCAGAGCGCTGCTGCGCGCTCCCCATCCGAATCGATCGTAATCGCCTGGTCGTTGCGATGTCCGCGCCACAAAATTTGGGACTGCTCGATGAACTTCGATTCTCGTGCGGCATGGAAATTTCCCCGCGATTATCGCTTCGTTCTGAAATTCTCGATGGCGTCGCCCGGCAATACCCAGGCGAGGCCGAACCAAGACCGGCTCAGCCTGTTGCGGACACGACCAACTATTTGCCTGTGGAAGACGTGGAATTTTTTTCCACCAGTTCCCGCCAGAGTAATCAGGAAGCCATTCAAGAAATGCAGGCGGACCTGCGCCAGCGAAAGACGCCCGCCGTCCGCATGTTCTCGGAAATCATTCAAGCGGCGATGTCAAAGCACGCCAGCGATGTTCACATCGAGCCGCAAGCGGCCGAAACGGCCATACGCATCCGTGTGGACGGCGTGTTGCGCGATCTTCCGGTCGTTGCGCGAAGCATTCAGACTTCACTTATTTCCCGCATCAAAATCCTTGCCGATATGGACATCGCTGAACGCAGAACACCCCAGGATGGCCGCTTCATGGTTGCCATTGGCGGGTGCCAGATCGATCTTCGAGTTTCGACGCTGCCAACGCAGTACGGAGAGAAGGTTGTGATCCGGCTCCTCGAGACCAGCGCTCCTTTAACGTCGTTTTCCGACCTTGGGATCCCCGCGGATGTGGAGAAGGACCTTTCGGAACTTCTGTCACTTCCCCAAGGAATGGTGCTTGTCACGGGTCCGACGGGTTCAGGGAAGAGCACGACGTTGTATTCAGCTCTCAACAAACTTCGCAAGCCGTCCGTGAATATCGTCACGGTCGAGGACCCTGTCGAGTATGTCCTCGCGGGCATCAATCAGTCGCACGTCAATACCAAAGCCGGGATGACGTTTTCCAGTTGCCTGCGCTCGATCCTGAGGCAAGATCCCAACATCATCATGGTCGGCGAAGTTCGTGACCGGGAAACAGCGGAAATCGCCATGAAGGCGTCTCAAACAGGCCACTTGGTGCTTTCCACTCTTCACACAAATGACGCGGTCTCCTCGATCGTAAGATTGCTGGATCTCGGTATACCTGGGTTTCTGATCAGCTCGTCAGTGACGGGAATCCTGGGGCAGCGCCTAGTGCGGAAGCTTTGCACGTGCCATAGCATCCAACCGGCCACCACCGAGTTTCAGATGCGATTAGTTCAGGCTGGAATTAAGAAAGCTCCGCTGACCATGGCCGTGCCGATGGGTTGCGAAAAGTGCGACCAAACAGGCTATAAGGGACGCGTCGGAATTTATGAGCTGCTGCGGTTCGACGACGCGATACGCGCAATTGTCCGAAATAGCGGCAGCATGGATGAAATCCGTGGAATCGCTCGATCCAACGGGATGCGCACGATGCAGGAGGATGCAATCGAAAAGTTACGGAATGGCTTGACGACACCGGAAGAGATTTTCCGAGTTGTACCCATGGATACCGCGTCCTACATGGAATGTTCAGAATGTAATGGCCATATTCTACCGGCATTTAAATTCTGTCCCTCATGCGGCACCCGATGTCAGATCGATGCTCAATCTTCCCGTACAAGAACTCAAATTCCAGTCGAGGCGGGGGTTTAGTGATGGCTGTGACGCGCGAAAAAACGTATCCAACTGCCAGACAGGATGTTCGCTATCCGCAATTATCCGAACTTTCGATGAATTATGAGGGTCAAACGGAAGAAATCGCAGTCCGTCCTCCCGATCTCAGCCCCAACGGTATGTTTGTAAACACGCACAAAGACCTTCCCCAAGGCGCGGTTCTCAAACTGAAATTCCGATTGGCGCGTACGGGGGTTCCGGTTCAGGTCCGATGCGAGGTGCGCTACTGCCTGCCCGGCGTTGGCGTGGGCGTTCAGTTTGTCGACATTAGTCCTGAAGCGCTCGCAGCCATCAAGGAAGAAATTTCGACTCAAAATTCAAATCAATAACGATTCGGAAAAGAATCTCCTAGACAGTTGACCGCAGTGATCGATGACGACATCTTCGCTACTCGCCTAGGTGGCGCCGGCATCTTGCCGGCGTCTATTGCCATCCAAATAAACGATCAAACAACCGCCGGCAAGATGCCGGCGCTACCTGGGACGATTCAGCAGCTTCCTTTTCGCTTCTGCCTATCTCGGATTCATGTGCTTGCAGGCGCTACTTGACCTTTGCTACTGGAACATTCAACATTCTAGGTATCGGTGTGCGGTAGCAAGGTATGGCTGCAAGCACGGTGGCAGCGCACGCACCGCCCAGCACAGCGCGATAGGATCGGTTCGCTTGGAATTGAGAGGAACACGCGATGGCAACAGCAGCTCCGACAACGCAGACATGTCGCAATTTCGTGAATGGCCAGTGGGTCGATTCACGTTCCACCAAGACGATGGAGCGGCGAAATCCCGCGAATCTTAACGAGGTCGTCGCCATCGTTCCCCTTTCGACGCGCGAGGAAATGCGGGAGGCGATTGCCGCCGCGAAGGCCGCCTTTCCAATGTGGCGCGACACGCCCGCGCCCGTGCGCGGGCGAATCATCGCAAGAGCGGCGGCCCTCATGACGGAGCAAAAAAGCGAGCTGGCGCGCATCCTGACGCACGAAGAAGGCAAAACGTTTAAGGAATCGCTGGTCGAAGTGCAGCGCGCAATCAACATCATGGAATACATGGCGGGAGAGGGACGCCGGCTGGCGGGGCAAACCTTGCCCAGCGAACTGCCTAAGACGTTCGCATATACGATCAAGCAGCCTCTCGGAGTCGTTGGCGCCATTACTCCGTGGAACTTCCCTGTCGCGATTCCCGTATGGAAAGCGGCGCCGGCGCTTGTGACTGGAAATACGATGGTGTTGAAGCCCGCGGAAATTACGCCACTGACAGCCATCAAGATTGTCGAGATTTTCACCGAGGCCGGACTGCCGTCAGGCGTGCTAAATCTTATTTTGGGCGCGGGCGAAGAAATCGGCGACGAACTCGTGCAGCATCCCGATGTGCATGCTGTTTCGTTTACCGGGTCGAACGAAGTGGGCGGCCTGATCTACGCCGCGGGCGCGCGGAAAATGAAGAAGTGCCAGTGCGAGATGGGCGGGAAAAACCCGATCGTCGTGCTGGCGGACGCGGACCTGAAACTGGCCGTCGAATCGGCCGCCTCGGGCGCATTCGGTTCCTCGGGACAGCGATGCACCGCAACGAGCCGCGTCGTGGTCGAGGAAAAGGTGGCCGACCGATTTGTGTCCATGCTCGTCGAGCGCGCAAAGGAATTCCGCGCGGGCGATGGATTCGACGAAAATGTTAGCGTCGGCCCGCTGGTGGATGAAAACCAGCTTGAGACGGTCACGCGATACCTCGAAATTGGGAAGAAGGAAGCGAAGCTGCTCATCGGTGGAAACCGCCTGACCGGCGGTGAATATGACCACGGGCTGTTTGTCGCGCCCACCGTTTTCGATCATGTGAAATGGGACAGCACAATCGCGCAGGAGGAAATCTTCGGCCCGGTTCTGTCGGTCGTTCGTGTGCCGGATTTCGACGAAGCTGTGCGCGTGGCCAATTCGGTGAAGTACGGCCTTTCGAGTTCCGTGTACACCAATGACTCGGCAAAGATGATGGATTTCATCGACCGCATCGAAACAGGGATGACACACGTGAACTCCTCCACCGTGTGGAGCGAAGCTCACCTGCCCTTTGGCGGCATGAAAGGCACCGGAGTGGGGCTGCGCGAAATGGGGAGCGTGGCGATCGATTTCTACACGGAACTCAAAGCCGTCTATATCGATTACAACTCGCGGACGAGCTAGAAGTCATCCCCGCTATCCGTGCTCGGTAGCGCAACAGGGGCTAAAGCCCTTGTATTCCGAGCTTTCAAATGTCGCGGCTGAAGCCGCGACCCACAAAGACGATTCATGATTTAGAGACAGCTTTAACCGATTGCGTAAAATCGAGTAGCCCAAAAACTATGGCGACCACACCCAGCCTCTTCCCCGATCTGACGCGCGAGATCTTTTTTGACATCGAAACACTTCGGCTCTCACACGAAGTGGAGGGCGGCTGGGCAAATATTGCGCAATTCGGTCTAGCCGTTGCCGTTACCTGGGACTCGCAGAACCGCTTCCGGCGCTGGTTTGAGAAGGACGCCAAAGCGCTCGTTTCCGAACTCGATCAATTCGACCGCATCGTTTCGTACAACGGCGACCGCTTCGATTTTGAAGTGCTTCGCGCGTATCATCCTGTCGAAAAATTAACCGGCAAGTCATTCGATCTGCTCACCGATCTGCAGCGGCGTCTCGGCTTCCGCATCAAGCTCGACGACCTGGCGGGTGAAACGCTGGGGAATCGGAAGACGGGAAATGGTATGGAAATCGTTCAATGGTGGCGTGATGGCCGCAAGGAAGAAGTTTGCAAATACTGCGAGAACGATGTCCAATTGCTCGTGGACCTGATGGAATTTGCGCGAAGAAATAAGTACGTTGTCGTGAAGTCGCGCAAGGTGCCGGTGGATTGGCCCTGAAATGACGATTGTGGATTGGATAATCGGATCGAGACGCGCCGGAACTCTGGCAACGTTGTTGTTCGTCCTGGCAATCCAATCGTTTGCCGCCGACAAAATCGTGTGGAAACCAGTAGCCAACGCAATCCTGCAAGTCGACGCGCGCGCGCCCAAGCTCTGGAATCTCTTCCAGCCCGGAAAGAAATTCGACCCGCTGCTCCTGCAGATTGGCTCCCGATATCTGCTGGTTTATATTCGCAATAAGGAAATTTACGACCTAAAGCCGGAGCAGCTCGAGCGCAAAGGCGAAACGCTCTTATGGCGTGAGGCGGACAAGCCTCCGAATCCTATCGCGACGTCCGACTGGAGCACGAAGGATGTCGGCTCGGCCATGCGAACTCTGGTGAAACTCGCCGATGAAGGCCGCGTCCTCGACATTCAAATTCCGCAAATGCCCGACCTGCGGCGAGGGATCTACTAGTCGATGAGCGAGGCAGAACACCCCAGCCGAGGCTCCATCCAATCAGGCGTTCTGAACGCCGAAACGATACGATCCAGTTCGCTCTACAACGAGGACCTCGCGCCCATTCCCGCTTCGCAGCGAAGCTGGAACACATACAACTATGCGGCGCTTTGGATCGCGATGAGCGTCAACATTCCAACCTACATGCTGGCGAGCGGCATGATCGCGGGTGGGATGAGTTGGCGGCAGGCGATCTTCACCGTCTTCCTGGGAAACGTGCTGGTGCTCGCTCCGATGCTTCTCAACGCGCATGCGGGTGCAAAATACGGGATTCCCTTTCCGGTGTTCGCGCGGGCCTCCTTCGGAGTTCTTGGTGCGAACGTGCCGGCCGTGCTGCGCGCGCTGGTGGCTTGCGGTTGGTTCGGCATTCAGACCTGGATCGGCGGCGAGGCCATCAACGCGATGATCATCGCGCTGGTTCCTTCCTGGCGGAATTATCCGGCGGGCGTTTGGCTCTGCTTTGGCGGCTTTTGGCTGCTGCATGTCATCGTAATTATGCGGGGCATCCGAACGATCCAGTTCCTTCAGGGTGTGACCGCGCCTTTTCTGCTGGCGATTGGCGTGGCGCTTCTTGCCTGGGCCGTAGTGAAGGCCGGCGGTTTCGGGCCGATGCTGGCAGCGCCTTCGAAATTCCAGACCTTCGGTGAGTTCTTCCATTTCTTCGTACCTTCGCTTACGGGCGTTGTGGGCTTCTGGGCTACCGTGGCATTGAACATTCCTGATTTTACGCGCTACGCGAAAAGCCAGCGCGCGCAAGTGCTCGGCCAGGCGCTGGGCTTGCCCGCGACAATGACTTTCTACTCATTCATCGGCGTTGCCGTAACCTCGGCAACTGCAATTATTTTCGGCCAGGCGATTTGGGACCCGGTGCAAGTTCTGGCGCGCCTAGGGAACCCATTCGCCGTGGTGATTGCGATGCTGGCGCTGCTGCTCGCCACATTGAACGTAAACGTCGCGGCGAATCTGGTTTCGCCGTCGAACGATTTCTCAAATCTCTCGCCGCGCCTCATCAGCTTTCGGACCGGCGGCCTAATCACCTGCGTGGTGGGCGTCGCGGTCTTTCAGCCCTGGAAGTTGCTCGCGAACTACAGCAATTACATTTTCGGATGGCTTGTGGGTTATTCCGGATTTCTCGGTCCGATAGCCGGCGTGATGATCTGCGATTATTTCGTTATGCGGAAGAAAATCCTGCTCGTGGAAGATTTGTATCAGCGGCGCGGCTTTTATGAATTTTCAGCCGGCATCAATTGGCGTGCAATCGGGGCATTGGCGGCAGGAGCGGGCCTTGCCTTCATCGGACTGATTGTGCCGGCGCTGCGCGTCTTGTACGACTATGCCTGGTTTGTCGGATTCGGAGCGAGCTTCATTGTTTATTGGGGCCTGATGCGCTCGCAGCGCGAGCCTGAGAACCGCTAGAATTCTCTTCCGCTTCACATAATTTGCAGCGCCGCGGGGCGCGCACGATGGCCGCGTCGCGCGGGAAAATCAGCCCCAGAAACCAGTCCCCGGCCACTTGCAGCTGCTTCTTCAGTCCCACGAGCTTGTACAGGTGCACGGCATTCCAGAACAACCATGCAAAATAGCCGCTGACCTCGATGCCCGCGATTTTCACCACGGCGAAATTCATTCCGAGAGAAACGAGCATCCCGTTTGAAGCATACTCATACGTCTCAAGCGGCTCGCCGCGCCATAAATGGGCCACATTGCGAGCCGCGGTTCGTCCCTGAGATATCGCAACCGGCGCGACTCGCGGCGCTTCCTTCGCGTTGACTGCCGCGGCGGAATCGCCCGCCACGAATATTTCAGGATGACCCTCCAGATGAAGGTTCGCGTTCACGATTGCCCGGCCGATGCGGTCGTGCGGCCCTGGCAACGATTCAATCAATTCAATGGCGCGAACTCCTGCCGTCCAGATGACCGTGCTGGCCACGATTGTTTCATTGCCATTGATTTCCACTCCGCCGTCGAACACCTTCGTGACTTTCGCGGATGTCCGTACCTCGATTCCTTTCACGTCCAGCCGCTTTCGCGCATGCGCGGCAAGCTTGGGGCCGATTCCGCCGAGGATATCCTGGGAAGCCTCCAGCACGACCAACCGAATCTCGGACGAATCGATACCGCGATATTTACGCACGGCGTAGCGGAAAAGGAAATCGCGCATCTCGGTAACCAGTTCAATTCCGGTGTACCCGCCGCCCACAACCACAAACGCAAGCATTGTGCGACGCTGCTCCGCATCTTCCGTGTGATCCGCATGTTCGCACATGTCGATGATGCGTTCACGCAATTCCACCGCTTGCTGAAGCGACTTATAATCCCAGCTATATTCGCGGGCGCCGGGGGTATTGAAGAATTCAGTGCGTGAACCCGGAGTAAGAATTAGCGCATCGTAGCCGACCACGCCGGAATCGAACACGAGCCTGCGGTTCGTTACGTCCACCGACCGCACCGCCTCCCTGCGAAACCTAAAGTTTCGTTTGCCACGGATTTCCCGGACGGCCTGCACAATGTGACGAGGATCGGTATAGCTGGAGGCGATTTGGGGAAGAAGCGGCGTGAACAGCAAGAAGTTCTGATCGCTCACCACGAGTATTTCAACATCGCGATCGTCACGAAACGCGCGTTCCAGATCGGTGGCGGCCTGCAAGCCACCGAATCCTGCCCCGACCACGACGACGCGTTTCATGGCTACTATAAATTTAGCACAAGTAGCGCTTGCGTCTCGCCGGCGGTTTTTGCTTTATACACGGAGAAAGAAAAAACCCGCCGACAAGATGCCGGCGCTGTCGCTTCACGACTGTACAGGTCCAGCGCCGCCAGCGAGCCTCTTCGTCCTCATATTCCAGCTCTCGAACGGTGCGCCGGTATCGATCTGCTTCATCGAAATGCATTGATCCACCGGGCAGACGAGCGCGCACAGATTACAGCCGACACATTCATCCTCAATAATGCTCGGAACATGCACGCCCATTCCGTTTGGATTTTTCTTGTCATTGCCGTTCGCGGCGTAAGGCGCAATACACTGGTGAGCGCCATCCTCGCAGGCGACATAGCAGAGTTGGCATCCAATACATAAATCATGGCGAATATCGGCAATGACTTTGTAATTGAGATCGAGGTCGCCCCAATCCTGCACATTTGGAACCGCCCGGCCTCGAAAATCCTCGGTCGATTGAAAACCGTGATCGTCCATGTAGGCGGAGAGGCCGTCGATCATGTCTTCCACTATCCGAAAGCCGTAGTGCATCGCCGCCGTGCAAACTTGCACCACCGACGCGCCGAGCGCGATATGTTCCGCCGCGTCGTTCCAGTACCCAATGCCTCCGATTCCAATAATGGGGATTTTCACTTTTTTAGCTACGCTCGAAACCAAGTGCAGCGCGATCGGCTTTACCGCCGGGCCGCAATAGCCGCCGTGCGAGGACTTCCCGCCTACATTGGGACGCGGGGAAAATGTTTCCAGGTCCACTCCCATCAAGGAATTGATTGTATTGATCAGGCTGACCGCGTCCGCCCCCCCCTTTTCGGCCGCCAGCGCCACCCGCCCAATGTCCGTGACGTTCGGAGTGAGCTTCACGATCACCGGAACTTTTGCAGCTTCCTTTGCCCACGAGGTAATCATTTCCGTGTAGTCCGGTACCTGGCCCACCGACGAGCCCATTCCCCGCTCGCTCATCCCATGCGGACATCCGAAATTCAGTTCAATCGCGTCCGAACCTGCATCCTCCGCGAGCCGCACAAACTCGTGCCAGGTCTCCCGTTTCGATTCCACCATCAGCGATGCGATCAGCAGATTCTTCGGATAGCGCTTCTTGACTTCGGCGATTTCCCGGAAATTGATGTCGGGGGGACGATCGCTGATCAGCTCGATGTTGTTAAAGCCCATTACTTTCGTGCCGTTGTAATCGATCGCGCCGTAACGCGATGACGTATTGACGATCGCCTCGCCAATCGTCTTCCACACTGCGCCACCCCATCCCGCATCGAAGGCACGCATCACTTGCCCGGCCGTATTCGTCGGAGGCCCGGAGGCCAGCCAGAATGGGTTGGGCGATTCGATACCGCAGAATTTCACTTTGAGATCGGACAAGATGCACCTCCGGTGCGGTGATTGGTGACTGGTGATTCGTGACTCGTGATTCGTAATTCGTGACGCATGCAGATAATTCCGCGTGCGCATTAATCTCTCTTTAGCGCTCTCCATGCAAACCAGCCGACCGTGCCGAGCATTCCCATCCAGCCAAGAAAACGGAATGTCGCGCCTATCTGAGTGTCGTGTTCGAGCAATCCTGCGTGCGAAAACAAGTAAAACCAATCGTGGATGACTTCGTCCGAATCGCCCACGGTCAGCAATGGAAGTTCCTGCGCGCGCGCATCTGCCATGTAGATTCCGATCGGGAGAAATTGCTCGAAGATAAAGAATGTGCAGAACGCGGTCCCTGGAACCTGGCGGCGGAATGCTAAATAGACCGCCAGAGCGAACGGCGCAAACAACTGAAGAAACGTTCCTCCCGCCACCATGATCCATTCGCCGAAGAAACGAAAGAGGAGATGGCCGCCTTCATGGATGGGAACGAATACGAGATCGAACCAGTTAAATAAATGGCCGCCGAGTAGCGCGTTCCCGAGCAAGATCAGGTAGAAAATCATCCAGCCGATGAACACGGCGCGCGAAACCGGTTCCCAATCGTTTTCCAAGACATCTAGAAATGGAAACCTTTCGCTTAGCGATGCTGGGATATCCATCGGGATTCAATTCTCCACGCGCGGAGCGTTCACAGCAGCGCCCAGCGTTGCTGTAATCCACGAATCGATGCCACGCGCGGCAGCCATGCCTTCCGCGACGGCATCCACGACTTCGCTGCCTCCATTAACGCAATCGCCCCCGGCAAAATATTTCGGATTCCCGGTTTGGCGTGTCGCATCTGCAACCACTACCGTTCCGTTCTTCCGCAATTCAATTCCCTTCATTCCTCGGAGAAATTCAGTGGTCGGCTTCTGCCCTACCGCGCGCACTACCATGTCGACGTCAATCGAAAAGGTGCTGTCCGGGATAATCTCCGGGACGCGTCTTCCCCGCGCATCGGGCGCGCCGAGACGCGTACGCACGCATTCCAGTCCCGTCACTTCGCCATTTGAGCCAAGCACGCGCACGGGTTGTGTCTGAAAAAGAAAATTCACGCCATCTTTCTTTGCCAGTTCGTATTCATAGCGGAACGCGGACATTTCATGCTCGCTCCGCCGGTAGACCAAGTACACTGCCTCCGAGCCAAGGCGGCGTGCGGCCGTGACAACATCAATCGCCGTATTCCCCGCGCCGATGCAGGCAACGCGCCGCCCAATGGAAACCTGCTCGAACGGCAATGTCTTTGTCCGCTCGATAAATTCAAGCGCGCCGTAAACGCCATCCAGGTCCTCGCCGGGAATATTCATCGCCCATGTTTCACCCAGGCCGGCGCCGATGAAAATGGCGTCGAAGTCCTTTTCAAGCTGAGCGAAACTCACATCCCGGCCGACTTCCGATTTCTGCCGGAACTCGACGCCCAGAGCTTTCACCATTTCCACTTCGCGCAACGAATCGCTGACGCGCGTCTTATACGCCGCGATGCCGTACGTGCTCAATCCGCCGGGAATCTCGCCGCGATCGAATACGGCTACTGCATAGCCCTGCCGCGCCAATCCTGCCGCGCAAGCAAGCGACGCCGGACCCGATCCAATGCAGGCGACGCGGCGGCCATTCGGAGCGCCCGCCTGAAATAACCGAATATTCCGGTCGAGCACATGATCGACCGCGTATCTCTGGAGCCGGCCGATTTCAATGGCCTCTTCGCCCTTCTCATGCATCACGCACGCGCCCTCGCACAGCACTTCGGTGGGACACACGCGTCCGCAACTCTCACCGAGGATATTTGCCTCAAGGATCACACGCGCGGCGCCGCGGACGTTGTTCGTCATGATCCGCTTGATAAAGCCGGGAACATCAATGTGCGTTGGACAGGCAATCGTGCAAGGGGCATCGAAACAATACAGGCAGCGCGCCGCTTCGATGGCCGCCTGCCGTGGGTTCATTGGCGGAGTAATGTCGGAAAAATTCCGCTCGTACTGTTCGGGAGTCAATTTCGGCGGTGTCTCACGAAGGGGCATTCGCTCACCTCGAGTTCGGTTGCTCCCCTGAAACACGCAACCCGGTGGATTGATTTTCCCACCGGGCGTCAGGGCCAGCTTGCTCGCGTCATTCTAGCATCGCCTGTCCAAACCAATCCCCGGTGAATTTGCGCGAGTGCGGCAAAAGACGCATCCCCGCCGCCACGGAACATCGACTGCTATTCGCTAGCGCTCGACATTGCACGATCAGGCGCTACTTGCTCAGCTTTCACCGCATGGCCTAAGATGCCTCGTTGTCATTCATTTGCGGCCTCCGGGGGACCCATGGGATTCGACACAATCATACGCAACGGGACGATAGTCACTGCGACGGATACATACGCAGCCGACGTGGCAATCACCGACGGCAAGATCGCGGCGATCGGCAAGAACTTGCCCATCGACAATGCCACAAAAATTCTCGACGCCAAGGACTGCATCGTCATTCCTGGTGGCATCGACGTGCACACACATCTCGACATGCCGTTCGGAGGCACCACCAGCGCCGACGATTTTGAAACCGGCACTCGCGCCGCAGCCTTCGGCGGAACGACCACGCTGATCGATTTCGCGATTCAATACAAAGGCCAGACGTTGCGCCACGCGTTCGATACATGGATGAAGAAAGCGGATGGCAAAGCCGTGGCGGACTACGCCTTCCACTGCATCATTACCGAACTGGGCGAATCGCAACTCGATGAAATGGGAGCGCTAGTTCGCGAGGGCGTGTCCTCATTCAAATTATTCATGGCGTATCCCGGCATATTCATGCTCGATGACGCCACGATTTTCCGAGCCATGCTGCAGGCTGCCAAGCACGGTGGCATGATCTGCATGCACGCCGAAAATGGCGGCGCGATCGATGTCCTCGTGCAACGAGCTTTGGCCGAAGGGAAAACGGCGCCGAAATACCATGCGTTGACTCGGCCCACGACAGCCGAAGGCGAAGCCGTGTCCCGCGCGATTGCTCTCGCGGAAATGGCCGGCGCTCCTGTCTATATCGTGCATCTCTCCTGCAACGATGCGCTCGAAAAGGTGCGCGAGGCGCGTGACCGAGGCCTTCCCGCATACGCGGAAACGTGCCCGCAATATCT
>Ga0265325_10001639_pt1 | contig 15566 bp, 7 predicted proteins | sample 41420metaG_FD_202090 | JGI IMG/M metagenome (GOLD analysis project Ga0265325, IMG submission 202090) | Rhizosphere microbial communities from Carex aquatilis grown in University of Washington, Seatle, WA, United States - 4-14-20 metaG | ecosystem: Host-associated > Plants > Roots > Rhizosphere >...
GCCGGCACTGTCGCGTGCGGCGGAGGCACATCAAACGCGCCCGTCGGGGGGGGCGGCGGAGGGGGAGGGGGAGGAGGTGGCGGGGGAACGAGCGCGAACTGCTCCCAGCCGCTCCCACTTGCGATTTCTCCGAAGGCGCAAATTGGGGTCGGAAAGACAGTGCCCAGCGATTTCATGGATCTGCACCTAGGCAGCAGCAGTCTGCTATGGCCCTCCGTTCCGTTTGGCGGCCTGCGCCTCTGGGACACCGCCACGGGCTGGGGTCAGATCAACTCGGCCGAAGGTGTCTACGATTGGACGAACCTGGACGGTTTCGTTACAGATTCTCAAACCCACGGTGTCGACCTCTTGTACAACCTGGCCCGCACGCCCACATTCGCGTCAAGTAACCCGACTGACAGCACCTGCTCCTACGACACCTCCACGCAAGGCGGCCCCGGACAGTGCGATCCGCCGAACGACGTAAATACTGACGGCACCGGCACGGACCAGCATTGGATCAACTGGGTATCGGCTGTGGCCAGTCGCTACAAAGGTGAGATTAAGTACTACGAAATTTGGAACGAGTGGAACGCCTCGACCTTCTGGTTAGGCAGCGCGGCGCAGCTTGTCCGCATGGAACAAGACGCACGTTGCGTCATAGAGGGTCCGCCCACGGGCCTAAACTGCAATCCCAACAGCGCTTTCCCCAGCGGAACTGCGATTGATCCCAGCGCAAAGATCGTCACGCCCTCACCCGTCGGTTCGGCTTCCACTCTTTCCGCTGTTCAGGACAATCTCACGACTTACTTCACCACTCAGGTCAACGGCTACTTCGGCGGTCAGTTCGCCGACGTTATTGGCTTTCACGGATATGTTTCCACCGGCAAAAGTGGGATCTGCCCAATCCCTGAAGATGTCATCACCGTGATCGACGATATGAACAGCGCCATCACAACGGCCGGCGAATCCCTCAAGCCCTGGTTCGACACCGAAGACGGCTGGAGCAAAGCCGCCGACGAAGACTTCCTTGATCAGGACCGTGAGGCCGCTTTCCTGGCGCGCTACTACCTGTTGCAGCGCTCGATGGGCGTTGATCGCGCGTACTGGTATCGGTGGGATAGTACCGACGCCTATGTCGGCGCCCTATGGAGTGCTTCCGGCGGCCCTATCGAAGCCGTCACCGCCTGGGACGAAGTCTCCAAATGGATGGTGGGGGCTACTCTGAGCACTCCTTGCACTCTGAGTGGAACCATCTGGACGTGTGGATTCACACGCAGTGGGTATCAGGCCCTGGCCGTCTGGGACGCTTCGCAGGACTGCGTCAACGGAGCCTGCTCAACCTCCACTTACACGATTCCGGCGAGTGTGAGTTACACGATGTATCGTGACCTCACGGGCGCAGAAAACACCGTGAGCGGAGGGACTGTCTCGATCGGAGCTAAGCCCATCCTGCTGGAGACTGGCGCGCTACCCTCGTCATAGTTGAAAATTGGTACTGATTTCCAAGAGGCGAGACAAAAATAGAAGAGCGGCCGACTTCCGGCCGCTCCTCCACTTTTCGCTGAAAAACTAACTCTGCGAATTAGTTCAGATCAGGTCCTATCTATCGAAGACCATTCGCATTGGTCAATGTATAGATATCCGACGAGGGGTTCAGAGGATTCGTACTGCTTGATCCCCCGAAGGTGATCATCTCGTTCGGAGCCGAATCGTACATGGAACTTGGGAAGCGACGCGGTTGCCCGGAGGTACCCTGAGTCCAAGTCGCCGTTCCATTGTGCCCATTCGCTCCGGCCAGAATCCAGACGTCGCTAAGTATTCTGCCTGCGCTGTATCCGCCATAGATCGTCATGCGATTGTTTTGTACGTCGAAGATTGCAGAATGGCCCGAACGTGCCGACGGTCCATGATTGGAGGGCGTAAGTTGCCCCCACTTGGGAGTTCCGCCAGTGCCATTTGCGTTCGTTAGCAGCCAGATATCTCCCAACTGAGTTGCACCCGTGTCGCCGCCGAACACAATTAAAGTATTAGTTGAGGAATCGTACACTGCGCTGCTGCTTTCACGGACGCTCGGTGCTGTCCCCGACGGCGCAAGCTTCGTCCAACTGGGCTGGCCGCTCACGTCGTTGGCATTCTTCAGAATCCAGACGTCATTGTAATAGGTCGTCTTGCAGTCATAGCCTCCGAAGACGATCAGCGTGTTAGTGACCGAGTCGTACACTGAGGCATGCAGAGTACGAACCGGCGGTAAGGTCCCAGATGGGCTTAACAGAAGCCAGGTCGGCGTCCCGCCCTTCAAGTTGGCATTCTGCAACACATGATAGTCATTCACACAGGGCGCCGGGTAGCCTGTGGCCCCGCCAAAAACCATCATTCGGTCACTCCCGCTGTCAAACAAACCAGTGTGACCAAAGCGCGGCGAAGGATTGGGACCAGCGGGGTGAATCACCGTCCATTTCAGATTCGAAGAACCAGCGACGGAAGAAGCCTCCCAGTAGTCGCTGAAGTCCAGGTTCGTCTTGGCGTGCTGGCCACCGAAGACAAATAAATTGTTGTTGGCGTTGTCGTAGAACGCGGACTGCGAATAGCGTACTGCGGGCCCGCCAAGGATCCAGCGACTTCCTCCCTTGGCGATGCCATTGGCGCCGAACAGCGTAAAGGCGTGCGAATTGGTCGAGAGCTTGTCGGCACTACTGCTGCCGGCAAAAACATACAGATCATTTGCAGTCTGGTCATAGACCGCGCTGTGGTACGCCACACTTGGCGCCGTAGTGGTGGTCCTGATCGGGACCCAACTGGGAGTGCCGCCGAGACCGTTTGCCGAAGTCAACACCCACGAGTCTGAAAGAGTAAGTCCAGCATTGACGCCACCGAATACCGTCATGCGATCGGTAGAGCTATCGTAGGTCGCGCTTTGACCCGTGCGGGCGCCGGGAGCAGTTCCGGTCGGTGAGAGTCTCGTCCAGGCCGGGGTTCCTCCGCTGCCATTAGCATGCGAGAGCACCCAAACGTCGGCCAAGCCGGTTCCACCTGCATCCCCACCATAAATCATCAGGATATTGTTTACGGAATCGTAGACGGCGCTGGCGCTCTCTCGCGCCGCTGGCGCCGTACCCGACGGCGACAACTTCTTCCATGCCGGCGTTCCGCCTTCCCCATTTGCGCTGCTGAGCACCCAGACATCGTTAAAATATCCGGTCGAACAATTGTTGCCTCCGAAAACGATCATCGAATCTGTGGTCGGGTCATAGGCAGCAGCATGATATTGACGTGCGGCTGGGGGCGCTCCCGTGGGGGTCAACGGAATCCAGGTTGCACTTCCCCTCCCGTTCGCTCCGTCCAGCAGCCATACATCGTTCGCGCACGGTGAAGGCGAGCCCAGAGCACCCCCGAAAATCGTCATGCGATTGGTGTTGGGGTCATACGTCGCCACATGACCATATCGGCCCTGGGGAGCCGTGCCGGTAGGCAACACTTGAATGAAGCGATCGTTCTGTTGAGCGGAGGTTACGCCCAGCCACACATCATTGAGATTCGTGTTGCTGGCTGTTTCCTCTCCGCCGAAAATAATCATTTGCGCGCTGCTCGGATCAAACACCGCTGTATGGGAGTGGCGAGACGACGGACCCGCAAGGGTCCAGACTTGAGCATTCAGAACTTGAACACTCAAAAATGGCATCGTGCTCAAGAAAACGAGGAGCGGGAGATAGCTAAGCTTCTTCATGGTTGTCCATTCGCATCGGTCAAAGAGAAAAGGTGATCGTCTGGGAGTGATGGCAGGGTGAACACTCCACCGAAAATTATCATTTGATTGTGGCCTGGGTCGTACACCGCGCTGGAGAATCTTCGGCCCGGAGCCGTCGTCTGCGGAATCACTTCCGTCCATTGGGGACGCGTCCCCTGCGCATTCGGGTCGGAAAGCACCCAAGTGTCGTTCAACAGATTGGTGCCGTCCCAGCCTCCGTACACCGTCATCAGATTGTTCTGAACATCATACGTAGCAGTATGCCCTGAACGCGCACTCGGACCGTTGTTCGCAGGGACCGCTTGTTTCCACAACGGTGAGCCTCCGGTGCCATTGGCGTTGAAGAGAATCCAAATATCGCCAACCGGCGCGCCGCCGGCATCGCCACCGTAGATCGTCAATGTATTGGTCGCCGAGTTATAAATCGCAGAACTACTCTCTCTCGCACTGGGCAGAGAACCGCGAGGGGAAAGATGAGTCCACACGGGCGTCGAACCCACCGAGTTGGCGGCGCTGAGAACCCACACGTCATTGTAGTAGGTCGACGAACAATTGAAGCCCCCGAAGACGATCAGCTTATTTGTAACCGGATCATAGACAGACGAGTAACGTGTGCGAACTCCCGGCAGTGTGCCCGTGGGAGCTACCGAAACCCAGGTGGGTTTGCCACCTGTATTGTTCGCGGAGCTCATGACCCAATAATCGTTCAAACAGGGGGAAGGAAATCCTGTTGCTCCGCCAAAAACCATCGCGCGATTACTCGCACTGTCGTAGAGTGCCGTGTGTCCCCAGCGTGCTTTCGGATGTGTCCCCCCAACATTAATCGGTATCCAATTAATGTTAGCGGAATCGCTGACCCCCGTGTTCTGCCAGTAGTCATCGAAATTCGTATTGGTGAGCGCATGTTGGCCGTCGAGAACAAACACGCTGTTGCTCACGGAATCGTAAAACATCGATTGCGAATAACGGGCGGGAGGGCCACCGCGCGTCCATGCACTTGTTCCGATGCCGTTCGCGCTGCTCAGCGTAAAGGCATGGTCGTCACCGGCAAGCTTGGCTTCGCTGCTCGACCCCGCAAAGACATACATGTCGTTCAGACTTGAGTCATATACCGCCGTGTGAAATCCGACTGCGGGTGCCGTACCCTTGGTCGTAACGGCAGACCATGCGGGAGCGCCGCCGATTCCGTTGGCAAAACTCAAAACGACTGTGTCCGACAATGCGCTGGAAAGATGAAATCCGCCAAACACAATCATGCGATTGTTTCTGCTGTCGTACACCGCGGTATGACCGGATCGGGTGTTCGGAGCCGAACCCGTTGGTGACACTTGCGTCCACGCCGGAGTTCCCCCGGTGCCGTTGGCGTGAGAGAGAATCCAGACATCCCCGAAATTTGTGGATCCCGCGTCGCCACCGTAGACAGTCATGACATTGTTCACGGAATCGTAAATCGCGCTCGCGCTCTCCCGCCCAGCCGGGGGAGTACCATTCGGTACCAGTTTCTGCCACGAAAGGCTGCCAGATTCTCCGTTGGCGTCGCTGAGGACCCATACGTCGTTGAAATATCCCTTGGAACAATTATTCCCGCCAAACACGATCATGGAATTCGTGTTCGCGTCATACACTCCGGTGTGATGCACTCTGCCCGCTGGCGGAGTGCCCGAAGGAGAGATCGGAATCCACGTCGAGGAGCCACTCTGCCCGTTGGCGCCATCGAGAATCCATACGTCATTCACACACGTCCCGGGAAATCCCGTGGCCCCGCCGAACACCGTCATCCGATTGCTGTTCGAATCGTACGTTGCCACGTGCCCAAACCTGCCCGATGGGCCGGATCCGCCTGGCACAAGGCTCGTGGAATTTACATACTTCGACGTGCTCGTGCCCACCAGCCACACATCGTTCAGATCTGTTTTGGTGGCATTGTCCTGCCCGCCGAAAACAATCATCTTTTTAGTTACGGGGTCAAAAACCGCGGTGTGTGAGAAACGAGCAGGCGGGCCATATTGCGTCCAAGTCTGTGCGTTCGACGCGAGATGCGCTGCTAAAACAAATAGGCATAGCGCGAGCGGAAAACTCCCCAACGCAAATCTTCCGCGCACCGTCATGAGCGAACCACTCCTGGACTGAACTACCGTCGCTACTTGCGAGCGGAGCGCGGATGCCACCGTCCGGGTTCCATCGCACCACTTTTACCAAGCGATTGGCAGGGGTTACCAGTCTGTCCGACCATATTCACACTGTCAAGATGAAGGAATTTGCATCTTGACGCTGCGAAGCTACAGTCCTATGCTGCCTAGGCATACGTAGAGCTGCTGTTTCCCCCACGACGCCCTACCCTCAACGACCCCGGAGCCAGCCAGAGCTGTGCCCGATTCGGAGCCCATACTGTGACCCGATCTAACTCCCTTGGCTGCGCAGCGTTGCTTCTCTTCTCATTGACCACCCTTCTGGGACTGCCCGCCTCGGCGCAAAAATGGAATCGATATGGTCCCGGCACCCGTAGCCAGGCGTCCGCTGTCTACGATGCCTCCACGGACCAGATGATTGTGTTCGGAGGGCAGCATGCGCCCACGAACGTCGACTTCCACGACGTCTGGGCGGTAAAGAATGTCATCGCCCGTTCGGCGGCGACGGCGAATAATCTGAATTGGTTGGCAGTCACCACAGCAGGAACCCCGCCGAAAGATCGCTTCGGACATACCGCCTCTTACAATCCCACCACTCACCGAATGATCGTTTTTGGCGGTGGAACAGGCTTTCCGGGGCCTTGCGTCAACGAACTCTGGCTGTTGCAGAATGCAAATTCCGTTGGCGGCACGGCAACCTGGTCCCAACTCAGCCCAACTGGAACCTTGCCACCGGTTCGTGAAGGTCATGTCTCGGTGTACGACCCCAACACCAACACCATGATTGTGTTCGGCGGAACCGATTGCAACGGGAACTTCTACAACGACGTTTGGATTTTGAGTAATGCAGACGGTTCCACGGGCACGCCTAAGTGGACTCAATCCAAGCCAGTCGGCACGCCTCCAAGCGCGCGCTCGCAAAGTACCGCGATTTATGACAGTGCCAATCGCGTCATGACGATCTACGGAGGCGGCGCCGCGGGCAAGACGGTATTCGGCGACGTGTGGACTCTTGCCAATGTAAAAGGAGTTCCCACCTGGACGCAGCTCGCGCCGACTGGTACACCCCCAGCCGCGCGAAGTGGCCACAGCGCCACATATGATTCCACAAATCACCGGATGACGATTTACGGCGGAGCGAATGGCTCCGGCGCAGCCCAGAACGACACCTGGATTCTTACCAACGCAAACGGCGTAGGAAGTCCGGCGTGGACGAAGTTGTCGCCCACCGATGCCGGTCCTCCTCGCCGAAGTCACACGGTCATCTACGATCCGGTTTCGACCGAGATGGTGATCTTTGGTGGCACAAGCCAGCTCCCGCTGACCTTCACGGATGATCACGTTTTCGTTCTCACCAAAGCCAACGGATTGCAGTCTGGGGCCGTATGGTCACAGGCCGGGCCCGTGCCACGAAACCACCCCAGTGGAATTTACGATGCGTCCACCGATCAGATGATTGTGTTTGGCGGTGCGCAGTCTGATACGGGACAGGGTCCGCTGAATGACGTTTGGTCTGAGGTTGGAATCGCGGCTGAGGGACAGGTCTCCCAAGTTCCCATGAATTGGGTGCAAGTCTTTCCCGCCGGAACTCCGCCAGTCCCTCGCTACGGGCATAGCGGGCTGTACGACTCGGGCAGCAACCGCATGATCGTTTTTGGGGGCGGTACCAGCCCGACGGCTTGCCTGAATGATCTGTGGATTCTCGACGACGCCAACTCTGCGCACGGTACGCCGGACTGGCTTCGTCTCACCGCTTCCGGAACAGGGCCTGCCGCGCGCATGAACCACGCCGCGGCTTACGATCCCACTGAAAATACCTTGATCATCTTCGGTGGCACCAATTGCGCGTCCGGCTATCTGTCTGACGTGTGGGTCCTCATCAATGCAAACGGGGAGGGTGGAACGCCCGCTTGGACAAAGCTCTCTCCTTCCGGCACACCTCCAGCAGCGCGCGAGAATAGCAGCGCTGTATATGACTCAGTTAATAACGTATTGACTGTTTACGCCGGCGATACCGGCGGAGCCGGATTCACCGATGCTTGGACCCTCTCCAACGCCAACGGTCAGGGTGGAACTCCTGTGTGGACGCTTCTTACACCGTCTGGTACGCCTCCTGCCGGCAGAACTGGTCAGTGTACGGTCTACGATACAGCCCATAACCGGATGATTATGTACGGAGGGATTAATGCCATTGGAGGCACGCGCTTTCTCGATGACACGTGGATCCTGACGGATCCCAACGACCTGGGGGGGACTCCAGCGTGGTCGCCTTTGACCGTGTCGGGCAAAGCGCCTCTGCGACGATTCGACGCCTCTTTCTACAGTTCTGCCTTCAACAGCATGATTGTTTTCGGAGGCGATAGCCAGATCAGCCAGTCTCCCGCGGACGATCACATCTTCGTCCTTTCGGTAGCCAATGGACTGAAGTAGGCGCGGGCGAGCCGCGCTCACATTTGTCCGGTGGTGTTGAATCGGCTCTATTGTATGATTCTGGAGTCTCGCGAAGGCCGGACTCCAGATCAATCCTTTTCGCGGGAGCTAGTTCGATTCCTGGGAATGACTTCCCTGCCGAATGGCAACCAGCACACCTGAAAGCTTTGATCGATCCCGCCAGAGGTTCCGCTACAACGCCGCACAACTTTCCACGTGGCTCCTGACCGCCCTCGCCCTCGCCTACGCTGTGCTTGCTGGTTTACACACTTTGCAAGATTTCGACTTGGGCTGGCAGTTGGCCACCGGCCGGTGGGTTCTGCAGCATCGACACGTTTTCTCCACCGATGTTTTTTCTTACACGGCAGCCGGGCAACCATGGATCTATCCAGTCCTGTCTGGGATCGCGTTCTATCTCACATTTCTTGCCGGCGGATACGCGCTGCTCACGTGGACGGGCGCAATCGTTTGCGCGGGGACCGTTGCATTGCTGTTGCGGCGAGCCGGTCTGATCGGGTGCGTCCTTGCCCTTGTTGCCGTACCTCTGATTGCGAATCGGACTCAACCTCGGGCCGAGATGTTCTCCACGATTTTGTTTACCGGATTTCTGACCCTGCTCTGGCAGTACCACCGCAGCGGGCACGCGCGACTTTGGCTGCTCCCAATCCTCATGGTTTTCTGGGTCAACCTGCACCTCGGATTCGTTGCAGGCCTGGCGGTCTGCGGAGCCTACGTGTTGGTCGAGGTGATGGAGTTCCCTTTTTCGGTAAAACGCGCCGCAGCGCTTGCTCGCCTGCGAAGAGCATGGCCGTGGCTCGCTCTTACAGGAATCGTAACCTTGGTGAACCCGTGGGGTTCCAGTATTTACCTCGCTCTGGTCAGGCAGCAGCGCGCTCAAGCTCTTCACACGTCGTGGATCATCGAATGGGAGAGCATTCGTCCTTCGTGGACTAGCTTGCGCCAGGCGTTAGACTGGCGCGATCCGCAAAGCGCTCTTTGGTGGCTGATCTTGATCGTTCTCATCAGCACCTGTGTGGCGATCTGGAGGAAGCATTGTGGCGCGGCCGCGTTATTAGTCGCCTCTGGAGCCCTCGCTCTTCAGCATGTGCGACTGCAGGCGTTGTTCGCCTGCGTCGCTGTCTTAGTCGGCGGAGGGATGCTCGACGAGTTCCGAAGCGAGCGACGTACACAGCGAAAAAGGAGTGAGCAGCGAAAAGAGTCCGACGTCTTACGCCCCAGTGAAAGACGCACGCGAATAGCGCTGGCGAGCGTCCTTCTCGTGACGATTGCCGCTGCAAGCCTCACCATCGTCCGCGCGTGGGATCTCGTTTCCAATCGCTACTACATGAGATCGACGCAACTCGCCGTCTTCGGAACGGGACTATCGTGGTGGTATCCCGAGCGCGCCGTGGAATTCCTGCAACGCGAACAATTGCCGGGCAATGTCTTCAGCAGCTATTCCCTGGGTGGTTTCCTGACGTGGCGTCTGTTCCCCGCGTACCGCGACTACATCGACAGCCGGGCAATCCCGTTCGGCCCGCCTTTGTTTTTTCGTGCTTACGACCTCAGCGCAGCCCCCCCGGGCTCGCCCGCATGGCAACAGGAAGCTGTCGCCCGCGACATCAATACCGTCATCGTTCCGCTGGGACTCTATCAGGGAATGACGCTCTTCCCGCAACTCCACTCGTTCTGCCGAAGCCAGTCGTGGCGGCCGGTATACCTCGATGAAGTGTCAGCTTTGTTCGTGCGACGCACTCCGCAAACCGAAGCGCTCATCGATAGCCTGCAGATTGATTGCGACAAAATATCCTTCGACCTCCCGGCGAGCATCAGCATCAACGGGTCGTTCCGAGCAAAAGCAGAAATCTTCAACGCATCCGCTAGCGCTGGCGGAGTCCTGTACAGCCTCGAACGCTATCCAGAAGCCCTGGCCTACCTTGATCGTGCACAATCTGTTTTCGCCGACAATGCCAACGTACACTTTCTGCGCGCGCTCGTTCTCGAGCAGACAGGCCGCGCCGCCGAAGCCGAGACGGAATTTCGCACCAGCCTCAGTCTCGAACCGAGCGATGAAACCTGGTTCGACCTTGGCCTTTTCTACATGACTCAGAAGCGCTATGCGGAAGCTGTCGAAGTCTTCCGCCAGTCCGCGGAATCTTCTTCGCGATCGCATGAAATGTGGATGATGCTCGGCCAGGCCTACCTGCAAATGCGCCACCCACAACCCGCTCTAGAAGCGCTAGACAAAGCTGTGGAGTCGAGTCCTTTTAGCGGCGAAGGCGAATCGCTCGGGGCCTCCTTCAATTCGCTGATCGCGACGGGACGCGCCAAGGCATGGTATCAATTGGGAGATACAGCACAGGCAGTCAGCTTTCAGGAAGAAGCTGTGAAATTGGCGCCCGGTGACGCCAAGCTCTGGCTGGGTCTCGCCGACTTGTACGACGCGCAAGGACGAACCACGCTCGCAGGACAGGCCAGGCTTCGGGCCAAGACTGTCGCCAATCCCCAGTAGCGGCGACCCGCGCATTCGCGAATGTGTCTGTGCGAGCGAGCAAAGAGAAAGCCGCAACCAGGTTCGATTGCGGCGTCCTCACCTTACTCATCGACAATTTAGAGGATTGATCCCTCAGCCCTACAACGACCGCAGGAAGTTCACTAGATCCTGCTGGTTCTTCGGGCTCAGGTTGTTGAAGTTCGTCACGCTCTGATTGGCTTCAGAAGCGGGGTATGAACCGTTGCTAAGGCTCAAGTGATCTTCAATTGCGGTGACGATATTGCTCGTACGCCCATCGTGCATGAAGAAGAGCCGTTGTCCGATTCCCCAGAGAGGGGCCGTCCGGAATTCATCCGGCCCCGCCTGCCCTTGCGGAAGTCCGTCCGCAAGCCCCGGCCCCATGTGGTGCACCAACAGATCCGAATAAAGATTGATCGTGATGTTGCCCAGTCCCGGGCGCGAGGTCGCTGGCGTCGTGAATGACGTCGTATGGCAGTACACGCAACCCGCGTTCGTGAACTGCGTCTTCCCGTTCTTGGTGGAATTATTCGTCGGTCCGGGACTTGGCGGCGCCATCCATTGAATAAAGTACTCCGCTCGCTCCGCATCGCCGGGGAACATTTCCGTCAAGATCGTCGGAGTGAAGTTCGATACGGTCTCCGGCACAGGATTGAGAACGCATCCCGGGGTCTGGTCAATTTCGTTGGGGAACGTTTCGTTGGTAACTCCCATCTCCACGTTCATTTGATTCGCCGCCATCAGGAGCGTTGACCGGACCTGAGCCTTCCACCCAAAGCGCTGAATGCTACCGTCGTTCCCGCTGTAATTTGGATGACCGGTAATTCCAAGAGACGCCTTCTGCGTCAGGTTCGCATTCATATTGTTGGTGATGTCGATGTTTCGAATCACCTCGATCAGGCCATCGCCAAACGTCGGCGGCACCTGGCGAAGGGCGAGATTGTTCTGTGCAGCCGCCGTCACAAAATCAGGCTGCGAAATGCCGCAACCAGCGGCGTCGGTGCGGCCCTTGATGGTAAAGAGTTGGTGCACGGTGCCATCGGGAATCGTCGTTCCCGGCTGATTGATGAAGCGCGCTTCGAGGATCGGACCCGTTGAAGTGATGAACGACGGCATCGTGTTCGTCGCGCCGTTGTAGTTATAAATCGAAAACAGCGGATTCGCCGGCGGGCTGGAACCACCCACCGCGGGATACGCGTGGCAGCTCGCGCAAGAGTTCTCGTTGAAACGCGGCCCTAGCCCGCCATCGGTTGGAGAAGTAACGATGACGTCGTGCGTTCGATTGAACTCGGTCGTCAGACTGGGCTCAATCTGCTTTTCGTTCGAGCTCAGTGAGGATAGAAAACCTCCTGCATTGGGCGGGAGTGGCCGGGGACCGGGATCCGTTGCCGTCACCGTTGGAGGCAGACTGTTATTGGCCCGGAGAGACGGGGAGGCGGTGGACTTCGCTGCCTTCGTCCCCTTCGGAAAGTAAGCCGTAGCCGCTGTGCATATCGCCAGCAACAGGACCACTGGAAGGGCCACGCGGATCACCTTCCACTTGTTCGACTGAGCCTGCATTTGATTCGTCTCTTTCCCCAATGACATAAGCGTCCCCTTCGTCTTTGTCGTGTCCCGACCCCTACAGCGAGCGCAGGAAGTTAACCAGGTCCTGCTGATCTTTCGGATCCAGATTGTCGAAGCTGTTGATGACCTGATTCGCTTCCGAATCCGGATACGTGCCATTGCCAAAGCTCCGGTGATCTTCAATGGCCTGCACAATGTCCTTCGTGCGGCCGTCATGCATGAAGAAATATCTCTGGCCGATACCCCACAGGGGAGCCGTGCGGAATTGATCCCCAGTGGCATTCCCCTGGGAAACATTGTCCGCATCGCCAGGCCCCATATCATGAACCAGCAGATCCGAGTACAGATTGGCTTGGACGTTGCTCAGGGCAGCAATGGAAGCCTTCGGCGTCGTGAACGAGTTGGTATGGCACAAGTTGCAGCCAATCTTGTTGAACTGCACTAGCCCGTTGGAAGTTGATTTCGTTGGTGCTACAGGCGTTGGAGGCGCCAGGAAGCGCATGAATAAAGAGAAGCGCTCCAGATCGCTCGGGAAGTTCACCGGCAGCTTCGGCGCTTCGCCAGAATCCATGCGATCGTCGGGAACGCCCTTGGTCTTGTTCGTGCCCTGCTGAACCGGGAACGGCGGCAAGCAACTCGGAATCGATTCGTCGTTCTCGCTGGGGAATGCCTCATCGCTGACGCCTTCTTCCACGGTGTACGCTTCACCCGCGAAGTAGAGCAGCGATTTATTCTGTGCCTTCCAGCCAAAGCGAGTGATCGTGCCATCGTCGTCGCTATAGTTTGGATGTCCCGAGATTCCAAGGGACTGCTTCAGCGCGGTGTTGGAATTCATGTTGGCCAGGATGTCGCTTTCCTGGATCAACTCCATCAGGCCCGTGCCAAACGTAGGAGTCGTCTGACGGAAAATGATGTTGTTGCTCTGTTGCGCCGTGGAAAAATCAGGCTGAACCATCGTGGTGCAACCGGGAGCGTCCGTACGATTGGAGATTGTAAACATCTGGTGTACGCCGCCATCGGGAGTCACGCCGTCAGACCTATATGGGAAGCGCGCGACAATCACCGGTCCGGTAGCGGTTACGAAATAAGGCATGCTGTTGGTCGCGCCTTCGAGCTGGTAGATTCCGAATAGAGGATTATTTGGCGGGCTCGAGCCCCCGACCGCGGGATAAGCGTGGCAACTGTTGCAGGAATTGGAATTGAATCGTGGTCCGAGTCCGACCGTCTTCACTAGCGGTCCACCGGCTACGAAGTTGACCTCCGTAAAGATCTGGGTCAGCCGGCGAGTAATCGCGTTCTGGTTGGCCGTCAGAGTCGAATAGAAATTGCCTGCGTCGGCGGGTAGCGGGCGCGGTCCTGGATCCGTTGCCAGCGCTGAACCGTGTACTACCGCCGGCCGCGACATCAATACCGCCGCCGACGCAATCAACAGGAGCGCCAGCGCAAGAAAATAAGGGACGCGTCGACGGGGCAGCTTTCCCGAGTGGTTTTGGCTTGTAGAATTATCGAATCTGGGCATGGATTTCCAACCTGTTCTCAACGAGTTCGTTCTATCTGGTCCGCTTTTCAGCGGGATGTCGCGAGGGAGTTTGGGGGGTTAGTTCTAATGCTGGGTCATCCAACTTCGACTTTCGGTACGTTAGAACAGCGGAAAAACACTGTCAATGAGAGGATCGTCTCCGTGAAGAATCTTGCACACCCCCCCAGCCCGGCTGCTCGAATTAAAGCCGGTGCAATAATATAGCCATCAGGGTAACCCTTTAAGTAATGGCCCTAAAGTGCTATTTACCGCTTTTGTCGGCCCGCATACCCTGTTCTCAGAAGCTTGCTCCCCGGTGACGGGAGCGAATAAACTGGGGTTAGAGACCGCCAGCTCGTGACTTACGTTTTTGCACCCCCCATAACATCTCCTCAAACCGTTGTCTATCAGCAATCGAAAGCGCTGGGAGACGAAGGACTCCCAAACGTTTTTTAAGTTGCGAGCTCTTCCATCATGGCCCAATTGACCAGCTTCCCACAGCAAGACCGAATCCGCGTCCTCGCCGCCGACAACACGTCGATGAATACTCAGCTTCTGGTAGAGACACTCGGCCGCGACGGGCAATTCAATGTGGCCAGCCCAGCCTCCAAAGAGTCCGAAATCCTCGCCGTCCTCAAACGCGAGCGCTCACAAGTCGCCTTGATCAGTGCGCGCCAGGGCGCTGACAGCCGCGGCGGATTTGCCTTGAGCCGCGAAATTTGCGCTACATCCCCGAGCACCCGCGTCATTATGCTTTTGGACTCGTCCGAGCGAACGCCCGTCGTCGAAGCCTTCCGCGCCGGCGCACGCGGAGTGTTCTGTCGTACCGAATCGCTCAAATTACTCGCGAAGTCGATTCGTTGCGTCCACGACGGCCAGATCTGGGCGAACAGCAGCGAACTGCAATTTCTCCTGGAATCCATGGCCGAACCCGTTCCAATGAAATTCCTGAGCGCCAGCGGAGATGCCTTGTTGTCGGCTCGGGAAGTCGACGTCGTGCGCTGCGTAGCCGAAGGGCTCAGTAACCGCGAAATTGCACAACGCCTGACCCTCCGCGAGCACACTGTCAAGAACTACCTCTTCCGCATCTTCGACAAGTTAGGGGTCTCCAGCCGGGTTGAAGTGGTCCTCTATGCCTTGGGAAACTACGGCGCCGCTGCGAAGCCCGATCCCACGCCTTCCTCGAAGAAGGAAACTACTCCTGCACCCCGCGCGGATTCTCCGGTGCGAGCCATCAGGCGCTAGCTTAGTTACTTTTAGCCCTTCTTTTTCAACCCGAATTCATGTCCTTCCGGCCAAGCCTCGGCTGGACCCTTGGGTATCTGTGCGCATCCCTCTGGCCTGTCTAGTGTTACCTCAAGGACGTTTCTGAACGAGAAGCGTCCTCTTGAAACCCCCAATTCGAGAGGTGACTCAGATGACGTTCGAAGCACTTCGTCCGGCCAGGAACTTGCACAAAGCGTCCAACGTTGCTGGACTCCTCGGCCTTGTCGCTTTGCTCCTATGTCTTCCCTGGCTGGTCTCGTGCTCGGCTGCGAATCCTTCGCAGACAGTGGGCCCCCATCTTTCTGGAAACCTGTCGCCAGCAGACTTGGGCATGCCATACAACGGGACGATTAGTGTGAGCGGCGGGAAAGCGCCCTACGCCTTTAGCCTCTCGTCTGGATCTTTGCCCTCTGGCCT
>Ga0265325_10001640_pt1 | contig 15560 bp, 11 predicted proteins | sample 41420metaG_FD_202090 | JGI IMG/M metagenome (GOLD analysis project Ga0265325, IMG submission 202090) | Rhizosphere microbial communities from Carex aquatilis grown in University of Washington, Seatle, WA, United States - 4-14-20 metaG | ecosystem: Host-associated > Plants > Roots > Rhizosphere...
GAGACCCGCGACACCCCTCTCCGCTTGCGGAGAGGGGCCGGGGGTGAGGTCTTCCGCAGCAAAGCGCAGAGCGCGAGCAGGTCTTGGTATCGCGAGACCCGCAGACACCCCTCTCCGCTTGCGGAGAGGAGGTTCTCTGGGGGCCGCGAGGCAAGAAGAGGGCGCCCGGGCGTGGGCCTTTTCTCGAAGCCAAGCGCGATGTGACGAAATGATGAGACCGAACGTTCGCGGCGTCACCAAGTACGCGCAGCCCGCCGTCCACCGCGATGGATTGGTTGCGTGCCTAAGACCTGACCGCTCCCTGACGGTCGCGGTACTGAACCCGTCGGCTCACGCCGCCGGGTTGGTGACGCAGGGCGACACGAGAGCAAACGTTAGATGTCCACGTCCACGTCCACGTAACGTCCATGACGGCCCTCGATATAGGAGCCTCACTCCTCGACCGGAATCTGGCTGTACCCCCACAGCTCGTCGAACTTGCCGCGCACCCAAGGATCGAGCACGTCTCCAAAGTCGCGCGGCAACGCATTCGCACGAATCAGTTGAATGACATCGTCGAGATCACGGGGACGGTCCGGCGCCGTCATGCCGCTCGCGAGCTTGAGTTCGATGAGGTTTGGGAGCGCAATCGTGGCGGTTCCGCCGAGGTCGATCGCGACGGCGGCCGGGTCGGGAAAGCGCACGGGCTTTGCTTTCCCGTCGCCCGGATAATCCCCGGTCATAAGGACGTCGATCTTCACGTTGTTCTCCGTGTCGCGCAATCCCTTGGATCCCGGGAAGCGCTCGACCCAGCCCTTGCCGAGCCAGCGCTCTTTGAAGCGCAGCAGCCCTTCCGGCGTGAGAAGCACACCGACGTCCTGCGTCAAGCGGGCGTGGCCATGCGCACTCACCGCAAGCCCTCCGCAAATCACGTAGGGGATGCCCATCTCGTTCAGCGTGAACGCGATGCGATGCGCCGCCCGTTGAACGTCCGCGTCTCCCATGAAGTATCTCCGGGCCACCGCCAGCCCGGCCTCGTAGTTATTGCGGATCTGCTCTGGGGTAAGCATCGGATCCATTGTACCGCGGGCCCGAAGGCCACGCCTGCGCCGGGTCGCCCGTTCAGAGAAACTCGCAGAGGTACGCGACCGGCTCGCTCGCGCGAACGTCGAAGCCGCTCTTGCCCGGCACTTCGAAGCTCGTTCCGGCCGGATAAGCCCGCCACGCGTCGCCGACCTTGGCCTCGAGCTCGCCGCTGACGACCGTCATTCGCTCGGGCGCGTCCGTCCCGAAGTGAAACTGCCCAGGGGCGATTACCCCGGCCGTCGTGCGTCGCCCGTGGCGCTCGAAGCCGATGCTCTGGACCTTGCCCTCGAAAAACACGTTGTGCTTCAGCATGGAAGGCCGCTCTTACACCACGCCGAAGTCGAGCGCGCAAGGACCGCCCGCGCTCCGCGGCCCAACACAAATTTGGCCCTCTCCGCTCCAGCGTGCGATTGCCGAATGGAGATGAGCTCCGCCGTGTTGCAGGGCGAGATCGTGGTCGGTCTCGATATCGGGACGACCAAGGTCTGCGCCGTCGTCGCCGAGGTCGAGGCGCACAACGTCACCATCTTGGGCGTTGGCACCGTCCCGTGCCGCGGGCTCCGAAAGGGGATCGTCGCGAACATCGACTGGACGGTGCGCTCGATCAAAGACGCGATCGAGAGCGCCCAGACGATGGCCGGAGTCGAGATCCGCACGATTTACGCGGGCATCAGCGGCAGCCACGTGCGCTCGTCGGGCTCCGACGGCGTCGCGGCCATCGCCGGCGGCGAGGTCACGCACCGGGACGTCGAACGGGTCCTCGAGGGCGCGCGCGCCATTCCCGTCGACGCCGACCGGCAGATCCTCCACGTTTTGCCGCGCGAATACACCGTCGACAGCCAGGACGGCATCCGCGATCCCATCGGGATGGCCGGGGTGCGTCTCGGCGTGAAGGTCAACCTCGTCACCGCGGCGACGAGCTGCGTGCAGAACGTGATCCGCTGCGCCGAGCGGTGCGGTCTTACCGTGGCCGACGTCGTCCTCCAGCCGCTGGCCAGCGCGGAAGCCGTCCTCAGCGAAGACGAGAAAGAGATCGGAGTCGCGGTCGTCGACATCGGCGGAGGGACGACCGACGTCCTTCTCTACGTCGACGGCGGCATCGCCCACGTCAGCGTCATTCCCGTCGGCGGCAACAACGTCACGAGCGACATCGCCGCCGGCCTGCGCACGCCGATGGCCGAGGCCGACCGCCTGAAGCGCCTGTCCGGATGCGCCCTCGGGCGGATGGTCGCCGACGACGAGGACATCGAAGTCCCCGGCGTCGGCGGACACGCCCCGCGCAAGACCGCGCGCCGCGTCCTCTCGGACATCATCGAGCCGCGCTTCGAAGAGATCTTCGCCGTCGTCCGCAAGCGCATCGAAGACACGGGCCTGCTCGAGCAGCTGAGCGCCGGCGTCGTGCTGACGGGAGGCGCGGTGCTTCTTCCCGGCGTGTGCGAGCTCGCCGAAGAGATCCTCGGCATGCCCGTCCGCGTCGCGATGCCGACCGGGATCAAGGGGATCACGCAGCTCGTGCACGGCCCCGAGTTCTCGACCGGCGTCGGCCTCGTGAAATACGGCGCCCAGATCATCGCGGAGGGAGCGCTCCAGACGGGCCTGGGGTCCGTGCCGCCGCCGGCCGCGCGGGGCCGCGCCCAATCGCGGGAAGATATCGTCGAGCCACGCAAGTCTGGCTTCTGGGAGTGGATCAAAGCCGCATTTTGATTACGGACGGACGCCGGGAGGACCACGACAATGAGTTTTTCAATCGAATTTGCCGACGAAACGAATCAATACGAAGCACGCATCAAGGTCGTGGGCGTCGGCGGTTCCGGCGGGAACGCAGTGAACACGATGATCAACCTCGGCCTCGAAGGGGTCGAGTTCATCGTCGTGAACACCGACGCGCAGGCGCTCAACGCGAACGCGGCGCCGACCAAGCTCCCCATCGGCGGAAACGTCACGCGCGGACTCGGCGCCGGGGCCGACCCGGAGAAAGGCCGCAAGGCCGCGCTCGAAGACGTGCAACGGATCAAAGAGCTGCTGAGCGGGGCCGACATGGTCTTCGTCACCGCCGGGATGGGCGGCGGCACGGGGACCGGCGCGGCGCCGATCATCGCGCAGATCGCGCGGGAAGAAGGCGCGCTCACCGTCGGCGTCGTCACCAAGCCGTTTCTCTTCGAGGGACGACAGCGCGCACGCCGCGCGGAGCTCGGGCTCGCGATGCTCTCCGAGCACGTCGACACCCTCATCACCATCCCCAATCAGAAGCTCGTGCTCCTCGGCGACGACGACCTGACTTTCGTCGACGCCTGCCGCAAAGCGGACGAAGTCCTCTACCAGGCGGTCCGGGGAATCAGCGACCTCATTACGCAAAACGGAATCGTGAACGTCGACTTCGCCGACGTGAAGACAGTAATGAGCAACATGGGCCGCGCGCTCATGGGAACCGGGCTGGCCAAAGGTCAAAACCGGGCGCGCATCGCGGCCGAGACGGCGGTCACCTCGCCGCTGCTCGACGACATCAGCGTGGAGGGCGCGACGGGGGTCCTCATCAACATCGTCGGGGGCCCCGATCTCAAGATGAAAGAGATTCAGGAGGCCGCCAGCCTCGTGCAGGAGCAGGCGCACGAGGACGCGAACATCATCTTCGGCGCCAGCATCGACGAGACGCTCGGGGACAACGTCAAAGTCACCGTCATCGCGACGGGCTTCGACGCCCAGGAACGCGAGGCGGCGCAGGAAGCCGCCGCGAGTCGACCCGCGTTCGCGCCCCAGACGATTCCCGTCGCCCAGCCCCAGCGGTCGCTCGCGTCCCCGTCGGGAATGCGCTCCGCCGCCGAAACCGCCCTCGGTCCGAGCACGCGCCGGCCGATGCAGGCGCCGCCGTCTGCGTTCACGCGAGACCACGAGCGCGTCGACCCGCGCGCGCGGCGCCAGGCGCCCGCCGCCGCAGGCTGGTCCGCCCCCGAAACGGCGCACTCGCGCATGGCCCCGCGCGATCGAGAAGCGGGCGGCGCACAGGACGTCTTCCCCGGGCTCGATCACGACTGGGACGTGCCGGCGTTTCAGCGCAAGCAGCGCTGACCGCTCGACGCGAAGCGCGCCCCCCGCTCGTCACTGCGGCGCGGGCGTTCTCGAGCCGGGTTGCGCCGCCCCTCGCATCGCGTGCGCGGTAACCTGGCGGGGTCTCGTCGTCTGGACGAAATCGAGGAAGATGGCCGCGAAGAGCTCGGGGTCCTCGAGGTAGGGGTAGTGACCGGCTCCCGAGAAGATCTCGAGCCGACTTCCTGGGATGCTCTCGTGGGCGCGGTACGCGTGTTCGACCGGGATCAGCGGGTCTTGCGCGCCCCAGACGATCAGGGTGGGGAGGCCGGCCGTGAGGTAAAGCTTGTCCGTCGCGTCCACCCGCTGGCCGCCCAGATCGATGATGCCCCGGACGGTGTAGAGAAACGCGCGCCGGGCCTCAGGGTCTTCGAGCGACACGAAGCTCCGCCAGGTCTCTGCGAGGTCGGCGCTCTCGCGGAAGCCGAAGCGACCGACCGTCTTGACCAGCGTGCCGATGCTCCGCGTCGCCGCCACGCTCAGCCAAGGAAGGACCACCTCAGCGCCAGGCAGAACCGCCGCTCGCAGAATGGGGTGCACTTCGCGGCCCAAACCGCCGCTCGAGATGAGGACGAGCCGCTCGCAGCGCTCGGGGTACTGATACGCGAACTGCATCGCGATGCCGCCGCCGAGGGAGTGGCCGACGATCGTCCCCCGCTCTTCGCCGAGCGCGTTCAAGAGATCCCGGATCAAGTTGGCGTAGGCGCCGAGCGAGTAATCGCCTCGCGGCTTCGGGGACTCCCCATGGCCCAGCAAGTCGGGGGCGACGACGCGAAAGTGGCTGCTGAGGCGCGGAATCACCCGCTCCCAAGTCACCGAGCTTCCGGCGATCCCGTGGAGGAGGACCACCAGCGGACCGCTGCCTGCCGCCCGATACGTGTATCGCTGGCCGTGGAGCTCGATCGTGGCTGGTTGCATGGGTCTCTCCGACTGCCCCCGCAGTTGCATGTGCGATGCAAGCGAACATGCCACCCGACGCCGCTGCCGGCAACGAGTCGCGTGAACAGATAGGGTGAGGCCGGGCTCGGCTAGATCTTCAGCACCGGCGTCCCGAGCGCCGCGGCCTCGCGCACAACGGTGCTCAGCCCTTCCGCTCTCGAGGCGTGGAGGAGCACGTCCGCAGCGCCGATCCACCCGAGGGCTTCCGGCCGCGCGACCGCCCCGACGAAGCGAGCGTCGACGCCCCGCGTGCGCGCGAAGCGCTCGAGGCGAGCGCGCTCCGGACCGTCCCCCACGATGACGATGGCGTCCAAGTCGCGCGAGCGGGCCACATACTCGATCGCCCGATCGACGCGCTTGCTCGCCACCAGCCTGCCGACGCTCACGGCGACGCGGCGCCCCGCGAACGCCCGCCGCCGCAGCCGCACCGCCCCATCCACGTCGGGCATGTCGATCGGAGCGGCCTGAACGACCGCGATGCGCTCGACGCGAGCGCATGTCTCGCGATCGAGACCCGCGAGGAGCGCCCCGAGGAGCGGCTCCGACACGAAGCGCCACCGGTCCGCACGCGACTCGATGGCCCGCACGACCGCCCGCCGCGCCGGTCCGGGGAGGGCCCCCAGGAGACGCACGTCGCCGCCATGGGACACGAGTTCGATGGCCGCGCCACGCGCCCCGAGCGCGATCGGCCAGCCGCACGGCACGGCCCAGTGCGCGACGACCCGATCCACGTTCATGCGGGCCAGCTTCGCCCGCGCAGACGCCACCCACCGAAGCGCCTCGAAGGCTCGCAGCGGGCGAGCCCGCACCCGCGCCGCGACCCCGGGCCAGCCGAACGCACCGCCCGCCGCGGGCGTCAGGACGGAGACGTCGTGCCCCGCGTCCTCGAGCGAGCGTGCTTCGGATTGGACGAAATGGCCGGCGGGATCGCCGGGGAAGCCGGGAAAGCTCGTCGTGAGGATCGCGATGCGCATGGGTGGTTGGGCGGTCGCGGTAGAGTAGTTGAAAATGGAAAGCCACTCCGCCCCGGCGGCAGCGCGCGACCGCGGCTTGCTGGGCAGGTCGATCGGCGCGATAGTCGGCACCCCGTGCCAACTGGATCGCCGTTGGACAGTGCTTGCAGCCCAAATCGGTCGCCACGCGTGACGCGGAGGACCTGAGAGTGGCCATGATCTGCCCGGACGAGGCCCAGGTCGCCATGTTCGTGCAGGGCGATATGCCGGTCGAGGATGTCTCGCGCCTCGAAGCGCACCTCGATGGGTGCGAGCGTTGCCTGGCCATCGTCGCGCAAGCCGCCGAGGCCTCGGCCGCAAGGTCACGGATAGCCGAGACGACGAGTGCGCTCGAACTCTCGGGCTTCGCCCACCTCATCGCCGCGCTGGCGCGGTCGGATCGCGCGGCTCCATCCGTTCCGCCGGCGGCTCCGGACGGCTTTGGTCCCTATCGAGTGCTCGGAGTCCTCGGGCGGGGCGCGATGGGGGTCGTGTACGAAGCCGTTCATCGAACGTCCGGAAGAGCGGTGGCCATCAAGACCGTGGCCTCGCCGAGCCCGAAGCTACTCGCCGCCGTTCGTCAGGAAATCGCCTTTCTCGAGCGCCAGCGGCACCCCGGGATCGTCGAGATCTTCGAGAACGGCGTCATCGACGGCGATCCTTGGTACGCCATGGAGCGTCTGGTCGGGGGGACGCTCGAGGACTTCAACCGAAGCCTCTGGGGCGGCCGAAGGGACGGATTCTCCGTGCGCCCGGCGGCGCTCGGCTCGAGTCCGGAGACCCTCGCCGCGGGCGGGCGCTTGGACGAGGTCCTCACGCTGTTCGTCCGCTTGTCCGAACCGCTCGCGTTCGTTCACCGCGCGGGAATCGTTCATTGCGACCTCAAACCCGCCAACGTCTTCATTCGGAGCAGTGGCCAGCCGGTCATCATGGACTTCGGGCTCCTCTCCCGCGCCAGCGGGGCGATCGGAAGAGAGTCCCTGGAAGTGGGCGGGCATCTCCGGGGAACCCTTCCGTATCTCTCGCCCGAGTTGATCCGCGGTCATATCCCAGACGCGCGCGCCGATCTCTATGGCCTCGGCTGCATTCTCTACGAAAGCGTGACAGGACGACCGCCGTTCGTTGCCAGCACGGCGAACGGTTTTCTCGACGCCCATCTCCACTCGGAACCCGAGCCGGCATCTCGCTTCGCCTCCGGCGTACCCAAAGAGCTCGATGAGCTTCTGGCGGCGCTCCTCGCCAAAGCACCGGCGCAGCGGATTGGGGACGCCAACGTCGTGGCCGAGCTACTCGGGCGACTGAGGGCGTCTCCCGAGTCCCGCCGGCCATCGCGCCGGCCTTCGTTGCCATATCTCTTTCGCCCGAGGATGGTGGGGCGCGAACGGGTCCTCGAGGAGATGGCTGCGCTTCGCGTCGAGGCGGGTCAGGGCCGTGGGCAGTTTCTCTTAATCAGTGGAGAGAGCGGAATAGGCAAGACCTTCCTCGCCTCCGAAGTCGCCCGGCAAGCGGCGCGGGCCGGATTCGACGTCGTGACCGGCGAGTGCATGCCGATGGCGCCCACCGAGCAAGGCGGTCGGGAGATCGTCGCGTCGGCCCTCGAGCCCTTGCGAAAGCTTCTTCAGCACGCCGCGGACCGTTACCGCGCCTCTGGGCAGGGGGAGACCCTGCGACTCGAATCGGAGCGCACCATTCGCGTGCTCGCGAGGTACGAGCCGGCGCTGGCGCACATTCTGGCCTCCGCTCCGGACGAAGATCTCGCGCCTCTACCCCCGACGGCCGAGCGCGAGAGAGTTCTCCAGGCGCTGCGAGACCTCCTCGATCGGGTGGTCGCCGTAGCGCCCCTCCTTGTCGTCATCGACGATCTCCAGTGGGCCGACGACCTGTCGCTTGCGTTTCTCGACTCTTTGGCCGACCACGCCTTCACCGACAAGCCCCTGCTTCTCGTTGGGCTCTACCGGAGCGAAGAGAAGTCGAAGGCGCTGGCGGACCTGGAAGCCAAAGAGCACGTGCAGTCGTTTCGACTGGAGCGCCTCGACTCCTCGGCGCTAGCTGTGATGGTCGGAGACCTTCTTTCCGACAGTCCGCCAGCGACGTTCATCCAGACGCTCGTCGATCACTCCGAAGGCAATCCTTTCTTCGTCGCCGAATACTTGCGGGCCGCTGCGGCCGAAGGGCGCCTCGAGCGCACCGCCGGGGGCTGGAGGCTTTCAGCCGGAGCGCCGGGTTCGCATGGCTACGACGACCTGACCTTGCCGCCGTCCCTCCAAGCGCTCCTCGAGCGAAGGCTGGCTCTCTTAACCCCGGGCGCGCAGCGCGCGACGGAAGCGGCTTCCGTGCTGGGGCGCGAGTGCGGCGTTCGCATGCTGGCGGCGCTCGTCGGTAGCGAAGAGACCGAACTCGCGCAGGCAATTGGTGAGATGGTCGAGCGGCAGGTCGTGCAGCAAACGGGGGCGGACGGGCTCCGCTTTGTTCACGACAAGACCCGGGAGGCTGCGTACGCCCGCGTGGACGCCGAGAGACGCAGAGAGCTGCATCTCGCGGCCGCGAACGTCATCGAGGCGACGTACTTGGCGAGCCTTGAGTTGCCGGTGCACTTCGCGGAGCTGGCGTATCACCTTCAACGGGGTGGCGATGCCGCACGGGCCGTTGATTACTTCGAGAAGGCGGGGGAGCACGCGCTGCGGTTTTCGGCCGCTGCAGACGCGGTGCAGCTAATAAGGGAGTCGCTTGCCATGGAAGCCACGCTGCCAGCGCGCGTCTCCGTGGCGCGCCGAGCGCGATGGCAGAGGCAACTCGGGGAGGCCTTGCAAGGCATCGGACGCATCAAGGATAGCGTGGCGCCGCTGACGCAAGCCGCATCGTTGCTCGGGAAGTCCGTTCCCACCGGAAATGCGCAACTTGGACTGCGCCTGCTTCCGCAGATTGCGCTTCAAACGCTTCACCGCCTCATGCCTTCGCACTTCCTCGAAAGGGGGGGGGCAGATCACGACACGTTGCTCGAAACGGGACGTGTTTTCGACGGGCTGCAGCGCGCTTACTACTTCTCGGGCCAGGGACCTCAGCTCATGTTCGCCAACCTCAACGGTCTCAATTTATTGGAGCAAGTCGCACCGACGCCCGAATTGGCAATCACCTATGCGACGACTGCCGCGACCGCGGGGCTTGCTGCTGGCCAGGGTCTGGCCGGAACCTACTTCGGGTTAGCCCTCGCGACCCTCGAGCGCGCCGCCGACCGGGCCGCGGAATCCTATGTTCGAAAGCTGTTGGGGCTGAACTTCACGTGGCTGGGGATGGCTACGGAGGCGGCCGAGCAGCTGGATCGAGCCATCGCACTGGCGGAGGCAACTGGGTACTTCCGCCAATTGGATGAATGCATCGCCATCCGTGCCTCTCTGGACATCACCGCTGGCCGCCACGTTCGAGCTGGTTTCTGGGTGTCCCGTCTTGAGCAATCTGCAGAAAGGCGGGACGATAAGCAGATGCTCTCCTGGGCTTACATGCAGCGGACGCAGTGCGCACTCCTGCGAGGAGACTACGGCGACGCGCTGCGCTCGCTCGCTGCTACCGCGGCGCTCTTGCCGGTCCTCGAAGTTCCCGAGGAGCTTTGGTTTCTCGCGCTCCGGGCCGACGTGGCGCTGCGCTCCGGGGACTCCTCCGGCGCTTGGGATGGTTCGGCCTGCGCAGATCGAATCTTGGACGCCGGAACGCCCATTCTTTCCCAAGGTCTCGATACCTACGCAAGACTCACGGAAATCCAACTCGCATTGTGGAACTCCGACCCGAAATCGCCGATGCAACGCTTCTACGCGCGAGGGGCCCGGCGTGTCTGCCGCTTGTTATCTGGCGCTTCGCGAATGTTTCGCGTCGGCATGCCCATGGCGTTACTCAATCAGGGCACGCTCTCTTGGCTCTCTGGACGTCGCGCGAACGCCGTGAAGCTTTGGGCCCGAGGGCTCGACCATGCCAAAGCGATGGACCTGCCCTACGATGAGGCACGCCTGTCTCTAGCCCTGGCGAGCGCTTCGGTCGACGAGACGTCCTCGAGCGCGAGGCTCGCCCACAGAGCGCGAAGTCTGCTAAAAGAATTGCAAATACCCGAGAGCGCAATCACCCGGCCGAATACACGTCGTAGCTGAAATCAACGGTGCACGCCCAAGCCGAATCCGCTGTTTTGGCTCCATGCGCGTGGAATCGCCCGAAGCCAAAGAGCTGATTTTCCACCATCCAACGGAACTTCGATAACTCACACTCCGAACGAATAGAAATGAACGCCGTCCCGTGGACGTCTTCCCTGTCGGCCAGCTCGAAGATGCGGCCCGCGCCTCCTGGCATCGTGACGACGCCCGTGTAGGCGACCGAAATCGTCGCGCGAATGTCGGCGTCAAGCTGAAGAAGAAGCCTGCCGTCCAGGCTTCCAACGCCCTCGGCGTCGACGAGCAAGACGTCATCCGCACGCACGACGGTCGCTCTTGGGACGTCGCGTACTACGCCGTCGACCGTCGTGACCAAGACCTCGTCCTGTACGTGGTACGTGAAGCTCGGGTCCCCACCTTCGAGCTGCCGCATGGCGGCTCGGCAAGGGCGACTCCCGGCCCCCCTCGGGCGCGAATCGAGGGCCACCGTCAAGTCCAGCGAAAATGCGTACGCCATCCGCCTTCCGACCGCGACGATGCGGTCGGCAAACTGGGTGGGCGCGGGAATCGTTGGGACGCTAGTGGTGTTCATGACATTGCATAGACGTCGTATGTGAGACGCCGGACCTCACTCTGGATGATTTGTACGAGGCCGTATCCGATGCACTGGTACTCGGTGATCCATCGATATCTTGGATCGCTCGTTTCGAAGCGAGGGCTGGTGACAACGGGCCAATTCACCGGCGCGTCTTCTTTTCCGATCTTGCTCCCCTTCTTCTCGCTCACGATCCGGCGAAACCCACCGGGAGTAAGGTTCGTGACCACCTGATACGTCATGTGAATCACAGCGTCGTCGTCGAGGGACAGTGAGGCCCGCACCTGCGACTGCTCGAGGTCGTCCTCGCGCCAGAGCACCCAGTCTCCACCCCACGATAGTGTTCCGCTGAGTGCCTCGAATCCAAGCCCCGGAATGGTCCGCTCGCGAGCCAAGTGGTACACGCGAGATAGATCAGGGCGCGCAAAGATCGTCAGTTTGACCCCGCCGGAAACGAAGCCAATCTCCTCGCGGTCCATGTCGGACTCTACGTCGAGCGAGAACAGGTATAGAAGAGCCTTGTCCAAGAACTGACGGCGGTGTGGCTTCATGACGGCCTGAGCTCATAGACGTCGAGGTGAATGCCGGTGATGGGGCTGAACCGCTGGTTGAGCAACGTTCCCGTTCCGACCGCGATGAACTGTGAGCGCGTGAGTTGCTCGTATTTCCAGAAGCCCTCACCCTGCTTGATGTACCTTTGCGGCGCCCAGCTCTGCGCGGGCCTTGCGGCCTCGAATGTCGCTGCGAGCAGTAGCTTGACGCTCGAGCCGAGCGCACCGTTTTTCCAGTCTACGAATACCCGGTCCCTAGGTATCGTAGCAGTTGCCAGATCGACCGGGCCCGTCAACGTTGCGACAATGAGCCCGTGGTCATCGTCCGCAGAGCGCATCGTGAATCTGCCCGAGAACTCCGCCACACCGTCGGTTCGCACAACGGCCCAGTCACTGCCGCTGAGAATGTTCGCCTTGAGGCCGTACCAGTCGAGTGGCGATTGTGTTCCGTTCCACCCACGCTGCCCGTCCGCCAAAGCCAGCCGGGCACTTCGAAAAGCTAAGCCGTCAACGAGTTTGAAGCCCTTTGGTAAAGCGGTGAGACTGGGCTTGGCGGACAGATCGCTCGGGTCCGGAGCGCAACGGAAATATTCGATCGCTTGCCACCACTCTAGTGGGCCCGCCGAAGACGGAACTTCAAACCCTGCGCTCTCTAGAGCCTTCTCGATCGCGCTAATGTTTCCGTGTATCCAAGAATCATACGCTTTGGCGGCTTCAGTCGTAACGGATGCCGTGTTTCCGGATGGCTGATACTGAATATCGACTCGGTAGCCTCCTGGAATCTCCCCCACGGCTCGTCCTTCGACATTGGCGTCAATCGTGAACGCGTAACGCGACTGCCACTGTGCAGCTGCAAGGCCGCACGTTCGGTCGAGTTTCGCCTTGGCAATATCGTCGACTTCGTCGAACACTATGCCGCACTGATCGGTGGACGATTTTTGGATCCACCGGACCACCCCTTTCACGCGGACCGTTTGACCCGGCTCGGTTTGAAACTCCAAAAGGAAGCGCTTCCCCGCCTTGAGTTTCGCGTGAAGCCTCATACCCTTGGGCGAAAGGTCGACGGCCGCGACCACCACAGCATCCGCATTTGGTGGATCTACACTCTTGGCAAGGACCTTGCTTGAAAACGGGACCCGCTGGAACAACGGATCACGCCTGCCACTTTCAGTATTCATTTCTTCCTCCGTACTTACGCAGCGCAACTCGGTGACGCCTCACAAGATTAACGTGGGGGCGTACGTTTGCCATTGCCTGTCCTCAACGACTGCAAGTTCGCGAGCGCCTGGCTGGCAAAGCTCATTACTGCATCGGTTACCTGGCCTGCAGTTTGGGCTGCTCGTGTGCCGACCCCAAACGCGTCGCCGACGCGCCCCAGTTGGGTCAGCCGCTCCAAAACGTCCCGGGCGATTGAGAAGTCCCAGACAGTGCACCGCGGACGCATCGAGGCAGCCGCGTCGAGGAGGGCATTTACGGCACGGCGCGCGGCTTCGTTCGCGCCCTCCATGCATGCGAGGTCCGTCTCCGTGCGCACGTAGTCCCCCGCGAGAAACATATTCGGGATCGCCGTCTGCGCGTCGGGACGGAGCGCGCGGGCCCCGGCGCGGTTGACGAGAAGGGGTTCCACGTTGAACTGTCGACGGGCACCCCAGATGTACGGCACCTGGGCTGCCGCGCCGGCTTGGGCCTGTCGTCGAATCAACTCGTCCGCGTCGAACTCGACACTCCGCGCGTTTTCGTAGGCAGCCTGCTTCTTCCGGTCGTAAACGTCAGCAATGCTGTCGTCGAGGTGATAGTTGACGCCCTGGACGAGAGGTGATTGTCCCTGCGCGACTCGCCCGAGGAGCATGTCGTCCCGGAGTCGTTGCGTTGTGGTCTGCCGCTCGATCGCTGCCTTGAGTTCGTTCCAGACCTCCGTAGCAATCTCGTCCGCGGTGCAGTTGAACGCCTCCTTGTTGACGAACCGACCCTTGCGATCCCACGCCGCGATATCGACCGACAGCACCGCCTTGATCTCCGTCTCCGTACCCTCGACCTTAACTTTGAGGGGCGAGTCGCGCCAAAACTGGGCCTCTTCGATGGCGGTGAGGCTCCAGTTCGAGTCCATGCATACAATGTGACCCGCAACGAGGCGGAAGGGCTCTTTCAAGTAGAACTGAATGCCCGCCATCCAGTCCATGTATTCCGACAATCGGACGATCCTTCGAAGGGAAGGATCGTGCTCGGTGAGTGCCACCGAGCGGTTCACGTAATAGGCCATCTGTTCGAGCGGCAGGGCAAAGATGAAATAGTCGTCGTTCGTCCCGACGGATTTGTCTTTTGCAAAAGCTGTCAGATCGAGAAGTCCGAGGACTCGAACCGCTGCATCGATGCCGTTCGCTACGGTCTGAGAGGCTCTTGTCCGGCGCTTGTCCACGGTGCGGTCGGCGCCTGCATCCGCCTCGCCGGTTATCGCTTCGCCCGTCACCCGAGAGAGTTCAGCTATAAGAGGGTCCAGACTCCCGGACCAAACTCCGAGCCCGTCGCTTGTCGAGGCGCTCGGGTCGGTTATTGTTTTGATGAAAGATAGTAGCTTATCGAGGGGATCTAGAACTCGCTCCACGCGTCTGACGTATAGGGTGTCGCGGTCATTTGTCTTCTCGAAGGGCCAGGAGCCCCAGAAAGGGTCCTTCTGGATAGCCTGCACAAGAGACCCTGCCGATTTACAATTCTCCGCAAGCGCTTTCTTGAACCACGCTGAGTCGTGCGTGCGTTCCTGTGCGTCGTCGGTTAGGGCGTCCGGCAGAACAAGTCCGTTGACGGCCCATGTGATCACAGGAAGGAGCCTGCGCAGCCTCCGCACTTGCTGAACCACGAGGCGCGAGAAGGAGACAGAAGCGATCTTGTTGAGATACGGGGGTCTTGGGGGCGAGGCGTTGGTCGCGCCAACTTGGTCGTCGAACTGAAGGGACTCGAGCTCCCAGCCCGTGTGAAAGTGAACGCCGAGGCCCTTGAGGTGTTCGACCCACGGGTTGATCCAAAGCTCATTGGTCGGTCCCGTCATGACGCGATCGACCGTCGCGAGCGTGTCTGCGAAGGTGCGGAGGGCGAGCCGGCCGATCGTGTACGCGCTGGCCTCTTTCGCCTTTGCTGCGACCATGAGGCGTGTCGTGGCGGCGATAAGGTCTTGATACGCCTGCGACTTGGTGTCCGCCTCGAGGTAGTTCCACCACGTGACTTGCTCGAGCTGCTCGGCGCGTTGAGCGTCAGGCATGACGAGAAACTGCGCCATGCGATGAGCGAAGAATGCGAGTTCCCCAGGGCCGAGCCCGAGTTTCGTGAACTCCGTTACGGCAGCCCGCAACGTCTTCGCTTGGTCCAGATTTCGCGGGATGCGAGTCAGCAGTCTTACGGGGTCTCGCCCGTACCAAGTGAGCAGCTCGTGATCGACCGCCACGAGGTTGTCTAAGACGCTCTGAGCCTCTTGGTAGGCCCGCCTTCCGAAATAGGGGATTCGACTCATGGTGTCCGGCAAGTGCCGATACCAGGCCGGGTAAAAGCGGAAGCCGTGCTCGCACGGAAACTCGTTTCCGTCGCGCGTGCTTGCGGCTTTTCCGCCGAAGAATTCGCGCCGTTCGTAGACATGTACCTCGAAGTCGCGCTCGACCAGCTCGTGCGCCGCGGTCAATCCCGCGACGCCCCCGCCGATGATGAAGACTTTCTCCTTGTTCATCTCGCTCCCTCGCGCGACGTCGCTTCGAAGCTTCATCGCTCACGCAATGGGACATCCACGCTGCCGCCACCCAACGCAAAATACAAGAGCAATTGACTCCGAAAGGGCGAACGCGTTCGCGTCGGTTCCGAGCGCTTCGCGCGCTCATCAACTAGACGCGCTCACCCCTCCCGTCATGCACGACAATTTCGTCACGACGCCGTGAACGCGCTCACCCGCCCGTGTTCGTGCTCCGGAGCATGCGCGACATGTTGAGATCGATGCGGTTTCGCACGTCGCGGACGACGGACTGCATCTCCGACTCGTTCATCCCTTCGGATTCGCGCAGCTGCCGGCGGATCTCCTTTTGGATCGTATCGACCGCACCGGCGAGCGCTCTGCTGACGGTGGACTGGTTCACTTTCAGCATCTTGCCGATTTGCGTGAGCGTCACATTTTGGACGAGGTGCAGGCGCACGATGATCCGCTGCCGCCTGTCGAGGGTGAGGA
>Ga0265325_10001641_pt1 | contig 15560 bp, 13 predicted proteins | sample 41420metaG_FD_202090 | JGI IMG/M metagenome (GOLD analysis project Ga0265325, IMG submission 202090) | Rhizosphere microbial communities from Carex aquatilis grown in University of Washington, Seatle, WA, United States - 4-14-20 metaG | ecosystem: Host-associated > Plants > Roots > Rhizosphere...
TTACTGCTCGACAAAGAAGCGCTGCTGGCTGCCGCCGACGAAGCGGGTATCTGCGTCGTAGCTGAGACTCCCGTCAGCCACATTCCGCATCACCCGGTGCCCTGAACGTACTGAGGTGCACCCCCTCCCCCGCCATACGTAGAATCAATAACTTAGCCCACCAAATTCGTGCAACATAAACAATCTAAATGGGTTAATAGTCATCTACAAGATAACAAATGGCTTAAAGGCCGGAGTTTTGGATTCGCCAGCCTTCCATGAAGGTGGAAGGTCCCTGCTGCTCCTTTCGATTTTCAAAGATCCCGAGCCCCGACGAGCCGATTTGAAGCCCTGGGGCAGCCAGAGACACTAAGCCTCTTGTGAGCTGTGTTACCACTTTTGCAGTCTGGTGTCAGTGAGGTCGGCTACATACATCGGTGACGATGTTGCCGCGTTCGTCTCCCTCGATAGTGTCTTTTGCTTTTCCGGTGCAATCGGCGACAATCGACCAATGCCTACCAGCAACGACGCCTTGCGCGTCGGAGTCATCGGCGTCGGTTCCTTCGGCCGCAATCACGCGCGCGTCTATCGCGATCTCCAGGCCGATGCCTCGCAACGCGTCCAATTCGTGGGAGTAGTTGACGTCGACTTTGCGCGCGCCAAGGCTGTAGCCAGTGAATTTGGCACCCAGGCATTCCGTTCCATCGACGAACTGATCGCCGCCGGGGTGCAGGCCGTATCGGTTGCGGTTCCTACTGCTGCCCACCGCGAGGTGGCGGGTCGACTGATGCAGAGCGGGGTTGATGTCCTGATCGAAAAGCCGCTGACGACGACGGTTGCCGAGGCGGACGAGTTAATCGACTTGGCACAAAAACACGGGCGGGTCGCTCAGGCGGGGCACCTTGAGCGGTTCAATCCCGCGGTGCGGGCGACGCTGCCCCTGCTAACCCGGCCCATGTTCTTCGAGGTCCACCGGCTCAGCGTGTTCACGCCCCGCTCGCTCGACGTGGATGTAGTGCTCGATCTCATGATTCATGACATTGACATCGTGCTGGCGTTCGCCAAGTCGCCGGTGAAAGAGGTACGCGCGGTTGGCTTGCCGATCCTGTCGAAGAAGGTGGACATCGCCAACGTCCGCATGGAGTTCGAATCCGGTGCAGTGGCCAACTTCACTGCCAGCCGGGTCAGTACCGAGCGGGTGCGCAAGCTGCGATTTTTCCAGCCCCGGCAGTACATTTCGCTGGATTACTCGCGTCAGGACGTGCTGGTGCTGACCGTGGATGAGCTTGCGACCAGCGCGTCTGAGGAGGACCCGTTCAATCCGGCGAGCGTGGCCGCCAGCGCGCTTCCCGGCATCACACCATTCAAGCCGACGATTGAAGCCCAGGAGCCACTGCGGGCGGAATTGGGCAGCTTTTTGCGCGCGGTGCGCGAGCGGTCGACGCCGGAAGTGACCCTGGAGGACGGCCGGCGCGCGCTGGCAGTGGCCACGCAGATTGTCGAGGCCATTGCCGAGCACAGCCGCCGGGTAGGCTTGCAGGAATTGACTCGGGCCGAAACCTAGCCTACATTGCTGAAATCCGATGCCGGACGAAATGGTCACCATCGCCAAGTTCTCCAGCCTGGGCGAGGCCAAGCTGGCGCAGGGCAAGCTCTTCTCGGAGGGGATCTCGGCGTTCGTCTGCGACGAGCACATGCATGCCATCAACTGGCACATGGGCGGGGCGTTCGGCGGCCTCCGGCTACAGGTGCCCGACCGGCAGGTGATCCGGGCGCTGGAGGTCCTGGACGGCTTCGAGCCGGACGCTACGGGCGAAGAAGACGATGAGGAGATGGAAACCGTCGCCTGCTGTCCGGAGTGCGAGTCGCTCGAAATCCGCGAGCTGACTGGGCCGAATCCGCGGCAGATTTCACTGTGGTCGGCAGCTATTCCTTTTCCCGAGCCTCCCACCCAAACCACGCACCGCTGGAAGTGTCTGGCCTGCGGATATCAGTGGCAGGAAGAGGACGAGTAGGACTGTGTGGTCCGTCTGGCTGCCTTCCCCGGCAGTCGAGGGCTAGCGTAAGATAACAACGAGCTCCCGCTGCTTTTGGCAGTCGCGAAGGAACTAAGTTATGACCGGAATTCAATTTGTTACCGATGAGAAGGGCCGCAAGGTCGCGGTGCAAATCGACCTCAAGAAGTATGGGGCGATTTTGGAGGACCTCTGGGACGGGATCATTTCCGAGTCGCGGCGCAAAGAAAAAGGGATTCCATACGCGGAGTACCGGACGAACCGATTAAAGCGCTCTCGTTCCCGTGGCTAAATATTTCCTCGAAATCAAGTCTTCCGCCCAGAGAGAGCTCGACGCTCTCGACAATACGCTTTTTGCCCGAATTGATCGTAAAATCATAGCCCTGGCCGACAACCCAAGGCCCCCGGGCTGTAAAAAACTGAAGGCGCATAGGGACCAGTGGCGCATTCGGGTAGGCGATTGGCGGGTGGTCTATAGGATTGACGACAGCAAGGCGCTGGTAAGCATCACCCGCATCGCTCACCGCAGAGAAGTTTACGAGTGAAATGGGTTCTGCCGGTGTCAGATGCGGGTAGTTGCGAAGTTCTTCCTTATCTCCAGAGCCCATGCGACAATAGAATTTCCTTCCTCGCCATGAACCCAGTTGAGAGTCAGCCGACCGTCGCCAAGGAACCCGCCATCACTCCCGAAGTGCTGCGCGATCACGGCATCTCGCCAGAAGAATACGATCGCCTGCTGAAATCGTTGGGCCGTGAGCCATCGTTCACCGAACTCGGCATCTTCAGCGTGATGTGGAGCGAGCACTGCTCCTACAAGTCGTCGCGCGTGCACTTGAAGCGGCTGCCTACGCATAGCCGCCGCGTGGTGCAAGGGCCGGGGGAAAACGCCGGCATCATCGACATCGGCGACGGCTGGGCCTGCGCCTTCAAGATCGAGTCGCACAACCATCCCTCGTTCATCGAGCCGTTTCAGGGCGCCGCGACGGGCGTGGGTGGCATCCTGCGCGACATCTTCACCATGGGCGCGCGGCCTTTTGCCATCATGGATTCGCTGCGTTTCGGACCGATCACTCAACCCACCCTATCGCCAAATGAAGGCGATAAGGGTGGGGCACCCCCGATTGATCAGGGCACGCTGCATAAGAACCACTCGGTGCTGGAGGGTGTGGTGAGCGGCGTCGCCTCATATGGCAACTGCTTTGGCGTGCCTAACGTGGGTGGCGAGGTGAAGTTCGAAAGCTGCTACTCGGGCAATCCGCTGGTCAACGCCTTCGCGCTGGGCTTGGTGCGCCGCGATCAGATTTTCTACGCCAAGGCCGCCGGTGAAGGTAATCCCGTGATTTATGTCGGCTCCAAGACGGGCCGCGACGGCATTCACGGCGCCACCATGGCCAGCGAGGAATTCAGCGAAGAATCCGAAGCCAAGCGCCCCAATGTGCAGGTCGGTGATCCGTTTCTGGAGAAACTGCTGCTGGAAGCTTGCCTGGAAGCCATGCAGACCGGCGCGGTCGTCGGCATTCAGGACATGGGTGCGGCTGGCTTGACCTGTTCCACCTGCGAGATGGGCGGGCGCGGCGGCGTCGGCCTGGAGATTGAGCTTGATCTGGTGCCGCAGCGCGAGACCGGCATGACGCCCTACGAGATCATGCTCAGCGAGTCGCAGGAGCGCATGTTGCTGGTCGCCGAGCATGGCCGCGAAGAGGAAGTCTTTCGCGTTTTCCAGAAGTGGGGACTCGACGCCGTGACCATCGGCCACGTAATCGGCGAGCCGAAAATGCGGGTGCTGGAGCACGGCAAAATCGTGGCTGAAATTCCCAATGCCGCGTTGACCGACGACGCTCCGCTGTATCACCGTCCCATGGAGCGCTGGGAGCCGCCAGTCCCGCGCGAAGTTCCCGACGACATCAAGCTTGGCCAGAAGACCGATTTCTCCGAGGACCTGAAGCAACTCCTCGCCAGCCCGAATATCTGCTCCAAGCGCTGGGTCTTCCAGCAATACGATTCCATGGTGCAGACCAATACCGTCGAAGGTCCCGGCGGCGAGGGCGGGGTGATCCGCATCAAGGGCACGAACCGCGCCTTGGCAATGTCGCTCGATGGCAACGGCCGCTGGTGCTATCTCGATCCTAAGCTGGGCGCGATGCATGCGGTGGCGGAATCGGCACGCAACGTGGCCTGTACCGGCGCGACGCCAATCGCGGCGACCAACTGCCTGAACTTCGGCAATCCCGAGAAGCCAGCGATCATGTGGCAGTTTTCGCAGACGGTCGATGGCATCAGCAAGGCCTGTAGAGAGCTGGAAACGCCGATCACCGGAGGCAACGTCAGCTTCTACAACGATACCCTGGGGGAGGGAATCTATCCGACGCCGGTCATCGGCGTGGTAGGCATCCTGGAAGACGTGCATAAGGCGGTTGGGCCGCACTTCCGCGAGGCTGGGCGCGCGTTGGTGCTGGTTCGCGGCTCGGAGCCCGGCGATGCGTCGGACGTCGAGGCTGAGTTCGGTTCCTCAGAGTACGCCAAAGAGATTCTGGGCCAGATCTGGGGCTTCCCGCCGGCACTGGAGATGGAGAGAGAGGCTGCTCTTCAGAAAGCCATCCTGGAGATCATCGCCGCCGGCCTGGTCGAATCGGCCAAGGACTGCTCCGAAGGCGGGCTGGCGGTCACGCTGGCGGAATGTGGCTTCGCGCGCGGCGTCGGGGCGCAGGTCGATCTCAACTCCAACGGGCTGGTACCGGAATTTGTGCTGTTTGGCGAGGACGCCACCCGCATCCTGTTTTCATGCGACCCGCAGAACGTCGCCGGAATCCAACAAGTAGCGGTAAAATACGGGCTCTCGGCGGAGCAGGTGGGAAGCACGGTCCCTGATCAATTGGAAATCCGGGTGGACGGCAAAGCCGCCGCCACGGGAAGTGTCTCTGCATTGCGCGAGGCGTGGGAGCACGCCTTGGAGCGCGCCTTGCATGTGGAAACCGAAGAGCGGCTGGTTCCGGGGACGCTGCAAAAGAGCTAGAAGACAGATGGTGGAGCAGCGCCTCAGCGCTGCATTTGGATTTTTAGATGAGATCGGCTTCAGCCGCTGAGATAATTAGCATTACCTCAGGCGCTAAAGCGCAAGACCCTTCGCGGGCATACCGCAGGTCTGAAGGCCTGCGCCACCAAGGGCGTAACAAAAACGGGCCATGTGGCTAGATATCCCAGGTTCAGATTCAGGTGAGCGATGCTGATTCGATCCGATAAGCTGCGCGAAGAATGTGGCGTGGTGGCCATCTACGGCCATCCCGAAGCCTCCAAGCTCGCCTACCTGAGCCTGTACGCGCTGCAACATCGCGGCCAGGAATCGGCCGGCATCGCTGCGTCCAACGGTGAGCAGATTCAGCTGCGGAAGTCCATGGGGCTGGTCTCCGACATCTTCACCGGCGACGTGCTGGCGCAGCTTCCGGGTTCGCTGGCCATCGGCCACACGCGCTATTCAACCGCGGGCGATTCAGCGCTGCTCAACGCGCAGCCCATCATGGTGGAGTGCAATAAGGGCAAGATTGCGCTGGCGCACAATGGCAACATAACGAACGCGCTGGAAGTGCGCGCCGGACTCGACCAGGCAGGCTCCATATTCCAGACCACGAGTGACACCGAGGTCATCGTTCATCTCATCGCGCGCTCGCGCGAGCAAGCGCTGCCCGATGCTGTAGCCGACTCGTTGCGCCGCATCGAGGGCGCTTTCTCGCTGGTAATGGTGACGCCCGACCGTATCTTCGCGGCGCGCGATCCTCGCGGCTTCCGTCCGCTGGTCATGGGACGTATCGCGGGACAGTCGGCGCATCACACCGGTACCGTGGTCTTTGCGTCCGAGACCTGCGCCTTCGATCTGGTTGGCGCAACCTATGAGCGGGAAGTGAAGCCGGGTGAGTTGGTCATCGTCGGACCGGAAGGGGTGCATTCGCGCTTCTATTCGGCGCAGCAGCCGCAATCGAGTTGCATCTTCGAGCATGTGTACTTCTCGCGCCCTGACAGCGTCGTCTTCGGGCGCGCCGTGCAGCAGACCCGTGACGCGATGGGCCGCCAGCTTGCACTGGAATCGCCGGTAAATGCCGACATCGTCGTTCCGGTGCCCGACTCCGGCGTCACCGCGGCCATGGGCTTCTCGCTGCAAAGTGGCATCCCGCTTCAGTTTGGGCTGATTCGCAACCATTACGTCGGCCGCACGTTCATCGAGCCCGAACAGCGGGTGCGCGACTTCGGCGTAAAGCTCAAGTTGAACCCGGTGCGCAGTGTGCTTGAGGGCAGGCGCGTGGTGCTGATCGACGACTCCATCGTGCGCGGCACCACCAGCAAGAAAATCGTTCGCATGGTGCGCGACGCCGGCGCCAGTGAAGTGCATATGCGCGTCTCCTGCCCGCCGACGATCTCGCCCTGCTACTACGGGGTGGACACGCCGTCGAAGAACCAGCTCATCGCGGCCAACAAGTCGGTGGAGGAGATTCGCGAATACATCAAGGCGGATTCGCTGGCGTATCTGTCGCTGGAAGGACTGCGCAAGGCTGCGGGCGAAGGCGACGAGAAGTTTTATTGCACGGCGTGCTACACCGGCAAGTATCCGACCAATATCGTAGACGTCGAGGACATCGCTCCGGCGATGGCTACGGGCGACTAGGCGCATTTGCACACAGAACTGCTTCACGCAAATCTTTAGCTAGGGCTGATCTTCTCGCGGTACGCGCCTTATGGGCGGTGCTGGCCCGTGCCTGGTTTCGAGTCAGCCCCCGCCGTTGCCGGCCAGACTGGGCTTGCCAGCTCGACGCGCCAGAGGGGGCCTCCCTCGTAAAGGGGTCCTTCCGACTTGACGAAGGCAGGCGCGTCTCCCTCGAGGATCCAAACATGGATATCCGGCGGTTGTTTCTTGAGCAGCGGAGCTACAACGCCGGTTAGTCCGCCGAGTTCGACCTTCACCACGTAGTGCATAGCCTTGCGGCTGGAGCCTGCGACCGAGAATGGCTCTTCGCCTAGCGGCGAGATCGCGAGCTTTACCAGGCGAGGCTTTGGCGTGGCTGCAAGCAGGGAGACTTCGGTTCGCGGAGTTTCGGGCCGGATGTTCTTGAGCAGCGTGAAGAGTAAACCGTTGGAGATATCGGTGGGTAGCTCGAGATGCTCGGTTTCCACCTTCGCTTTGCCCTGGTCGTCGGTGTAGCGGACGGTGACCTGGCCAGCGCGGGCATCGATGGAGACCTCCATCGGAATCTTGAAGGAAGGTCCCTTCTGGATGACGTGGTCGGTGAGAAGCCGGAAGGTACGGCGCTGCGAGTAGACCGTAGTCTCTTCGCGCAGAGAACCATCTTTGAAGTGAAACACCAGTTTTGCGGTCACTTGGTTGCCACGAGCAACCTGGCTGAGATCACCGTCGGCCAGGGTCTCGCCTTGGGGCGTGCGCAGCACAACAAAACCGTGAATCAGACCTTCTTGATGGCGCACTGGGATCTCTTCCGCCATAAGCCCGGTGGCAGACCAGAAGAGCGCGCAGCTCAACAATACGATCCAGCGAATACGGGATTTCATTGGTTCCTTGGAGTACGGGGTTCCGTAGCGGGTTATGAGCTGAATCTCTGCCGACGGCGTAGCGCGGTGTTGCGGCCTCATTCCGCCCTCTTTCCCGTCACTAGCTTTTTTCGCAGATCTTCCACGTAGTTGTCGGTCATGCCGGCGATGTAGTCGCAGACGACGCGCGCCAGCGATTCGCTTCCGGCTTTCTCGCGGTAACTGGGTGGCAGCGCTTCGGGATGGGCCAGAAGGTATTCGAACACTGCGGTGACGACCGTTTCGGCTTTTTTCTTCTCCGGGTCGAGCTGCTTGCAGAGGTACAGGGACTCATAGAGAAAATTCTTCGCTTCGCGACGTTCCGCTTCCACTTCCGGACTGAACCCTGCCAGCCGCTCGGGAAAGTGGCGCACATCATCAAGCGTCCGAACGCCGGCTTGCTGCACCCGGCGCCGCGTGTTCTCGATGAGGTCGGTGACAAAGCGGTTGAGCACGCGTTTCAGCGCCTCGTTGAACTTCAGCTTGTCGGGAGCGTCCGGATATTTCGCTTCCGCGTCAACGTAGTATCTCTCGAAGACCCGCATCTGTTGCCGGATTTGCGGGAGCTTCAGCAGCCTGGCCTCGTAACCATCGTCGAGATCGGCCGTGGTGTAGGCAATCTCGTCAGTGAGGTCGATCAGTTGCGCCTCCAACGGCGGCCGCTGGTCGAGCAGGTACTCCGCCAGCTCGGGATGCTGAGTCGCGCTGTAATCATGCGAATGTTTGATGATGCCTTCGCGGACTTCGAAGGTCAGGTTGAGTCCGGGGAAATCGGCATAGCGAAGCTCGAAGTCCTCGACGGTGCGCAGCGCCTGCAAGTTGTGGTCGAAGAACTCGCCGTGCTGTTGCATCAGGTCGTTCAGCGTACGCTCGCCGGCATGCCCGAATGGCGGGTGGCCGATGTCATGCACCAGTGCCAGCGCTTCCACCAGATCGACATTCAGGTCGAGAGCGGTGGCGATGGTGCGCGAGATTTGCGCCACCTCCATGGTGTGGGTCAGGCGGGTGCGGAAGTGGTCGGAGTAACGGCGGGTGAAGACCTGCGTCTTGTTCTCCAGGCGGCGGAAGGCGCGGGAATGAATGACGCGGTCGCGGTCGCGCTGAAAGGGGTTGCGATAAGGATGCGGCGGCTCCGGATAGCGGCGCCCGCGGGAGTCTTCCACGCGAACCGCGTAGCTGGCGAGCATGAAGAAAGTGTAGCAGTCCAAAAGGGAGAGGGAGAAAAGTAAAAGGCGCTGCCGCGGCAGCGCCTCTAGATTCCCCAAATGTCGCTTAGGGCTTAGTAGCGGCGGTCGCGTTCTGCTTAGCCAGCTTCACGCGCGCCGTCTCCAACTCTTTTTGCAGCCGGGCGACGCTGTCGGTGTCCACTTCCGCGGGTACCGTCTTCTTCCACTCCTCCAGGGCGCGTTCCCAATTGTTGGCAGCCAGTTTCAGGCGGCCGGTCTTCTGGTACAGGTCACCAAGATGCTCGTGGATGGTGGGATCGTTGGCGATCCGCTCCGAAGCGCGGCGCAGATTTTCCTCCGCCAGTTCGTAGTTGCCCATCTTGAAATAGGCCCAGCCCAGCGAATCGAGATAGGCACCGTTCTGCGGATCGAGGGCAATCGCGCGCCGGATGTAGCCCAAGGCTTCTTCCAGCCGCGTGCCGCGATCAGCCAGCATGTAGCCAAGGTAATTCAGCGCCATCGCGTTCTTGGGGTCATCGGCCAGGACCTTGTGGAAGGACTCCTCCGCCAAGTCGTACTTCTTCTGCCGCTCATAAATCGAGCCCTGAACGAAGATGGCGTAGTCCTTGTCTTCCTGCTTGCTGGAAAGCTCGATGGCCTTATTAACGTTCTCTTCCGCGTTCTTCCAGTCCTTCACCCGGCTGTACATCTGGGCCAGCGCGATGTAGACCGAGCGATCTTCGGCATTCCCTTTGAGCATGGCCTTCACGCGGCCAATGGCCACGTCCGGGTTGCCCATGTCGGCTTGCTGCGAGGCTGAGACCATTTGCAGGTCGCGGTCATCGGGAAACTTCTTGGCCGCCTCTTCCGCGGCGTCGGTAGCCTGCTGCCACTGCTTATTGTCGCGGTAGGTCTCGATGATCTGCTGGTAGCCGCGAACCGCGTTGTCGTCGCCCAAGGCCACCATTTTCTGGAAAGTGTCGACCGCGAGCTGGTGCTTGTTGGCTTCGCGGTAGACAGTACCCAGCCGCTCCAGGAAAACGGCAAGGTTGTTCTTCTCGGGAACGCTGTACTGGCCATCCGCGTGCTCGGTCTTTTGCAGCAACTGGTTCAGAATCTGGATGGCGTCGTCGTACTTGCCCTGGGCTTCGTCGATGACCGCGATGTTGTACTGGACCTCGAGCGAATCGGGGACCACGGCGTTGGCTTTCTTCAGTGACTCCAGGGCCTGGTCAAACTTGCCGTTGCGGCGGTCGATCTCGGCGAGGCGCATGTAGGTTTGCGCGTCGGAAGGGTCGGCGTCCACGATGATCTTGTACTGCTCCCGGGCGGCTTCGGTCTGGCCGTCGTTCAGCAGGTTCTGCGCCAGACCGCGAACCGAATCAAGATTATCGTGGTCAAGCTCGGTGGAGCGGCGATAGGCGGCAATCGCCTGCTTGTAGTCCTTCTGCTGCTCGTAGGTGAAGCCCAGCGCGGAGTACAGCTTGGCGGAGCGTGCAATCTCGGGCACCGAATTCAATACCAGCAAGGCGTGCGAGGAATCGCCTTCTTCGTTGTACAGATAGGCCAGACTGGTGACTGCCTCTTCGGAGTCGGGCTGGATGCTGACTGCGGTCTTGAACTCGCTCTCCGATTTCAGCAGCTCGTTGTTCAAGCGGTACAGGCGCCCCAGCAGCAGATGGTCTTCTATGCTCTTGGGATCGAGCTTCACGATCTGCTCGTACTGGTCGATGGCCAGCTTCAGCACTTCCTGCGACTGCGTGCCCGCCTGCATGTCGCCCAGCGAACGCAGGTAGATGCGGCCCAACAAACGGCGCGCTTCCAGGTTGTTGCCATCGCGCTTCAGGATGTCCTGGGCTTCCAGCACGGCATCACGAATGCGGCCGGTGCGAGCGTAAAGTTCCGCCAGGCCCGCGTTCAAATAGTCGGAGGCGGGATCGTTCTCGATGGCCAGCCGGTACTCGTCGATTGCCTTGTTGGCATAGTCGGAGCGGCCGTACATGGAGACCATCTCCTCGTACATGTGAGCCATGGTGAAGTGGTAGTAGGCCGCAGCCTTGTCGGGCTGCTTTGCAGATGCAGGAGGAGCCGCTGGCGGCTCAGCAGGCACAGAAGTCTCCTGCGGTTCCAGCACGATGGTCTGATGGTTCTGGTCGGGGGCCTCGGCCGGCTCCTTGGCGGGAGCATCCTGGGCCACGAGGCTGGCAGAGCCAGCCAGCAAAAGCACAACGAGAGAGACACGAATCCGATTTAGGGTCATCAAGAAAACCACACACTCAATAGCAAATTAGATGCCGCGCACCCTGCCAGAGTACTTCTATTTTAGTCGTTAATGGCCGGGAAGGGGAGAAACTACAAGAATTTCCGCCACACCGGATAACAAGTTCCTTATCTTCGCGTTTTCTATGAACACCGTTGATAGTTGGACGTAGCGCGGGCGCAAAAGTTAATGACGGTTGCAATTGGCGGATTCATGCTTCCGTCCCATGGCGAAGTCCCGTCTGCCGCTCGGGACACGTCGCGGCATTCAAAATGTGACGCCCGAATTAGGAACGTATTCGCACATGGCACCCAGAGAGCGCCGGCTCCAAACTGTCCCTTGCGACGTTCACCCTGCCTGATGAGCGCGAAACTGTCTCGTCTCTCGGTTCCTGTGACGAAATTACCTGCCTCTGCTCCCTTCCTACGCAGGCATTACCAAGACAATAAACAGGTACGACTGAAAACAAACGACTTAGCGGCATTCATCGTGCTTTGACTTTGGCAGTCCAGATGATACTTAAGAAGCAAGCTGCTGCAGCGCTTGTCAGCGGGGTGGCTTTTTGGCGGCCCAAGGTCGTATCCAAAGATTTTCGGAGGAATTCTTACTTATGAAGAACCAGTGGTTCATGACTTTACCGCTAGCGGCTGCCTTGGTGCTGCCAGCCGTGGCACAGCAAACGCCGGCAGACAGCCAGCAGTCGTCGTCCAGCCAGGCTACGAGCGTGGATCAGGCGACGCAGTCGTCCAGTTCCGATCAGAACCTGAGTTCCGATCAGAACCTCTCGGCGCGCCAGCCACTGGAGCCTGACTATCGCCAAGGCTTTTGGGGCAAGGTCAACCCCTTCGCCCGCAAGAAGTACGTACAGCGGCAGCTCGGCCCGATCCGCAATCGGGTGAATGAGCTCGACGATCTCACCGCGCAGAACTCCAAGCAGATCAAGGACGTCGACGCGCGTGCGCAGGAGGGCATCCGCCAGGCGTCCGCCAAGGCCACCGAAGCTGACCAGCACGCCACCGAAGCGGGCAGCAAGGCACAGCAGGCCAATCAGACTGCGCTCCAGGCCAGCAATCGTCTGAATACCGTGGAGCAGGTGGTGGGCAACATCGATCAGTATCAGCCCGCGACCCAGACCGAGATCCGTCTCCGTCCGGGACAGAGCACCCTGAGCCCGAAAGCCAAGCAGGCCTTGGACGACATGACCGCCGACCTGAAGAACCAGAAGGGCTACATCATCGAAGTGCAGGGCTTCTCGGCGTCGGGTGGCCAGGCCGGTATCCAGAGTTCGCAGGCCATGGCAAACTCGGTGGTTCGTTACCTGGTGGAGAAGAATGACGTTCCCGTGTATCGCGTTTTCGTGATGGGCATGGGCAATGCCAAGCTGGCTGCGCCGGACAGCGACAACGCCAAGTCCGCTCATGGAAATCGGGTGGAAGTCAGCCTGCTGAAGAACAGTGTCGACCAGCTGGCATCGGCCGGCCAGCCCAACGGCATGATGGGCTCCGGGGCCGAGGACAGCGACAACGGGCCGTCGTATTCCAGTTCGAACCAGTCGGCCGCATCGCAGCATTCTGCGAACCAGACCGAAGCCAAGTCAGATCCGGCCAACATGCAGGCGCCGCGAGAATAGTTTGACCCACTCTCCTCTGCCAAGCCCCTCGGGAACGAGGGGCTTTTGCGTGGCGAAGCGTTCGTCAGGTCGGAAAGGGGAACGGTTCAGCTGCTCTATCAACTCCGATTTGCGTGATAGTCTTTCTGCTATGGAGACCCTCTACTACTCGCGCATGAGTTCTCCGGCCGGGCCGCTGCTCATCGGAGTCTCCGATAGCGCGCTGGTGGTGCTGGAGTTCGATCGCGGATTGCCGAAGAAGATCGCCGGGCAGGCCATTGAATGGCAGGAGGCTGAGCAGCGCACACATCCGGTCCGCGAGCAACTGGAGCAATACTTCGCAGGCCAGCTACGCGATTTCGATCTGGCGCTCGACCTGCGCGGCACCGATTTCCAGAAGCGTTGCTGGAACCAGTTATTGCGCATCCCCTATGGCGAGACGCGCTCGTATGCAGAGATCGCGCGCGCGGTTGGAAGCCCCAAAAGCTTTCGCGCCGTGGGACAGGCCAACCATTACAATCCCATCGCCATCATCGTGCCCTGCCATCGCGTGCTGGCCGCGGGCTGCTATCTCGGCGGATACGGAGGCGGCCTGCCGGTCAAAGCGCTCCTACTGCGGCTGGAGGGTGCGCAGTTCCGGGATGTACATCGTGCGGAGACGGAACAGCTGGCCCTGGCTGTCAGCTAGCGGGAAGTCCGTTATTTCGCGGTTACCTGTGTGGCGCTGGAGCATCATCCCGCCTGGCGCGCGCACGGCCGAGAAGTTGGTATGAGTACGGGCCATACCCCGCAACCAGAAGCTGTGCATCCCGTGCTGTGCTTTCAGGACTCCGATCTCGCATTCGACCACCGTCTTGGTCCGCTGTGCCAGCCAGTCTCACGACGACGTAAAATAGATATTTTGGCTGGTGATATCCCCAACCCTGTCGCCAATACCGGGCGATAAGGGCGGGGCATCCCTCGGCAAAGGAATTCATGACTACTTCAAACCGCGATGCGGAGACGCCTGCCACGCCGCAAGCCGCAGCTTCCGAGCGGCCGTCGAACTTCATTCGTGAAATCATTCTGGAAGATCTGAAGACCAACAAATACGGCGGACGGGTGCAGACCCGCTTCCCGCCCGAGCCCAATGGATATCTGCACATCGGGCATGCCAAGTCCATCTGCCTGAACTTTGGGCTGGCGGCGGAGTTCGGCGGCAAGACCAACCTGCGTTTCGACGACACCAACCCCGAGAAGGAAGAGCAGGAGTACGTTGATTCGATCATCGCCGACGTTCAATGGCTGGGCTTCGAGTGGGACGGCCTTTACTATGCGTCCGATTATTTCGACCAGCTCCATGAGTGGGCGGTGCAGCTCGTCAAGGCGGGCAAGGCGTATGTCTGTGATCTGAGTGCCGAGGAGGTCCGCAAGTATCGCGGCTCGCTGACCGAGCCGGGCAAGGAGAGCCCATACCGCAGCCGCTCGATCGAGGAGAACCTCGAGCTGTTCGCGCGCATGCGCGCAGGCGAGTTCCCCGACGGCTCGCGCACGCTGCGCGCCAGGATCGATATGGCGTCGCCGAACCTGAACATGCGCGATCCGGTGATGTACCGCATCCTTCATGCCGAGCACCATCGCACGGGCGACAAGTGGTGCATCTACCCGATGTACGATTTCGCGCACGGCCAGTCGGATTCCATCGAGCGGATCACGCATTCCATCTGCACCCTGGAGTTCGAGGACCATAGGCCGCTGTACAACTGGTTCATCGAGCAATTGGGCATCTTTCCGTCGCAGCAAATCGAGTTCGACCGGCTGAACCTGACCTACACCCTGCTGAGCAAGCGCAAGCTGCTGCAACTGGTGCGAGAGGGGCGCGTGCGCGGCTGGGACGACCCCCGCATGCCCACGCTCTCCGGCATCCGGCGGCGCGGTTACACGCCGGAGGCGATTCGCAACTTCTGCGCCGCCATCGGCGCATCGAAGACGAATGGCAGCATTGAGCTGGCGATGCTGGAGCATTTCGTGCGCGAGGACCTGAACAAACGCGCATTGCGGGCCATGGCTGTGTTGCGTCCGCTGCGGGTCGCCATCGACAACTATCCCGAGGGGCAGCCTGACGAACTGGAGGCGGCGAATAATCCCGAAGACGCGAGCGCGGGCACGCGCAAGGTGCCGTTCTCGCGAGTGCTCTACATCGAGCAGGATGACTTTCGTGAAGATCCGCCGAAGAAGTTCTTCCGCCTTTCGCCGGGGCAAGAGGTCAGGCTGCGCGGTGGCTACTTCATCAAGTGCAACAGCGTGGTGAAGGACGAGAAGACCGGCGAAGTGGTCGAGGTCCATTGCACCTACGATCCCGAGACGCGCAGCGGGAACGCGCCGGATAGTCGCAAGGTGAAGGCGACCATCCATTGGGTGTCGGCGGAGCACGCTGTCAACGCCGAAGTGCGGCTGTACGAGAACCTGTTCACCGTCGAAGACCCAAACGATTTGTCGGAAGGGCAGGAGTTCACCGCCAATCTCAATCCGAATTCGCTGGAGGTATTGACGAACGCCAAGCTGGAGCCGTCGCTGGCGAGCGCAAAGGCGGGCGATCGCTCTCAATTCGAGCGGCTGGGATATTTCTGCGCCGACCCGGACTCGAAGCCCGGGGCGCTGGTGTTCAACCGGACGGTGCAGTTGCGGGATACCTGGGCGAAGATTGAGAAGCGGGAGAAGGGGAAGTAGCAAGATAAGAGCTCTTGCGCGCCCACAACGCGTCGCATGGTTACTCGGAGTTACATCCTCTGTTCAGGAGAAAACTGGAATGAGCAAGGACATGGTGCGGTTAGCGGTCGATCTCACGATCAATGAAGGAAAGCTCAGCGAGTTCGAGAGTATCGCGCAGACGATGATCACGGGCACCCAGAAGGAACCGGGCACCCTGGGTTACGATTTCTTCTTGAGTGACGATCGCAAGCGGTGTCGGCTTATCGAGT
>Ga0265325_10001644_pt1 | contig 15555 bp, 10 predicted proteins | sample 41420metaG_FD_202090 | JGI IMG/M metagenome (GOLD analysis project Ga0265325, IMG submission 202090) | Rhizosphere microbial communities from Carex aquatilis grown in University of Washington, Seatle, WA, United States - 4-14-20 metaG | ecosystem: Host-associated > Plants > Roots > Rhizosphere...
TATAGAGGCCCCCGTTCGGCGGGCGGTTAGCTCAGCGGGAGAGCACTACCTTGACATGGTAGGGGCCACAGGTTCGATCCCTGTACCGCCCACCACCCTTCGCTGCTGTGCAGCTTCGGGTGGCAGGCCGCCCAATCCGAATTCAGCGAAGGGTGCCCTCTAAAGCCCGATAGGGCGTAGGAGGGCTGTTGAAAAATTCGCGGCAACCTCTCACGTCATCGTGGTGATCTGCACCTCGCCCGCGAGCTGTGCCACGTCGTCCGGCGAACAGAGTTCCGTTCCAGGCGACAGCAGTGCGGCGCTTCCCCCGGCCACCGCCTGGCGGAACGCCTCGGTCAGACTTTCGCGTTTGGCCAAACTCAGAATGAGCAGACCTAGGAAACTGTCGCCGGCACCGACCGTGCCGCGCACCGTTACCGGCGGCGGCTTGGCGTAGAGGGCGATATCGCGCGAAACCAGCATGGCGCCGTCCGCGCCCATCGTCAGGGCGACGATTTCGGCCTTGCCGTTGACCACCAGGTTGCGCGCGGCGGCGAGACAGGCCGCATGATCGGGCTCGTTCGAATCGAGCAGATCGGAGAATTCGGAGAGGCTCGGCTTGACCAGATAAACGCCGAGATCGAGCGCGTGCTTAAGCGGCGGACCGGAGGTGTCGAGCACCAGCTTGGCGCCGCCCATGACCTTCAGATTGCGCGCCAGGCGGGCATAGAAATCGTGTGGCACGCCGCGCGGCAGGCTGCCGCTCGCGACCGCAAAGCCGCTCTGAGAGGCTTGCGTCATCAGCCCCAGACCGGCGTTCCATTCCTCTTCACCGAGCGTCGGGCCCGGCAGCACGAAGCGGTATTGCCCGCCGGAATCGAGTTCGTTGGCGGTGAAATTCGCGCGGCAGTCGCGTTCGATGACGAAGGACTGATGACGCACGCCTTCCGCCGCCACCAAGCGTTCCAGCATCAGGCCGGAAGCGCCGCCCATCGGGAAGATCGCCAGCGGATCGGCGCCGAAGCGCTTCAGCGTGCGCGCCACATTGATGCCGCCGCCGCCGGGATCGCGCCGCGTTTTCACACAGCGAATCTTGTGGTCGGTGACGATCTGCTTGACCGAGGCACTGACGTCGATCGCCGGGTTCATGGTCAGAGTGACGATGTGTTCTGTTTTCATTGTTTTCCTCACCCAGGCCCCGGCCCGAAAACCCGTGCCCAGGGTAAGCGCTATCTCTCAGTTTGTGGCGTCGATACCATATTGCAGCAAGAGCTTGTATTGCGGCGAGTGTGTCCTGGCGAGATGTAAAGTCACAGTCCCGAGCGGCCTCACCAGCGAGCGTTCTGTCGTGAAATAATCATACCATTTGTTTTCAGCGTAAACATTGGCAGCAGGCTCTCCGCGCTCCAGGACATTTAGGGCAAAAGTGTCGTCGCCTCGACTCATTCCGGAGGGCATACTCGCCTGATGCACAGAATCCCGACCCTCATTCTCGCCTTTTTGATGTTCGCCTTGTTTGCGGTCCAAGCGGACGCGGCCAAGGCACGGCATCACCCAAAACGGCAACCAAGAGAGCACGCCGTTCAAACAACCGTCGTTACCGCCGTGGAGGTGGCGCAGGAAGGTTCGTTGCGGTCTGCGTGGGTCCAATACGGGCCGGGCGGCGCTCTTGAAGCGCGCGCCGTCGTGGAAGGCGGAGCTTGCCCCGCAATATTTGTCGATCTGCATGATTTGGCAATGGAGAGGCGTGCGTCTGCCGACGCAAAATTCCCCACTTTGTGCACGGCCGTACTTCCTGCGGGTACAAAGCAGGCAGCGATCGTGTTCCCGCTGAATCGCGTGCCTCCTCCGCGCGCAGACGCTGGCGAGGCTGCATGGGATAGTTGGGGCAAGGAAGAATTCGGCTTGTCTCGTCCCGGCCCGAAATCAAGCGGATTCGAATGGCTTGAATGGAGTAATGCCCTGAGAGCAAAGGCAAGGTTCGACATCATCCCTCTCGCTCTGCCGACCCCCGATCCGCAGCGCATCCTGGTTCTCGGCGATACCGGCTGCCGCATCAAGGGCAAGGCGTTGCAGGACTGCAGCGATCCGGAAAAATGGCCGTTCCCGCAAATCGCGGCAGAGGCGGCGAAGTTGAAGCCCGATCTCGTCATCCATGTCGGAGATTATCTGTATCGCGAGAACGCGTGCCCTGCCGGGTTCGCCGGCTGCGCGGGCACGCCGTTCGGCGACAACTGGCCGACCTGGGATGCGGATTTCTTCGCGCCCGCCGCGCCGCTGTTGGCCACTGCGCCGTGGGTCTTCGTACGCGGCAATCATGAGGACTGTGACCGTGCCGGTCCCGGCTGGCTGCGGCTGCTGGGGCCCTTGCCGGTCGACGCGTCCTGCGCCGCGCATCTGGCGCCCTATTCGGTTCCCCTCGATGCGATGAATCTGGTGGTGATGGACAACGCCGACGCGCCCGAAACCAGCATCACCCCCGACATGGTGCCGGTGTATCGCCAGGAGTTCGCATCGCTGGCAACGGCCAAGGCGCCGACTTGGCTTCTCCTGCATCGTCCGGTTTGGGCGGCGATCAGCGGGCCGCTCGGCATTCCCATCGGCGGCAACCAGACTCTGATCGAGTCCATCGGGACGTCCGGAATTCCATCGCCCGTCGCGCTGATGCTTGCCGGTCACATCCACACCTTCGAGGCGATCAACTACGCCAATCACGTGCCGGCGCAGATTGTGGCCGGCTTCAGCGGCGACGCACTGGATTCCACGCCGTCCGACCTGAAGGGAACGGTCTTTCAGGGCCATTCCGGCGTTACCGTGAAGGACGGGCTATCGCTGCCGGGTTTTGGGTTCCTGCTGATGACCAAGGCCGCTGACGGCTGGCAAATCGACGTCTACGACGTGCACGGCCGGATCGAGCGCCAATGCCAGTTCGCGAGCGGGCGGGTGGATTGCCCGAACAGCCACTAGGGCATCCAGGCTCCAAGCCGCAAACGCGTATCATGCACGGGGGGCTGCCCAGGCCTGTCACCCGGCGGCCATGGTTAAGGATGACAATGCACGAATTGCCGTAGGTCGGGCGAAACAGTAGTCTTAACGCGCGCTAGGTGGGGGCTTGTGAAATGGGGAAATACCGTCAGTGGATCTTGATCGGCAGCGGCGTCCTGGCTGCTGTCGTTCTGGCCGTCATTGTAACGCTCTACGTCCTTGGTGAGAAAGCCGGCACGGCAGGCGGTGGTATCTTCGACCGGATCGCCAGCGGCTTTTCCTCCGTCACTTCGAGTTTGACGCCGGGTACGGCCGAAGCGAGCGCGGAGTTCGCATTCCACCGCGTCGACATCGACACCACCCAGCCGCAAGCCGCGGCCTGCCTGGTTTTCACTCGCGACCTCGATGTTTCGGGGCGCACGCATTACGTCGATTATTTCGACATCTCGCCGTCGGTACGCGTCGCGGTGCGCATCGTCGGCCCGCGGCTGTGTCTCACGGGTCTGGACTTCAACACCACGTACACCGTGACGCTGAAAGCGGGCCTGCCTTCCGCCTCTGGCGATAAGCTTCCCGAGAATGAAACCGTTCCCGTAGAACTGCGCGACAAGCCCTCCATCGTGCAATTCTCCGGCGGCATCATCCTGCCGCGCGAAAACGCGCAAGGCGTGCCCGTCACGACCGTCAACATCGACAAGCTCAGGGTCAAGCTGATCCGCGTTGGCGACCGTCTGTTGTCGCAGATCGAAAGCGGCACGGTCGACGAGACGACGCTCTATTCGTGGAATGCCACAGACATCGAAACCAACCAGGGCTCGATCGTCTGGCAAGGCACGATGGACGTCGCCAACATCAAGAACGATTCCGTCGTCACCTTGATTCCGATCCACAACATCCTGAAGGACCGCAAGCCCGGCGCCTATGTGCTGATTGCCTCCGACGCCAACAAAAAAGGCGATTCCGACTCCGGGGACGACGACGCCTCATCCGGCGAAATGGCCGTGCAATGGGTGATCGATTCCGACATGGCGCTCACCACCTTCAAGGGCGCCAACGGTCTGACGGTTTTCGTGCGCTCCTATGCCAGCGCGAAACCGCTCTCCGGCGTCAAGCTGACGCTGGTGGCGCGCGACAACAACGAAGTTTCCTCCGTGACGACGGATTCGAGCGGCCGCGCCGATTTCGATGCCGGACTGCTGCGCACCAAAGGCGGCGACGAACCGGTCGTGGTGATGGCCTATGGCGCCGACAAGGATTTCAGTTTCCTCGATCTGCGCCGCTCCAGCTTCGATCTCACCGACCGCGGCGTCGGCGGGCGCGAAACGCCCGGACCGGTGGATGCGTATCTCTATACCGAACGCGGTGTCTATCGCTCCGGCGAGACGGTCTACCTCACCGCCATGATCCGCGATCGCGTCGGCAACGCGGCGACCGCACCGCTCACCCTCGTCGCGACGCGGCCGGACGGATTGGAAGTCGGCCGTACGACGATCGCTGGCAACGCGCTTGTCGCTGGCGCCGCTTCGTGGAGCCTGCCGCTGAGCAGCAGCGCGCCGCATGGGCGCTGGCAGATCGCTGCCTTCATCGATACCTCGAAGGACGCGGACCCGGTCGGACGCGTGCAATTCGACGTGCAGGATTTCGTGCCGCAGAAGCTGAAAGTGACGCTGACGGCCGAGACCAAGTTCGTCAAACCGGGTGGAGACATCAAGGTGCGTGCCGACAGCCGGTTCCTCTACGGCGCGCCGGCCAGCGGGCTGACGGGCGAAGCGGTGGCACGGATTTCCGCCGATAGCACACCGTTCGACGCCTACAAGGGCTGGCAGTTCGGCCGCATGGACGACAGTTTCTCCGATGTCGATGTGCAGATGACAGTGCCGCAAACCGACGCAGCCGGTTCGAGCGAAGTCAGCGGAACGGTCGGCGAACTCACCGACACGACGTTGCCGCTGCGCGCAATGGTGAAGGTTTCCATCCACGAGCCGGGCGGACGCGTCACCGCGAAGACCGTGGAAATACCCGTCCGCAATCACGACGTATTGATCGGCATCCGTCCGGGATTCGACGGCATGTCGGTCGGCGAAGGTCAGCGCGCGCCTTTCGAGGCGGTCGCGCTGAACGCCGACGGCAGGCGCATCGCACTTTCGGGCGTCACCTATTCGTGGGTGCGCGAAGACACCTCGTATCAGTGGTACCAGGACGATGGCTCCTGGAAGTACAAGTCGACCACGCGCGACCGGTTGATCACATCGGGCACGATGGCAATCGGCACCGACGCCTCTGCCAAGCTCGTCCAGGGCATGCCGTGGGGCACCTACCGCCTCACCCTCACCGATCCGAAGTCGGGTGCTGCCAGTTCGTACCGCTATTATTCCGGCTGGGCGGCCTCGAGCGCGGGCGACCGGCCCGACCGCATTCCGGTCGCGGCGGACAAGTCTGCCTATCGCGCAGGCGAGACGGCGCATGTGCGCGTCAAGCCCACCGCGGACGGCAAGGCGCTTGTGGTTGTGGCCGCCGATAAGGTGTTTCTCTCCAAGGTGATCGACGCGCCGGCCGGCGGAGCGACCGTCGACATTCCCGTGTCGTCCGATTGGGGCGCCGGCGCTTACGTGCTGGTGACGGATTACCGACCGCTCGATCAGGCAACGGGGCATGAACCGGTTCGCTCCATCGGGCTGGTCTGGCTGACGCTCGACAATTCGCAGCGTACGCTGACCGCGCTGATCGGTGGGCCGAAAAAAATTCTGCCGCGCCAGCGCCTGACCATTCCGGTGCAGGTGAAGGGGCTTTCGTGGGGCGAGGATGCCTGGCTGACGCTCGCGGCGGTCGACGAAGGCATTCTGCAACTCACGGACTACAAGTCGCCTAATCCGGTTTCCTATTATTTCGGCAAGCGGCGGCTCGGCGTCGAAATGCGCGACGATTACGGCCGTCTGATCAAATCCGAGAAGGGCGCGGTCGGCGCGATGCGCGAAGGCGGTGACACCTTCGGCGGACGCTCGCTGGCCGTGGTTCCGACGAAGACCGTGGCGCTGTACTCGGGACTGGTGAAAGTCGGCGCGGGCGGAATGGCCAATATCCCGCTCGCCATTCCTGACTTCAACGGCGAGCTGCGTCTGATGGCCGTCGTGGTGAGCGCGAACAAGCTCGGGGCTGCCGACCGGCCGCTGACGGTGCGCGATCCGGTGGTCGCCGAAATCGTGTTGCCGCGCTTCCTGGCGCCAGGCGACCGTGCGCAAGCGGCACTCAATCTGAACAATGTCGAAGGCAGACCGGGCGCATACACCGCCGTCATTGCGGCGAGCGGTCCTGTGGGCATGGCCGGCGGCGCGCCGCAAACGGTCGTGACGCAAAACCTCAACGTCGGCCAGCGCGTGCTGTTGCCGGTGGAAGTGGACGGCAAGGGTCTCGGCATCGCCACCGTCACGCTCAAGCTGACGGGACCCGGCGGCTTTGCCATCACGCACTCCTGGCAAATCCAGGTGCGTGCACCTCAGCTCGACATTGCGCGCGACGAAACCGTACCGTTCGCGGCAGGCGCAAGCTTCACCGCCAACCATGCGCTGATTGCCGATCTGGTTCCGGGCACCCAAACGGTGGGTCTCACCGTTTCGGCGGCGCACGGCTTCAGCAACGTGCCGGGCTTGCTGAAATGGCTCGACAAATATCCCTATGGCTGCATCGAGCAAACCTCCAGCCGCGCCATGCCGCTGCTGTTCTTCAACGACCTTGCCGATCTGGCCGGGCTGCCGAAGGACCAGGCGCTGCGCGACCGCGAGCAGAAGGCTGTCGATGCCGTGCTCGACATGCAGAACTTCGCCGGCAATTTCGGGATGTGGGGACCGGGTGCCGATGCCGAGCCCTGGATCAGCGTCTTCGCGCTCGATTTCCTGACGCAAGCGAAGGCCAAAGGCTATGTCGTGCCCAACGACGCGCTCAGGCGCGGCACGGCGTGGCTGAAGCGGACGGCCGCGTCGAATTCCTTCGACGACAACACGCGCGCCTATGCGTTCTATTTGCTGGCGCGCAATGGACAGGTGAACATCTCCGATCTGCGCTATTTCAGCGACACCCGCGGGCCGGAATGGAACACGGCCATGGCGGGGGCCCTGACCGGAGCAGCCGCGGCCCAGGTGGGCGATCGTTCGCGCACCTCCTACGGCTTCAACCGCGCACGCGAGATCGCGCTCAAGGCCAAGCTCAACACCTATCCGGTGAGCGATTACGGCTCGCTGCTGCGCGATCTGGCAGGCGCCACCGCGCTCGCGGCGGAAAGCGGCCAGGCGGAGTTGATCCCGGCGTTCCTTTCCAGGAGCGATGCGCTCGACATGCGGCTCAACGCCACCACGACGCAGGAAAAAGCCTGGATGTTGCGCGCGGCTTATGAGCTGACGCGCCAGCGCACCAAGCTGAATATCCTGGTCAACGGGCAGCCGGCGCAACCGCGCGACGGCGCGATCCGGCTGTCGCCGAGCTACGGCCAGCTCGATGCGGGCATCACGCTGGTCAACAAGGGCGACGCTTCGGTGTGGCGTACGGTTTCGGTGCAAGGCACGCCGGCGCTGCCGTTACCCGCCGCGGCAAACGGGCTAACGCTCACCAAGTCGGTGTGGACGATGGGCGGCGCGCCGGCGGACATTACCAACCTGCACCAGAACGACCGCGTGATCGTCGAGTTGTCGGGTCGGATGGCGAACAACTATGCGCACCAGATGGGCGTGATCGATCTATTGCCTGCGGGGCTGGAGATCGAGCAGGCGCTGTCCGGCGACGAGGGCAAGCCGTACAATCTCAACGATCCGCTGACCGACACCAGCATGGCGGATGCGCGCGACGACCGCTTTGTCGCCGCCTTCACCATCGGCTCGCGTTATCGCGGCAGCAGCGACTCGGACAAGAACAAGGCCGAGCCGCAGCCGGCCTTCCACGTCGCCTATGTCGCGCGTGCGATCACACTGGGGACGTTCGTGATGCCGGCGGGGATGGCGGAAGACATGTATTCGCCGGGCACCATCGCACGCACCACGATGGGCAGCGCGACGATCAAGTAGTGAGATGATGGCAGGACGAAGGACGGCGGGATTCTGGCTATTGGACGCCGCGTACTGGATCGCAGTGATGGCCGCGCTCTGGACGGCGGTCGCGGTGTGGCTGCACCTCGCGGACTCGCAGCCATTCTTCTACGCGGCGGTGCTGAGCGTTGTCGCGGGAGGTTTCGCCGTCGTCTACCTGTTCATACCGAAGTCGTAGATCATGGGTGATTGGGTAGCTCGATTGCTGACAGGCGTCGCCATTGTGGTGATTGTTGCCGCGCTATTTGGATTGAAGCTTCTTGTTGTGAGCTTTTTGCCGCCTTCACCGCCCGAAACCGGCCTGACTCTTACTCTGCACATGTTCGTCGCGGTGGCTAGTATCATTTTCCTCGTCTGGCTTTTGAGGCGGAAGTGAAGCCATGCGTTTCAATTGGCAGAGTGTGCGTATCGACTGGCGGTCCAAGCGGGTCCGTGCCGCGCTGGCGGTAGTTGGCTTGGTCTGCGTGCTGTTCGCTGCCGACTTCGCCTTTCCTCCCGATATGTCGAACATCCGCAACGTCTCGCCCGAGGTGGTCGATCGCGACGGCGTGCTGCTGCGCGCGTTCCTCAGCCGCGACGGCTTCTGGCGGATGAAAACGAGCGTGAGCGAAGTCTCGCCGCGTTATCTCGCGATGCTGAAGGCTTACGAAGACCGCCGCTTCGACGAGCATTTCGGTGTCGATCCGCTGGCCATGGCGCGCGCGGTGCAGCAATACGCCTCGGCCGGGCGCATCGTCTCGGGCGGCTCGACGCTGACCATGCAGGTGGCGCGCCTGCTCGAACCGCCCAAGCATCGCGGCATCGCCACCAAGCTGTTCCAGATGGTGCGCGCGATCCAATTGGAGGAGCGTTATTCCAAGGAGGAGATTCTCTCCCTCTATCTCACGCTGGCGCCGTTCGGCGGAAATCTGGAAGGTGTGCGTGCCGCCTCGCTGTCTTATTTCGGCAAGCCGCCGAGCCAGATCGATCTGGCGCAGGCCGCGCTGCTGGTGGCGCTGCCGCAATCGCCGGTCAAGCAGCGCCCCGACCGTCACGCCATCGCCGCCGCCAAAGGCCGCGATAAGGTTCTAACGCGCATGGTGCTCGAAGGCGTTATCACCGAATCGGACGCCAAGGTGGCTATGAAAGAAGGCGTGCCGTTCGCGCGCCAGGCCATGCCGCTCAGTGCGCCGCATCTGGCCGAAAAGCTGGCGCGGACACACAAGCCGCAAACCCGCATCGTCACCACGCTCGATGCGGATTTGCAGGGCGCGGTGGAGCGTCTGGCCAAGCAGGAAAGCGGCTATTTCGGAGACGGCGGCACCATGGCGATCGTCGTGGTGGAAAACCGCACGCGAAACGTGCTCGCTTATCTCGGCGGCACGAATTATTGGGGCAAGGCCGGACAGATCGACTTGGCGCGCCAGCCGCGTTCGCCGGGCTCGGCGCTCAAGCCGTTCATCTACGGCTTGGCGTTCGACGATCTGATCCTGCATCCCTCCACCATGATGGAGGACGCACCGACCTCGTTCGGCGATTACGCGCCGCGCGACTTCAGCGGCGACTTCCAAGGCGCAGTGACGGCGCGCGATGCGCTGCGCATGTCGCTCAACGTGCCCGCCGTGATGGTGCTCGACCGCGTCGGCCCGCTGGCCTTCACCATCGACCTGCAGAATGCCGGTGCGCATCTGGCGTTTCCCACCCGCAACACCGCCCCGAACTTGTCGGAGGCACTGGGCGGTCTCGGCATTTCGCTCGGAGACATCACCATGCTGTACGCCGGGATCGCCGAAGGCGGCGAGGCGCGCGCGCTGCGCAGCGTGGCGGATACGCCCGACGCGCCGAAGCATCGGCTGTTCGGTCCGGTCGCGGCTTATTATCTGAGGCAGATCCTCGACGGAGTGTCGCTGCCCGACGGCTGGGCGATGGGCGAAGGCCTCACGCGCGCGCGCACCATCGGCTTCAAGACCGGCACGTCCTACGGCTATCGCGATGCCTGGTCGGTGGGATTCTCCAACGATTACACCGTGGGCGTCTGGGTTGGACGCGCCGACGGCACGCCGCGGGCCGGGCATGTTGGCGTCGATTCCGCCGCGCCCATTCTGCTCAAGGTGTTCGGGCTGCTGCCCGCCGACAAGCGCGGCGCGCCCGAGCCGCCGACCGGCGCCATTCTGGCGGAGACCACCGATCTGCTTCCGCCGTCGCTGCGCGTCTTCACCCGCCAGCAGCAGGCTGTGGTCGCACAGCAGACCATGGTGCCGCCGCCTTCCATCTCCTATCCGCCCAACGGCACGGTGGTGCCGCTGCCGATGGCCAACGCCAAGGACAAGACCATCATGCTGAAGGCGGAAGGCGGACGCGCGCCGCTCACCTGGCTGGTCAACGGCATGCTGCTGGGCAACTACGACCGCTTCCAGCCGGCGCTTTATCTGCCGACCGGCGAAGGGCTGGCGCGCATCACCGTGGTCGATTCCGAAGGCCGCAGCGACTCCTCGCAAGTGCGATTTAAACGCGAACATTGATCGCGCGACGCACGCAAGCATGTTACTTGACTTCCCTTGGTAAGCGCTGTCTTCGTTTTGGTCAGGCTGGGAAAACAAAGCGCGGCTCACCGCGTTCGGAGAGGAAGCCATGAGGTCATCTTCAATCGCATCGCGCTTTGGCGCATTTGCCGTGCTGCTGGTTGCGGCAATCGCCGTCACCGGCTGCGCGGAGCTTTCCAAAAGCGGCGCGAATGCAGCGCCGGGACCGATGTCCAACACGTTCGTCGGCATCGATGCCTTCGCGCAAGTCGCCGAAATGGGTCGCGGGGTAAACGTCCTGTCCGAAGATCCGGGCTGGACCGATCCGACCAAGGCGCGTTTCAAATCCGAATATTTCAAGAAGATCCATGACGCCGGCTTCAGCAACGTGCGCATCGTGATGCAGGCCTTCGATCACATGGACATGTATTACGTCATGGAAGACGGCTGGATGAAGCATCTCGACACGATGGTCGATGCGGCGCTCGCTGCCGGGCTGACCGTCATCCTCGACGAGCACGATTACCTGATCTGCGGCAAGGACGTGGCGATCTGCACCCAAAAGCTCAACGCCTTCTGGGCGCAGGTGGCGCCGCGCTACAAGAACTACTCGAACAAGCTCGTGTTCGAGATGCTCAACGAACCGCACGAGGCGCTGACGCCGGAGCTATGGAACGCGCAAATCAAGCAGACGCTGCCGATCATTCGCGCCACCAACCCGGTGCGCAACGTCATCATCGGACCGGGCAGCTGGAACAGCCTCGCCATGCTGCCCAAGCTCGAATTGCCGGTGACCGACCGCCACATCATCGCGACTTTCCATGACTACAGCCCGATGGAATTCACCCATCAAGGCTCGCCCTGGGTGCCGCAATTCAAGTTGACCGGTAGAACCTGGGGCAGCGAGGCCGACATCGCGCAGATGAACAAGGACTTCGATACCGTGAAGGCGTGGTCGAACGAATGGAACCGTCCGATCCTGCTCGGCGAGTTTGGCGCTTATGAAACGGGGCCGATGGAGAGCCGGATACGATATGACGCAGCCTTGGCCCGCGCGGCCGAGGCACGCGGCTTTGCCTGGGACTATTGGCAGTTCGACAAGGACTTCATCGTCTACGACATCGGCAAGGACGCCTGGGTCGAGCCAATCCTGCACGCGCTGATTCCGCCGACCAGCGGACCATGAAACCCTGCTTTTCACCCTCCCCAAGGGGAAGGCAGAAGACAGAGTATTGACGCCCATGTCACTTTGGAGTGGGTTTAACTCGCAAGAGGGAACGCCGCTCCAACGTGGACAGCAAGCTCGCCTATCACCAGGCCCAGGCGCACCCGGTCAGCGCTACGACGCCGGCCGAGCGCCGCCGCGCCTTTACCATCCTGTTCTTCAGCCTGCTGTGCATGGGCGCGGGCCAGTCGGTGATGTTTGCGATCCTGCCGTCCCTGGCGCGCCAGCTCGGCCTCAGCGAGTTCCAGGCGTCGCTGCCGTTCGTCGCCTCGGCCACGATCTGGGTGTTCACCAGCAGCTATTGGGGCGAGAAGAGCGATCATTGGGGACGCAAACCGATCATCCTGCTTGGGCTGGCCGCGTTTGGAATTTCGTTCGGTTTGTTCGCGGCGGTGGCCAATCTCGGCACTGCGGGCCTCATGCCGGTTGCACTCGCCTTTCCGCTGATGATCGCCGCGCGGTCGCTCTATGGGATCTTCGGAGCCGGTGCCTCGCCCGCGGCGCAGGCCTATGTCGCCGACCGCACGACGCGGCATGAACGCATCGCGGGCGTCGCGGCCATCAGCGCCGCTTTCGGATTGGGAACAACGGTCGGTCCCGGTATCGGCGCCGTGCTGGTGGTGTTCGGCCTGTTCGCGCCGTTCTACTTCACGGCCGTTCTGGCGCTGGCCAGCGCCGCCGCCATCTGGTTCTTCCTGCCGGAGCACACCGCGCCGCGCCTCAAGCTCGAACAGCGCGCAACGCTCCGATGGCATGACGCGCGTATCTGGCCGTTCATTCTTTACGGCACCGGCATCGCCACCGCAGGATCGGTGCCGATTCAGACTGTCGGCTATTTCTTCATCGATGTCCTGCGTTATACACCAGCCCAGGCGCCGCAATATATCGGCATCGGCCTGCTCGCCATGTCGCTTGCCGCCTTGTTCGCTCAGCTGGTGATTGTGCAGCGCTTCAATCCGTCGGCGCGCACGCTCATGCGGATCGGCGGCATCGTCACCATCGTCTCGTTTCTGATGTTCCTGGTCAGTCACCAGTTCGGACCGCTGGTGTTCGCGCTGGTGATGAACGGACTTGGCTTCGGCCTGGTCAGGCCGGGCTATTCGGCGGCGGCCTCGCTCGCCGTCGATCCGCACGAGCAGGGTGCCGTCGCGGGACTGACCGGCGCGACGGCGGGTGCGGGTTTCATTTTCGGCCCGTTGATTGCAACGGCGCTGTACCGTGTTTCACCGTTTGCACCTTTTCTGTTCGGCGCGGCGCTGATGGCGGCATGTCATGTCTATGCGCTGCTCTCGCCGCATTTGCGCAAGGCCGGATTGGTGACGGCGGATGCGGAGTTGATCGAAGAAGCAACCGACACGCAGGTGCCGAACGCTTAGTTCAAACCTCCAAGCCGATGTTGTTGCCGGTATGGACGATCACGCGCGGCGGGAAATCGTGGGCCTGGAGTCGCTTCAGTTCTTTCTCCAGCAGGTCCTTCACCCGCGCCCGTGAGATGCGCGCGGCCTCCAGCATCTGCTTTGTGTTGAGGAGCAACGAGGCGCCTTGATGCCCGCGGGGGCCGGGAATTCCCAGCAACAAGGGCAAATCCCCGCATACGCCGACAGTGACAAAATCGATGAACCAGGTCTGGCGGATCGTCCTGAGCGGATTGCCCACCAACACAAGACTGAGGCCGGTTTGGCCGTCGACCGGTTCAAACTCCACGAACACGCCCGATCTGTCCGGCCGCCAGTCCTCGTCCAAGATCGGCAGTTGCCGCCAGCCGCAATAAAAGTCGCGGCAGAGCGGCGGACGCGTCTCGTAAATCGTGCAGCCCGCCGTGCAATGGCGGCAGGTCACGCCTGCCTCCTTCTGGATTTCGGGTTTGTCGATTGCCATCGCCGTGCAGCAGACGGTGCATTCCCCGCACGCCCGCCCCGGAACCAATGCGATATCGTGGGCCGTCATGGGGTGAAAGATGCCATGCCTTCGGTGGCGTCGCCAGTAGTGACCGCTTGTTGCTGAACGCGGCGCGTTGGCGCCGACCCGCCAGCTGACGTCTGCTTTGCACCAGGAGTTGCCTTTTGGCGCAAGCTCCGAACCGCTGAAACAGCGATCTTTGTCTCGTCGGCATTAGCCGAGGCGCTGGTCCGGTACCAATGGTAAGGCTTGCGGAATCTCCGCCTGGACTCCGCCAGCATCGCCGAGCAGTATGGCGACGGTGTACCGGCGGTCAGAGGGCATGGTGCAAAATTGTGCCGTTGGATGGACGCGCAGAGCATGGCCTTGGCTGCTGCTGGTGGCGCTCGACATCGGCGGGCTGTGCGGTTTCTGGGCATTCGCTTCATTGCCGTTCGTTGATTTGAACGGCCACGCCGGGGTTTTCGCCCTCCACAAACTGCTGCGCCAAGTGGGCTTTGAGAGCCAGTACTTCGTATATGCCCCTCATCTGGGCGAGAACGCGCTGTTTCGTATTCTGGGCGACGTGTTGGCGGATCGGATCGGTCCAGTTGCCGCGGTACGAGCGCTGGGATCGCTGCCGCTCATCGCCACACCGGCGGCCATGTTCTATGCGCGCTATCGGCTCTACGGCCGCACGGACCCGTACTTCCCGGTCATGGCTCTTATCCTTTGCTTCGGTTACCTGACCATGATGGGGCTGGCCTCATACCTGATCGCCATTCCTCTGCTGCTAGTCGTGGTCGCCGAATGGCTGATCCTGATGACAGCGGCCGACAGGCACACCTTGAGCATGGGCCACGAAACCGTGGTCGCGCTGCTGACCGTTCTCTTGTGCCTGACGCACGGCTTCGCCTTCCTTGTTTTTGGGTTCATCGCAATCGTTACGGCGTTCTCCACCGGATCGCGCTGGACGCGGCTCGTTCGTTTGCGCTGCCTGCTGCCGACGGTCCTCCTCATGGGCTACAGCTTCTGGGCCGACAGCGCGAACCCGGTGCTGGGCGCGGTCGGAATGGCCGCGCCGCCATTGCTCTATTATGACCCGATTGCGCACAAACTCGGTCTGATCTTTGGGCTGACGCTTTTCTCGCGCACGGGCGTCGACTTGGCAATCGGTGTTGTTGTCTGGATAGCCGTAATCGCGGGCGTTGTCGTCTCGAACCGCGCTGCCTCTGCGGACCGTCCGGCCGCACCAACAAACAAGCACGTGCGCGCGTTGACCGTCGCCGCCATCGCCACCTTTCTGCTGTTCCTGGCGATGCCGCACGCCATCGCTTGGTTCAGTTTCTCCGATGGGCGCCTGCTTCCGGTCGTATTGCTTCTGGGGCTTGTGGCCATCGATAGTGAGGCGTTCAGCCTGTCGCAGCGCAAAATCGCCCAGACTCTGGCCTATGCCGCCGCCGCCATTGTCGTCACGACATTTTTGTGGGCCCAGAATATTTTTCAGGCGGAAGCGGCCGGATACGACGAGACATTTGCCGCGATTACCCCAAACACAAGGGTGCTGTTCCTACCCATCGACTGCGACAGCCGCATATTCGTCCAGCATTCCTTTTCCCGCTATGAAGGGCTTCTTTTGGCGAAAAAGCCGGTGGTTCCGAGCGAGATGTGGTTCGAACAAGGAACCGCAATCTACCCGAAGGCGGCCAATCCGATTTTGCGGTTGCCCCGTGAATACGTCCCCGCCTCTCTGCATGACATAGCGTGGGAACACTACCGCCTACAGGATTGGGATTTCGTGATCATACGGCAGGTCGTTGAAATAGGCCGCCCCCAGACACCAGCCACGCTTGTCCTCGAATCCCATCACGGGAGTTGGTGGCTTTATAAAGTTCGCGCGAAACACGCCTGACAA
>Ga0265325_10001645_pt1 | contig 15551 bp, 11 predicted proteins | sample 41420metaG_FD_202090 | JGI IMG/M metagenome (GOLD analysis project Ga0265325, IMG submission 202090) | Rhizosphere microbial communities from Carex aquatilis grown in University of Washington, Seatle, WA, United States - 4-14-20 metaG | ecosystem: Host-associated > Plants > Roots > Rhizosphere...
GCTGGCCCGGCAGGTGGGCGTGCTGCATATGCGCCTGGCGCCGGCCGGGGCGCTGATGACCGGGAGGGGCCCCGTTGTGGGCGAAGCGGCGCCGGTGCTGGATGTCGCCACCATCGACGGCGCGCCGCTGGCGATCGGCCGGGCGCTGGCCAAGGGGCACACCCAATTGCTGCTGTTCGTGTCGCCGCATTGTCCCCTGTGCAAGGACCTCATCCCCATCGCCAAATCCTTCGTCAAGACCGAACGTCTCGACCTGGTGTTCGTGGGCGACGACGATCTTGCCGAGCAACGCGCAATGATCGCGAAGATGGAGATGGGCGGACTGCCCTTCGTCAACGGCTCGCTGGTCGGCCGCAGTTTCCATGTCGACCGACTGCCGCATGCCGTGCTGATCAGCGAGGACGGCACCGTGCTGTCCAAGGGCCTGGTCAACAGCCGCGAGCATCTGGAAAGCCTGGTCACGGCGCATGAGATGGGCGTGGTGTCGGTGCAGGACTATCTCAAATCCAAACCCAAAGTCGCCTAGCATGAGCAAAGTCAGCGTGGAGCGGAGCCAGCCATGAAAATCTTCAAGCTCAATCCCGACCAGCTCGGCGAACGCCTGGTCCGCAAGCTTGCCGGCCACACCTCCCGGCGCGGCCTGCTGTCCAGGCTCGGGCTGGCGCTGGCGGCGGCGCCGGTGTTTCCGGTGCTGCCGATCTCCCGCGCCCAGGCGCAGGGCAAGCGCGACCGCGGCGCGGCGGCACACACCCATTTCTACATGAACGCCCAGACCAAGGACGACACCAAGTGCGATTACTGGCGCTATTGCGGCGTCGACGGCAATCTGTGCGCCTGCTGCGGCGGCGGCCCGCACACCTGTCCGGCGGGGGCGACGGCGTCCACCACCTCCTGGGTCGGGACCTGCGTCAATCCCGACGACAGCAAGACCTATCTGATCGCCTATCGCGACTGCTGCGGCAAACCCAATTGCGGCCAGTGCCATTGCGACAATGAGGATCGCGACACCCAGCTTTACGTGCCGCAGACCAACAACGACATCATCTGGTGCTTCGGCCTGGACAATATGCAGTATCACTGCTCGACGGCCGCCCTGGTCGGCGCGGTGCAGTGAAACGGGCGGCACATCGCATGTTGCTCGCGCTGGCGGCGTTGCCGCTGGCCGGTTCGGCATGGGCGGCGCCGAACGGGCAGGCGGTCTTCACCGCCAACTGCGCCTTCTGCCATCAGGCCGGCGGGGTGGGCGTGCCGGGCCAGTTTCCCCGGCTGGCCGGGCGGAGCGCCGAAATCGCCGCCAGTCCCGAGGGGCGGCAGTTCCTCACCACCATCCTGCTCAATGGCATGAGCGGCCATGTGACGGTGGACGGTCAGGATATTCTCGGACTGATGCCGGGCTTCGCAACCCTCAAGGATGACGAGCTTGCCGCGGTGCTGAATTACATTTCCCGCCTCGGCAAGCCCAAGGCCATCCCCGCGCCCTTCACCGCGAAGGACTTCATCGACGCCCGCACCCGCCCGGTGCTGGGCCCCGAGGAGGTGGCGCTGCAGCGCGCCAACCTGGCGTCGGCGAAGCTCGTTCCGTGAAGGTGGCGGGATTGATCGCCGGGCTGGCGCTGTCGGCCCTGCCGGGCGCGGCGCGGGCGGCGGATGCAAGCCTGCCCGACCTCACCACGGCGCAATCCGATTATGTCGAGCATTGCAGCGGCTGCCACGGCATGCAGGGCAATTCGGCGCCGGCCGACATTCCGGTGCTGCGCGGCCGCATCGGCTATTTCATGTGCACGCCGGAAGGGCGCGACTATCTCATCCGCCTGCCCAATGTCGCCTATTCCGCGCTGGACGATAACCAGGAACTGGCCGACATGATGAATTTCGTGGTGTTCGGGCTGGGCGGCCCCAGCACGCCGCCGGGCGCCAAGCCCTTCACCGCCGCCGAAGTGGGACGGCTGCGCAAACAGGCACTGGGCACGCAATCCCTGATCGGGGCGCGGGCGCGGGTCGTCGCCGGCATGGTGAAGAAATGCGGCGTGCCGGACAGCATGAACCAATTCTACGATCCCAAACTCCTCCCAGGCAGGAACTGACATGCTCGACAAGCGGAGATTTCTCGGCGCCACGCTTGGCGCGCTGCAATTCAGCGGCGCGGCGCTGGCGCAGATTCATTCCACCACCGGCCCGGCGAAGAAGGAAATCCCCCGCCGCAAGGCTCGGACCACCAAGCTGTTCAAGGCGCCGGAATTCTATCCCAACGCGCTGGCAGTGGCGCCGGGCGATGCCGGCGTCTGGGTGGCGCAGCAGAAATTGAAAGGCATCCAGGCGCAGGGCTCGGGCGTGCCCGAACAGCCCGGCCCCGAACAGGTCTGGCTGATGGACTGGGATGGCAAGGTCAAGCGCACCATCGCCACCAAGTCGCAGGTTACCAGCGCCCTGGCGGTGGGCGGCGGCTATCTGTGGGTGATCGCCAACAACGAGACCGATTATCCCCCGCCCTATACCGGCGTGCACAAGGTCGATCTCAAGACCGGCGAGACCGTCAGCGTGCAGCAGATTCCCCTGGGCGGCGGCGGCACGCACGGATGCAAATGGCATGACGGCAAGCTGTGGATCATCTCCGGCCGGCTCAACTGCATGCTGCGGGTCGATCCCGTCACCTGGACCTGCGACCATGCCGTGCGCATCCGCAACGACACGCCCGACACGATGCGCACCCATGACATGACCTTCGACGATCAGGGCTTCATCTGGCTCGCCACCGCCAACAGCAGCAAGAGCTATGCCGAAGGCGTCGAAGGCATCGCCAAATACGATGCCGTGAGCGGGGAGGTGCTGGAGCTGGTGACCCTGGAGCCGGGCTCCTGCGATCCGCATGGCCTGGACTTCACCAAGGGCGCCTTCGTGGCCTGCGACGCCGGCCATCATCCCGGCTGGCCGGACAAGGACGGTCCGGGCGCGGGCTGGGTCTTCCGTATCGAACTGGAATGACGGCCGGAGAGGATCGTTTCCTTTTTGAATCGATCCCGGTTGTCATCCCGGCCAAGCGATGCTCAAGCATCGCGCGGGGCCGGGACCCATTTCACAATCCGCTTAATGGGTCCCGGACCGGCGCTATCGCGCCGTCCGGGATGACACGTTTGGGCAAAATCGATCGCAACCGACTCTAGTGCGCCGGCAGCAGCCGGCCGGCGGCATCGCCAAGGCCGAGGCGCGTCACCACGGCGCGGAACGCGGCGGCATCGCGCAGCGCGTCGAAGCGGGGATCGGCCGGCAGGGAAAACAATTTCATGTTGCGCTCGCTGCAGGCCCGCTGCAGCCATGTGACCGCCAGATCGTCGTCGCCCAGCGCGGCATGGGCGGCGGCGATATCATAGGATGGGGCGCAGCGCCCTGACGGCGTCCGGCCCAGCCCCGTCAGCAGGTCCTTCGCCGCGCCGCGCTCGCCGGCCATGGCATGGGCATGGGCCTTCATCGCGGTGACGCAATCGCTGCCGCCGGCCAGGCGAATGGCGGTGTCGAATTCCCGCAGCGCCTCGGGATAGCGGCCCTTCTGCTCCAGCGCCTGGGCGAGATACATGTGCGCCCAGGTGAAATCGGGGTCCAGCTCCAGCGCGTTCTGGTAATGGCGGATGGCGTCGTCGAAGCGCCGCGCCAGGTGCGAGGTGACCCCCGCCCAGACCTGGGTGATGAGCGACACCGGATCGATCTCCAGGGCCTGCATCACCGCGACATAGGCCGCGTCATGCTGGCCGGTCGCTGCCAGCAGGTTGGCGTACCAGTGATAGCCCAGGGCATAGCCGGGATTGCACTGGATGGCGCGGCGGTACTCGCGGCCCGCAGCCTCCCACTGCCAGTCGAAATGCAGATGGATGTCGGCGAGCGAGGTGTGCGCCTCGGCAAGATCGGGATCGAGTTCGATCGCCCGCATCGCGGCGTCGCGCGCCTGGGGCATCGCATCGGCCGGCGACACCAGCTCGTAGAAGGAGAGCAGCGTAAGCGAATCCGCCAACCCGGTATAAGGCAGGGCGAATTCGGGGTCCTCGCGGATGGCGGCGCCGAAGCAGGCCATCGCCTTGCGCAGGTCCTCCTCGCGCCGCCGGCTCCAGAAATAGCGGCCCTTGAGATAGGCCTCGCGCGCCGCGGCGCGAGGTGCGCGGGTGGTACGCGGCGGCAGGCGGACCGAAGCGGCGGCATTTAGCCAGAGGCATTGGCCGATCTGGTCGGCAAGCTCCCGGGGCGTGGCGGGCCGCCCGGGCGCGCCCGGATCGAACGCCCGCGACCACACCGCCATCTGCCGGCGCAGGGAGAACAATTCGGCGATGGCGCAGCCCGGCGGCGAGACCGCCTTCCAGCGCGCCACGAATTCGGTCTCGTCGTCCGGGGGCGTGAACAGCAATTCCACTTTGGAAGGCTCGAGCAGGCCGACCGCCTCCAGCAGCAGCGACGACAGCGACTTGCCCACCGGCACCAGCAACAGCGGCAGCACCGCGATGCGGTGGCGGCGCGGCGCCGGCGGCGGCTGGGTTTTCGCCGCCGCGGCGGGTAGGGGTTCGGCGCGCTGCTTGCGGGCACGGCTCCAGGCCTCGATCTCGGAGCGGTAGGCGAAGACGCTGCCAAGCTGGTTGTGGAAATGCCGGTGTACCGGCAGGCCTTCGTGCTTCTCCCACAGCTGGACGGTGCGGACTTCGCGTTTGAGGTGTCTGGCGATCTGCTTCCAGGAATCCAGGCGGTCGGACTCGGCACCTCCGCTGCGGACCTTCTCTGCCGTCATGCGCAACCCCGAACAAGAATCTCTCACGGAGTGAGAGATTTTGCAGATGCAAATCCCCCTCTAGGAGTAGTCCGGGGTGCATTTCGCGGCAAGCGCCGGAGCCGCAATCGGCGGGCTGTGTGAGCGGTACCAGCTGGCATAAGTCTATGAAATGCGAGTGACATTTTTGATACGACTGATGCATTTCGCATAATTTCGCTTGAACGGGAAAACCCGCTCTGTTTCTTTCGGTCAAGGATTCGCTGGTAGTTTTTGCGCCTGCGAACCTTGGAGCCAGCGTGGCCGCGAGCCACGGACAAAATTTTGGGGAAAGTATTGATGTCGACCTCCCGGGCGCGGGCCTATTGGCGAGGGGCTGCTGGCACAGCCCTGTTCGCTTGCATCGCGCTCGCCTGGGCCGGCAACGCCGCCGGCCAGGACGAGGAGGTGACGCGGGCGCCGATGGGGCCGCCCCCGGCATCGGTGCAGATCCAGCCCATCACCGCCGACGTCACCAATAGCGACGCCGACCGCCTCAACGCCGACGCCGACCAGGACAATTGGCGGCTGCATGGCCGCACCTATGACAATCAGCGCTTCTCGCCGCTGACCCAGATCACCAGGGACAATGTCAAACAGTTAAAGCCGGTGGCGCTGATCCAGACCGGGGTGATGAACTCCATGGAAGGCACGCCGCTGGTGATCAATGGCATCCTCTATGTCGAGACCGCCAGCAATGTGGTGCAGGCCTATGACGCCACCAGCGGCGAGGAATTGTGGTCCTATACGCCGGTGCTGGAATATAGCGACCTGTGCTGCGGGCCGCAGGCGCGCGGCGTCGCGGTGGCCAACGGCAAGCTGTTCATCGCCCAGGTCGATGGCCATGTCGTGGCGCTGGACGCCAAGACCGGCAAGCTGATCTGGAAGACGGTCAACACCGAACTGCTGCCCCAGCCGCCCCACTGGTATTCCTTCACCGGCGCGCCGCAGGTCTATGGCGGGCTGGTGATGGTCGGTAATGGCGGCGCCGAATGGCCGACCCGCGGCTTCTATGCCGCGGTCGACGAGAACACCGGCAAGCTGGCCTGGCGCTTCTGGGACACCGCCGGTCCGGACGATGCCAATTTCAAGGGCGCCTGGGAAGGCGACAGCTGGAAGATCGGTGGCGGCTCGATCTGGGACGCGGCGGCGATCGATCCCAAGAACGACCTGGCCTTTGTGGCCATCGGCAATCCCAATCCCGATCTCTATGGCGACAACCGCAAGGGCAGCAATATCTACACCTGCTCGATCGTGGCGCTGCATGCCAAGACCGGCAAGGTCGCCTGGTACTATCAACAGGTGCCGCACGATGTCTGGGACCTGGATTCGGCGGCGCCGGTGATGCTGTTCGACACCGTCGATGCCAAGGGCAAGCCGGTTCCGGCGGCGGCGGAGGCCAACAAGAACGGCCATCTCTACATCGTCAACCGGCTGACCGGAAAGCTCATCCGCAAGAGCGACGCTTTCGTCATGCAGGACAAGGCGACCTTCATGGTGCCGCCGACCGCCACCCCGGCGGTCTATCTGCCGGCCAATCATGGCGGCGCGATGTGGCAGCCGCCGGCCTTTTCGCCGATCACCCATTACTACTACACGATGGGCATCAACCAGGCGGCGATCTATAAAACCAAGCCTTCGACCCCCTGGGTGCCCGGCACCGCCGAAGTCGGCCAGCAATTTGGCTCCGCCCCGGTGACGGCGGCGGAACGCGCCGCGCTGGCGTCCAAGATGCCGCCGCAATCGGGCAACATCTCCGCCATCGACGTCGATACCGGCAAGATCGTCTGGCAGTATCCCAGCGACCATCTGATGTTCGGCGGCGTGCTCGCCACGGCCAGCAATCTGGTGTTCGCCGGCGAGGTGCGGGGCAATTTCATGGCCTTCGACGCCAAGAGCGGCGAGAAGCTGTGGTCCTATCATCTCGGCATCGGAGTCTGCTCGCCGCCCATCACCTACCGGGTCGCGGGTGTGCAGTATCTCGCGGTTGGCGCCAGCGGCTGCCACAGCGTGGAGAATGTGATGAAACGTGAGGGACGGCCGATCTTCGGCGACACGATAGCGATTTTTGCGCTGCCCAACGGCAGCGCCTGAACTCTAGGGATCAACCAGTCTTAAACTCAGTGAGGGGAATAAAATGTCAGCGATCAATATCCAGAACGGCCTTGGTGTGAATTCCATCAGGCGGCGCAGTCTGTCCACCGCGAGCAGCGCGGCACTCATGGTGCTGGCCGCTTCCGGCGCCTATGCGCAGGACACCGGCACCGAGACGGTGACCGTCTCGTCCACCCGCATCATCAACGCCGACTTCGTCGCGCCCACCCCGACCACGGCGATCGGCGCCGCCGACCTGGTCAAGCAGGCCAACACCAACGTCTTCGCCACCATCACCGAACTGCCCTCGCTGCAGGGCTCGACCGGCTCATCGGTCGGCAATGGCGGCTCCTCCAACGGCGTCAACGGCCTCTCGGCCCTCAACCTGCGCAACATCGGCACCAACCGCAACCTGGTGCTGGTCGATGGCGAGCGCGTCGTGCCGGCCTCGATCCAGGGCGTGGTCGATATCAGCCAGCTGCCGCAGCTGCTGATCAGCCGCGTCGATGTGGTGACCGGCGGCGCCTCGGCCTCGTGGGGCTCGGACGCGGTCTCCGGCGTCGTCAACTTCATCCTCGACAAGAAATTCGAGGGCTTCAAGGCCAATCTCTCGGGCGGCATGACCACCTATGCCGACGATCCCCAGGCCCAGTTCCAGTTCGCCGCGGGCACCAGCTTCTTCCATGGCCGCATCCACTGGGAACTGTCGGGCGAATTCACCAGCGAGGCCGGCGTCGACAGCATGACCGGGCCGCGCAGCTGGTGGCAGAACCCGCAGCAATTGCAGATGTATTCGGCGGCGAACTGCACGCCCGGCAATGCTTCCGCCAATGCCTGCGCCACCTCCGGCGCGCCGATGTGGATGAACGTCAACAACGGCTATCTGGCGCAATGGACCACCGGCGGCCTCATCACCCGCGGTCCGCTGCAGGGCACCGCCTTCGGGCCCAACGGCACGACCTACCAGTTCAATTATGGCTACGGCTTCGGTGTGGTGGGAGGCGTCTTCCAGCAGCTTCCCGCGGTGCCGGTGAAGACCAATATCGGCTCCGGTGCCATCACCAACTGTTCCGGCGGCGGCTATTGCTTCGGCGGCGACGCCACCGGCAACCAGACCGGATATGGCGCCCTGGTGGCGCGCCTGGTCCGCGGCAACGCCTATACCCGTGTCGGCTTCGACCTGACGCCCGACATCAGCATCTACATGACCGGCATGTGGAGCGAGGTGTTCACCTGGGACAAGCCGACCCAGTCCTTCTTCAAGAACGACAATCTGCAGCTGGGTTGCGACAATCCCTTCCTGCCGGCGTCTGTCACCGCCGTCTGCTATCAGCAGAATGGTCAGAACGGGGCGTTCAACGCCGGATATGGCCAGCCCGGCAGCGTGGGGAACGCTTATACCTTCACCAATTCGGGCACTCCCACCGCGCAGCAGGAAGTCGTCTGTCCCGCAGCCGTGGCTGTGGCCAGCGGTTGCGTCAACGGCTATTACCCGATCTATTTCCCGGCCGGCCGCATCCAGATCGGCGAGCTGAACTCCCAGCTCAAGAGCGTCGCGAACTACAATGACCGCCAGCTCGGCCGTCTGGTGCTCGGTTCGGAGGGTGTGTTCAACCTGTTCGGCACCGACTGGAATTTCAAGGGCTATCTGGAACATGGCGAAGTTCACTACTTCAACATGCTCGAGAACATCCTGGAGACGCCCTACTACAACGCGGCGATCGACGCGGTGGGCATCACTTCCGGCAACCAGAACGATCCCAACCTGCGCGTGGTGCCAATCGGCTCGACCGACTTCACCACCGCCACGTTGAACAGCGATCCGACCTATGCGATCGGCAGCATCATCTGCCGTTCGCCTCAGGCCCGTTCGGTGGGCTGCGCCCCGGCCGACCTGATCGGACCGGGCCAACTCAGCCCGGCAGCGGATGCCTTCATCCAGGGCACGCCCAATGGCAGCATCGGCACCAACACCGGCCGCCAACGCTGGCCGTGGCAGGTCGTGCATCAGCGCCAGGAAGTGTTCGACTACGGTATGTCCGGCGAGCCGCTGGAAGACTGGGCCGGCAAGATTTCGATCTTCGGCGGTATCCAGTATCGCGAGGAGGCGTTCAACATCCACACCGACTGCGCCTCGCGCGGCAATTGCGCCAATGACACCTATGGCGGCATGAGCTTTGGCGCGGCAGGCAATCCCCTGCTGACCCCCGCGGGCGCGGGCATTCCGGGCGTCTTTGGCGGGTTGCCGCTGCCGCCCCTGGCGCCCACGCCGAACTATTACGCGGGCAACTTCCAGCAGACCCACGGTAACTTCCACGAATACGAAGCGTCGGTGGAATCCAACGTGCCCCTGCTCAACGACCAGGAGTGGGGCCGGATCAACCTCGACCTCGCCGGCCGCGAGACGGTCTATTCGACCTCGGGCTGGGTCTCGACCTGGAAGGTGGGCTTGACCTGGGATACGCCGGTGGACGGTCTGCGTCTTCGCGCCCTGCAGTCGCGCGACGTGCGTGCCCCCAACCTGGCCGAACTGTTCGGCGCACCGCGCGTCAACAACGGCTCGGTCACCGACGATTTCAACATCACCGGGTTGGGCATCAACCAGTCGGTCAGCCCGCTGCCCAATCCGATCGTCGCCAATGCAAACCTGAAGCCGGAACGCGGCGCCACCACGGAGCTGGGTTTCGTCTATTCTCCGGACTGGTTCCCCGGCCTCAACACCTCGGTCACCTATTACCGCATCGGGGTGAAGGGCGAGGTCGCCAACTTCAGCCAGCAGCAGCAGATGGACGCCTGCTACAACAACGGTGCTCCGGGCGCGACGCCTGGTGCGCTGGCGCAATGCGCCTTCTTCCTCACCAACGGCGTTTCGTGGGTGCAGAACGGGGTGCTGACCAGCGTGCCGACCACCGCCAAGCCGACCTCGCAGATCACGCCGCTGTTCAATGTCGCCTCGGTGGTGACGGACGGCGTCGACTATGAGATCGACTACCGCTTCTCGCCGGACGATTTCCTCGACTGGGGCATGGGCGGCAATATCACGCTGCGGGCGCTGGCGACCAATGTCACCAAGTTCATCACCAACCCCGGCATCGCTGGCGTTCCCATCATCGAAACCGCTGGCAGCAACGCGTCGGGCGTGCCGCACTGGAAGATGTTCTTCACCGAGTCCTACGACGCCGAGCGTTGGGGCCTGTTCGTGAATGAACGGTATTTCACCGCCGGCTACATCAACCACAACTGGGTGCAGTGCAATCCGGGAAGTTGCCCGGTGCCGGTGGACGGCAATCATCCCACCGTCAACACCAACAACATGCCCAGCGAGTTCTACCTGGATGTCGGCGGTCATTACGACCTGACCCCGATGTCCTCGCTCTACTTCAAGATCGACAACGTCGCCAACCAGAGCCCGGACAATGCCTATTCCTACGGTCCGGCGAACCAGGGTCCGAACAACCAGCCGAACCTGTACGACGTGCTGGGCCGCTTCTATCACATCGGCATTCGCATCAACGATTAGTCGCATCGCTCTTGGCGGCAGCAGGAAACTGCTGCCGCCAATTGCTTTTCTGGAGTGTCCGGATGAAATCCTGGAAGAGTTTCGCGCTGCTTCCGGGTCTGCTGCTGGCCGCGCCGGCGATAGCTCAGGACGTGCCGAAACCGCCGCCGCCGCTGATGGTGTGGGCGGCACAGCCTTTGCCGGAAACGCCCTACAAGGCGCCCAACCGGCCGATCTGGAAGCTCGACGACATCCTCGCCGCCCACAAGGGCCGGCAAAGCTGGACCCAGACCGTGGCGCGCACCCGCGACTTCCAGGGCGACTATGTCAGCCTGGCGCCGGGCGAGAAGACCAAGACCATGCTCTATGCCGACGACCGGGTGTTCTGGTCGGTACAGCGCGGCCGGATGAAGGTCAGCATCCTGGGCCAGCCCGACTTCACCGCGACCAGGAACTTCCTGGTCGATGTCGCGCCGCATCTGCCTTACAGCATCGAGAATACAGGCACGGAGCCGGTGGTGTTCTTCCGGGTCACGCCCGCCGGGCAGATTCCCATGTATACGCTGGACCAGACGCCCGACCCGGTGAAGGGCTTTCACTTCATCAAGGCCAAGGCGGCGGTGACCCTGGGCGCCAAGCCCGACGGCACGCCGATCACCGACGGGCACAATTACGACGACTACAACAAGCCCTTCCTGGATTTCGCCAAGGAGGTCGTCGCCAAGAACGCCAAGAGCAGCTATTTCGTCTCCGACGGCCACACCTCGGCGCACATCATCCGCGCCCAGCCGGGACCGACCCCGCCGGACAGCGATTTCGGCCATTTCCACGAGAACATGAACGAGCTCTGGATCATCATCGAGGGCACGGTGGACGTGAAGATTTCCGGGGTGCCGGGTCTGGTCACCGGCCATGTCGGCGATGTGCTGCTGGCCAATGAGGGGCGCTGGCACCGGCCCAGCACGCGCGGCGACACGCCGTCCACCCGGCTGGCGATCACCCCGCGGATGCAGGAAGGCCAGATCCACATGTTCCAGCCGGACTCCACCGGCGGCAACTGAACGGGCGATGCGCATGAGAGCGAAACTGTCATGGATTCCGGCCGCGCTGCTCGCCTTGGCGGGCGCGGGAATTTTGTCGGTGGCGGCCCTGGCGCAGGCCGGGACGGCCGGCCCTTTCACCGCCGCCCAGGCCGCCGCCGGCGGGGAGGCCTTCCGCGGCAATTGTGCGGCTTGCCACGGTGCCAACCTGGCGGGCAGCGGCGAGGCGCCGCCCCTGGCCGGCCCCGCATTCTTCGCCAACTGGAACGGACGCACCACCCAGGAACTGTTCAACCAGATCAAGCTCTCCATGCCCCTGGGAAAGCCGGGCAGTCTGGACGACGACACCTATGCCGCCATCGTGGCCTATGTCCTCAAGGCCAATGGCGCCGAGGCGGGAACGGCGGCGTTCACCGGCGCCACCAGCGTGAAGATCGGGGCCGTCGCCACCGGCAAGGTGCCGGCCGATATCGCCCAGCCAAAACCGAATGCCGCCGCTGCGGCCGGCACGCGGCGCCGCGCCGCGCCGACGGTGCGCACCGGCATCACTTTTGCCGGCACCGTCAAGACCTACACCCCGATCACCGACGCCATGATGGTCAATCCGCCGGACGGCGACTGGCTGATGCATTACCGCAATTACGCCGGCTGGAGCCATTCGCCGCTCAAGCAGATCGACACCGGCAATGTCGGCGGCCTGCAGCTCAAATGGGTGCTGGCGCTGGACGAGGGCGAACGCCAGCAGATCACCCCCCTGGTGCATGACGGCGTGATGTTCGTCTCCACCAACCGCACCAACAAGGTGCAGGCGATCGACGCCAGGACCGGCACCCTGATCTGGGAAAACACCCTGGGCCCGGCGCAGGAGAATATCCAGAACGCGACCCGCACCATGGTGCTCTATGGCGACAAGCTGTTCTACCCCGCCACCGACGCCAAGCTTTACGCGCTCGACGCGCGCACCGGCAAGATCGACTGGCAGATCCAGGTCTCCAGCTACGGCAGCGACAAGGTCGGCGGCATGATGGCGGTGCACGGCAAGCTCATTGTCGGGCTGACCCGCTGCGACGACCAGTCGGTGCAGGATCATTGCTGGATCGCCGCCTATGACGTGAACACCGGCAAGCAGGTGTGGAAATTCCTCACCATCGCCGACAAGGGAACGCCGGGCGGCGATACCTGGGGCAACCTGACCAACGACCAGCGCTCCGGCGCCGATGCGTGGATTTCCGGCACCTACGATCCGGCGCTGAATCTCACCTATTGGGGCACCGGCCAGGCCAAGGGCGCCCAGGCCGGTCTGCACACGCCGGTGCTGTTCACCAATACCACCCTGGCGCTCGACGCCGATACCGGCCAGCTCAAATGGTATTTCCAGGATGCCCCGGACGAATCCCTTGACCTCGACGAAGTCTATGAAAAGGTGCTGGTGGACGAGGGCGGCGACAAGAACCTGCTCACGGTCGGCAAGAAAGGCATCCTGTGGAAGCTCGACCGGGCGACCGGCAAGTTCCTCGACTACAAGGAAACGGTTTTCCAGAATGTCTTCGTCGCCATCGACCGCAAGACGGGAAAGTCGACCTACCGCCCCGACATTCTCAATCACAAGAAGGGCGATGCGGTCGCCGAATGCCCCAGCCAGGAGGGCGGCCATGACTGGCCGGCCACCAGCTACGATCCCGACAATGACCTCATCGTCATTCCGCTGAGCCAGACCTGCTCGATATCGGGCGGCGGCATGGGCGGCAATTACGAGATGCCCGGCACCGACGGCAATCTGGGCCGCATCTCCGCCTACGAAGCGAAGACCCTGAAGCCGGTCTGGAGCTTCCAGCAGCACACGCCTTTCCTCACCGGGGTGATGACCACGGCGGGCGGACTGGGCTTTGTCGGCGACTGGGACCGGGTGTTCCGGGCCTTCGACGTCAAGACCGGCAAGACGCTGTGGCAGGCGCGGCTGGGGACCACCGTGCAGGGCTATCCCACGACCTTCAGCGTCGATGGCAAGCAGTATGTCGCGGTGGCGACCGGCTACAACGGCGGCAGCCCGGAACAGCGGCCCACCAGCATCCTGGCGGGCGAGTTGTTCCGGCCGCTGACCGGCCATGCGGTCTATGTGTTCGCCTTGCCGGACAGGAATTAGGCGGCTTTCGCACAATTTCGCTTGCCCGGCCGGGAGGCGCCCTGTTCCCTGACGCGACAGAGCGCGCGAACGCCCCGCCACAAGAGAAGCCGATGACCGAGGCCGCCTGCGAACCCTTCCGCTACACCGACAGCCATGCCTTCATGGAGAAGGTGCGCGGCGGCATGCCGCCGCTGATGATCTGCGTCGCCTGCAATGGCGGAGTGCAGGGCCGCGAAGCCAATGACGCCATCCCGGAAACCGCCGACGAAATTGCGGAGTCGGTGGGCGCGGCCCATGACGAAGGCGCGGTGATGGTCCATGTCCATGCCCGCGATCCCGGGAACCTCACCACCGGCGCTGGCGAAAGCGGGCCGTGGCGCGAGGTGCTGGAGAAAATCCGCAAGCGCGCCCCCGGCATCGTCATCAACGCCACCACCGGCGGCGGCCCGGGCATGACCATGGCGGAGCGGCTGTCCTCGCTCGCCGCCCAGCCGGAAGTCGCCTCGCTCAACCTGGCGCCCGACATGAGCAAATTCCACTTGAAAGCGCGCCCCGCGCCGCTGCCCAATCCCCGTCCCGCGATGGATATCGACGAGTGTGTTCCCTTTACTTATGGCCAGATCCACCAGTTCGCCGCCGAGATGAAGCGGCGCGGCATCAAGCCGGAACTGGAATATTACCATCCCGGCTGCGCCTGGGTGGTGCGCTCGCTGATCGAGGAAGGGCTGCTGGCCAAACCCTACTGGATCCAGACCGTGATGGGCTACCAGACCAGCTCCTATCCCACGGTGGAAAATGTGCTGCAGCTGCTGAAGGAATTTCCCGACGATACGCTGTGGCTGTGCTCCGCCATCGGGCCGTTCCAGTTGCCGCTCACCACTCTGGCCACCCTGATGGGCGGCCATGTGCGGGTGGGGCTGGAGGACAATGTCTATTACGCGCGCGGCCGGAAGGCGAAAAGCAACGCCCAGCTGGTGGCGCGCGCCGTGCGCATCGCCGGGGAATTGAACCGGCCCATCGCCACGCCGGACGAGGCGCGCGCGATGCTGGGGCTGAAGACCCTGGCCGGGGTGAGTTGAGGCCGGCGTGCCAGAGATCGCGCGCGACGGTTTTTCGATGCATTATGCGCGCGCCGGTGAAGGCTTCGGCCTGCTGCTGATCCCGGGCGCGCTGGGGACCGGGGCGGGGGACTTCCACGCCCAGATCGACGCCTTCGCGCCCTTCTTCGATGTGATCGCCCCCGACCCGCGCGGCTATGGCCACTCGCGCCCGCCCGAGCGCGACTTCCCGCTGGACTTCTATCACCGCGACGCCGGCGACATGCTGGCGCTGATGACCGCGCTGGGACATGCGCGCTTCCACATCATCGGCTGGAGCGACGGCGCCAACATCGCCGCCATCATGGCGGCCACCGCGCCAGGGCGGGTGGCAAAGCTGGTGATGTTCGGCGGCCAGTCCTTCCTGACGGCGCAGGACATCGCGGCGATGAACGCGGTGCGCGACATCGCCGCCTGGTCGCCCCGCGCCGCCGAGGCGATGCGGGCGGTCTATGGCGAGGAGCTGGAGGCGCTGTGGAGCCGCTATGTCGACGGGCAGGAAGCGCTGCTGGCCGCGGGCGGCGATCTCTATCAGGCCCTGCTGGCGCGGATACGCTGTCCGGCTTTCATCCTGCATGGCGCCCAGGACCCGCTGGTGCCGGGGTCGCACCCCGAGGCGATCCATCGCGCCCTTCCCGGATCGCGCTTCCATGTTTTTCCCGGCGGCAAGCACAACATTCATGTAAAGTATGCCGAAGCGTTCAATGCCATGGTCCTGGATTTCCTGACCGCGTAAGGGGCTGACATGGATTCCCTGCATCCCGATGCCGCCCACAAGCTCACCCGGGGCTTGGGGCTTTACGATTCGACCATGATCGTGGCCGGGTCGATGATCGGCTCGGGCATTTTCATCGTCGCCGCCGAGATGTCGCGCGAAGTCGGCAGCGCCGGCTGGATGATGGTGTCCTGGGCG
>Ga0265325_10001646_pt1 | contig 15536 bp, 15 predicted proteins | sample 41420metaG_FD_202090 | JGI IMG/M metagenome (GOLD analysis project Ga0265325, IMG submission 202090) | Rhizosphere microbial communities from Carex aquatilis grown in University of Washington, Seatle, WA, United States - 4-14-20 metaG | ecosystem: Host-associated > Plants > Roots > Rhizosphere...
GGCGGCGGGTCTTCGATTTCTCGGCGCGGAAAGTTGGCCCGAAGCTGTAGACCTTGCCCAGGGCCATCGCGGTGGCTTCGATGTAGAGCTGGCCCGACTGCGTGAGATAAGCCTGTTCGTCGAAGTAGTCGACGGGAAACAGCGTCGTGGTGCCTTCGCACGCGGCGGGGGTGAGGATGGGCGGATCGGTGAGGGTAAAGCCGCGCTCGTCGAAGAAATCGCGCGCGGCCTTGATGATCTCGGCGCGCACCCGCAACACCGCCGCCTGGCGGGGCGAGCGTATCCACAGGTGGCGATGCTCCATCAGGAAATCGACGCCGTGCTCTTTGGGAGTGATGGGATAAGGATCATCGGGGCTGACCTGTTGCAACACCTGCGCATCGGTCACGTCGAGCTCGTAGCCGCCAGGAGCGCGCTTGTCGGCGCGAACTTTGCCAGTGACGATCACGCTGGACTCCTGCGTCAGGTTCTTGATTGACTCGAACAACTCAGGCGGGACGGCGTTTTTCGCCACCACGCCCTGAATGGTCCCGCTGCCATCGCGAAAGATGGGGAAGAGCAGCTTGCCGCTCTCGCGCAGGTTGTAGAGCCAGCCGCGAAGGATGACCGTCTGGCCCTCGTGCTTACCAATTTCGCGGATAGTGGTGATTGGGGTTTCTGTGACAGCTGTATTTGCGGGTGCGTTCATGAATGCCTGGTTCGGTAGCCGGGTTAAAATACTATTAGGAGCTTACTATGGCGCTTGACTGGTCACAATGTTCCGCTGTCGAAAGCGTGCCCGGCAGGGTAAGCGGCGCGTGGGTTCTGCGGGGAACGCGCATGCCGGTATCCATCATCTTCGAAAACCTCGACTCGGGCATGACCGTCGAAGAAGTAATGGAACAGTTTGACGTCACCCGCGAACAAGTCCACGCGGTACTAGAATTCGTCACCCGTAGTCTTAGCCGCGAACCTGCACACGCCTCTTAGCCATGCTGGTGCTCTTCGATCATGGAACGCCGCGAGGGTTGGCAAGTTCGCTTGCCAGTCATCGCGTCCAAGAAGCAAAGGCACGAGGATGGGACAGACTGAGCAACGGCGCACTACTCGCCGAGGCGGAAAACGCCGGCTTCGAAGTATTCGTTACTCACGACAAGAACATTCGTTATCAGCAAAACCTTGAAAAGCGGAAAATTGCGATTGTTGTGCTGGGGAATCCCCTGTGGCCCATTTTGCGCCTGCATGCGGAACTGGTCCTCTCTGCGGTGAACGCGGCGACGCCGGGAAGCTATACCGAAGTAGACATTCCGGGCTGATTGGACCTTTCGTCGGTCGTCCGCCGGCGAAAATCAGCTAGCGGTGTCGCAAAGACAGAAGGCCCTTCCGAATCTCAAGATTCCTTTTCCAATTTGCGGAACGTTTCCGCCATCTTCTCCTGAATTTTCTCGCCTTCTACGAATTCGATCTCCAGCAGCAGCGGAAGCCCGTGGGGAGCGGCGCGCAACAGCGACATGGTTTCATTCCAATCGACACTGCCGGCGCCTGGCCAGAGATGGTTGTCCACGTCTTTCTTGTTGTCGTGCACGTGGGTGGAGCGGATGCGTTCCTTCAGCGTCTCGAAGGCCTGCGGCACGCCCGACATGATGTGCGCGTGGCCGACGTCGAAGCATATCCCGATGTCGTCGAAACGTCCGGCATGAAGGATTTCCAGCAGCTTCTCCGGGGTCGACAGCTCGTTGGGAATGTTTTCCACCAGCAGTTGCACTCCCAGGGGCTTGGCGAAGGCGTGCAGGTGTTCGAGCGAACTGATGGCAGCTTCCACCTTGTGCTCGTCCACGTCTTCGTGGCCGATGCCCACGTGCTGCACCAGGAACTGAAACGGCATCTGCTCGGCAACTTCAACGGCGCGCTTGATCTCGTCCATGGCCGCGATGCGATGGAGCTTTTCCAAGGCCGCGATGTTCACCGGCGGTTGGCCGGCGCGTCCCCACTCGTCGTCGGCATACATGGGGGAGTGCATGGAATGAAACACGATTCCGCTGCTACGGAACCAGTTGCCGATCTGGCGAATGTGCTGGCGGTCGGTGTAGTTGAAATGTCCGCGGGCGGCGAAAATCTCGATCGCCTCCGCGCCGCCGGCGACCAGTTGGTCGAGCAAGCCGGGATGAAGGCGCTCACGTTTGGCGTAGATCAGGGTGGACATTGCTTTGCGCATCAGAAGCCGACCGCCTTTCCGCCGTGGCGACCGTCGCTGGCCCCCAGACGCTCGCTCGTCTTTTCGTCAATGGCAATGCATTCTGCGTCGCCCCAATACTGCTCAGCCGAGCGGACCTCACCCGGCATCGCATCGATGGCCGCGTCAGCCGAGATCTTATGACCCATGTGTTCGAGTATGCGCACAGTATCGGGCGAGAAGCCGATCTTCTCCAGCTTGATTTCATCCGGCAGCCACTGATCGTGAAAACGCGGCGCGTTCACTGCCTGCTGAAGGTTGAGGCCATAATCCACCACGCCCATGAGGACGTTGGCGACGGTGGTGATGATGGTCGGGCCACCTTCGGCGCCCAGGACGAGGAAGAGCTTACCGTTCTTAAGCACGATGGTCGGCGTCATCGCCGACAGCGGACGCTTGCCTGGGCCGACTGCGTTCGCCGGTCCCTGGAGCAGCCCAAAGATGTTGGGAACGCCCTGCTTGGAGGCGAAGTCGTCCATCTCATCGTTGAGCAGAAACCCCAGCCCTTCTGCCGTCACTTTCGAGCCAAACGATTCGTTGAGCGTCGTAGTGACGGAGACCGCGTTGCCTTCCGAATCGACCACAGAGTAGTGCGTGGTATGGTTCGGCTCGAGCAGCCTTTTCGGCTGAGGGTGCGCGCGGGCATAGCTGTCCAATTGGGAAAATACCGCCGGACGCCGCACTTCACTGCTGGGGGTGGCGCGGCGCAGGCTGATGGACTCACGCCAGGCGTTGGCGTAGCGCTTGTCGATCAATTGCGCTACCGGGATCTTGGAGAAATCGGGATCGCCGAGAAATTCCGCGCGATCGAAGAACGCCCGCTGGTAGGCCTCGGCGGTAAGATGCATGGCCTGGGCCGAGTCGGCACCCTGCTTTCCGAGGTCATAGCCTTCGAGGATGTTGAGGATTTCGACCAAGGCGATGCCGCCGGACGACGGCGGCGGCGCGCTGATGATGTCGTATCCGCGGTAGGTGCCGCGAATCGGCTGGCGCTCTTTCACTTCATATTGCGCCAGATCTTCGGCGGTGATCAGGCCTCCGGCCTTCCGGATGGAGGCGGCAAGTTCGCGCGCCAGCGCGCCGTGGTAGAAGTCGTCAGGATTTTCGGCGATGCGCTCCAGCGTCCGGGCCAGCTCGGGCTGCTTGAAAACTTCGCCCGCTCGATAGTAGTTACCATCGCGCTGGAAGATGCGGCGTGATTCGGGAAACTGCGCCAGGCCAGGATCGTGCAGCGACTTTGCTTCTTCGTAACTGATGGTGTAGCCGTCGCGCGCCAGGCGGATTGCGGGCTCCATGACCTGCTTCAGCGAAAGCTTGCCCCAATGCTGCTGCGCGTAGGCCAGCCCCGCCACCGAGCCGGGAACGCCGATGGCCTTGTAACCGGTTAAGCTCAGATCGGGCACAACATTGCCCTGGCTGTCGAGATACATGTTGGCCGTCGCTCTGGCTGGCGCCTTCTCCCGGTAATCGAGGAAGTGGACTTCGCCATCGGGCCGGCGGAAGAGCATGAATCCGCCGCCGCCGAGGTTGCCGGCTTCGGGGAGAACAACGGCCAGCACGAATCCCACAGCGACAGCGGCGTCCACCGCATTGCCGCCTTTTTGCATGACTTCAACGCCCGCCTGCGAAGCCTCGGGACGCAAGGTGGCGACCATGGCCTGCGCGCCATGCACCGGGCGCACCGCGTTGGCGCCTGTGGCCTGAACGCAGAGCGCAAAGGCTAGTACCACCAGTAACAGTTGGCGTCGCAATTTCATAGGGTGCAGGCGGCAGGGTACTGGTTGCCGGTCCGCTCAAGCGCACTCCAGACAAGAGCTTACGGCAACTGTGCGTGCAAGCTTCGAGGCTAGCCCACGGCGTCTGCGAGAGTCAAATGGGGCGGCGTGCAGGTAGCGCAATGAAGCGTTGCGTAACTGCGCCACCTTCCCGCTTGTAACCCGAGACCTAATCGTTATATATCTAGTTAACTTGGTTGCGGCGATGCAAAGCTCCATCTTCACCGTTGACGTGGAAGACTGGTTCCATATTCTGGACGTTCCGTGCACCCCTGGAATCGCGGAATGGGGGGCGTTGCCCTCGCACGTGGAGAAGAATTTCACCCGCCTGCTGGATATCTTCAGCGAAAAGAATGTGCAAGTTACCTGCTTCTTCCTGGGCTGGATCGCAGAGCGGTTCCCGCACCTGGTGAAAGAGGCGGCGGCCCGTGGGCATGAGGTGGCGTCGCACGGTTATGGGCACAGCCTGGTTTACGAGCAGAGCCGCGAGGACTTTTACGAAGATGTCCGCCGCGCCCGTCTGCTGCTTGAGGATATTGCCGGTGAGCCGGTGGTGGGATATCGCGCCCCCGGGTTCTCCACGACCGAGCAGACTCCGTGGTTTTTCGATGCGCTGGCGGAAGCCGGCTATCAATATGATTCCTCGGTATTTCCCGCGCCGCGCGGGCACGGCGGCATACGCGAAGCCCGCCGCGATCCGCACCGGGTCAACGATGGGTTAGTGGAGTTCCCGATCACGGTGGCCGATCTGATGGGCAAGCCAATCTGTTTCTTCGGCGGCGGATATTTGCGGCTGTTTCCCTATTGGCTGATTCGCCGCATGTCGAAGCAGGTATTGGCTGAAGGTCGTCCTGTGGTGTTCTATATTCATCCGCGAGAGATCGAACCGCAGCATCCGCGGCTGCCCATGAGCCGCACGCGGCGATTCAAGTCCTACGTGAATCTGGAGACCACGGAGACCAAGGTGCGACGTATCCTTCAGGATTTTCCGGTGACCACGTTCAAAGCGGTCGCCAGCAAGTATCCGCAACTGGTAAATACTCATGTCGCTTGACCGCACACAAACTTTCTTCCATCAATACGCCAACGACTTCGACGCGATCTACGGCAACCAGAACGGGCTGATCGATAGCGTCGTCAACAAACTGTTTCGCAAGAGCATGCGGCTGCGCTTCGAGAAGACCATCGAAGGCTGCACTCCTATCGAGGGCAAGAGTGTGCTCGACATCGGGTGCGGGCCGGGCCACTACTCCATCACCCTGGCCCAGCGCGGCGCGGGGCGGGTGGTCGGAATCGATTTCGCGGAAGGCATGCTGAAGCTGGCATCCGAACATGCGCAGAAGATCGGTGTCGGCGATCGCTGCAAGTTCATGGTGGCCGACTTCTACCAGTACCCGCCGGAGGAGATATTCGACTACGTCGTCGTCATGGGCTTCATGGACTACATGCCTGATGCGGAAAAAGTGGTGGCGAAGGTCCTGTCGCTTACGCGCAATAAGGCCTTCTTCTCATTTCCGGTGGCTGGCGGGATCCTGGGTTGGCAGCGCAAGCTGCGCTACCAGAAGCGCTGCGATCTGTTTCTTTATAGCGAGGAACAACTGAAGCAAATCTTCTCGCACTTCCCGGAGGTGACGGCGACCATCGAGCCCATCAGCCGGGATTTCTTCGTCACCCTGACGAGGAACGGGAAGAAGAGCTAAAGACCACCTGATCCTGTCGAGGACCTGTGTTGAAAGGGCATGGCTTTAGCCATGCCGAAAATCCTGTCGGTCACGATCGGGAGCGCGAGAGCGATTCCAGTCCCGCACCGCGGGACAGCTCAGGACAGCCCAGCGCGTAGCGCTGGGTCAGCATTGTTTGGTCTCCGAGCCCCTTCAGGGGCGGCACTAGTCCTCACAGAGACTCTTCAGACCTGTGCCCGGCGGCCCAGTTTGATTCGGGCTTCAGCTCGTGTATCGCGGACTGAAGTCCAGAACGTAAGGCGCTTCCGGACGCGGCGCTAAAAGCGCCGCTCTACCCGAGCGCATAGCGAATGGCGAACAGCGAAGAGCGTCTCCCCTAAAAACATGCGACCCGAGGCCAGCCACCTCGGGTCGCCAGAGGCACAGCATAACGTCGTGCGACGTAAGCGCCGCTTCCATGCTCAGCCCGGAGCAAGACGCCGATCGGCGCCGAAGTGCGCAGCGCAGTGCCGCGCTCAATGGTGCGGGGCCAGGAGGAACGCTCGGGCACCTGCCACCCGAGTGTGGCCCGTTACCACGCGCACACGCGCTCAATCAGCCTGGAAAGGTCGCGGCAACCCGCTATGCGACATGAGAGCGGAATTACGGTGCAAGGCCTCCGTCGCTTGCGTCCCGACTCACCCCTCACGCCCAACGGTTCGTCGCCACCTGGAAGCGGTACGCGACAGCCTGTGTCTCGATGCGTGACAGATTGCCGCAACGCCCGGCGAACATACAAGCAGAAAACGCGCGCCGCTGTGCATATCGTGTGCAAGTCGAATTTTTGTTGTGCAAAACCCGGCAGAAATCAGCAGTCAGCTTTCAGCACTCAGCATTCAGCACTCAGATCAGCCGCTCGGTTAGCCTTGTCCCGCCGCTGGCATGTTTCGTCCAAACGCCAACTGAACGCTGACGGCTGAACTCTGACTGCTGACTGCTGACTGCTGACTGCTGAATGCTGAATGCTGAATGCTGAATGCTGCCCGCAAAGTTAACCACCTTGTTACTACCCCCACGCGGGCGTTCAGGATATTCTCGCGCTATGGCAGTGTCGGTCACGGTGTTGGCGAGCGGCAGCAAAGGCAACTGCACCGTCATCTCCAGTTCCGGCACGCACCTGCTGGTGGACGCCGGCCTCTCCTGCCGCGAACTGTTACGCCGCATGATTCTGTGCGCGCTGGATCCCGACTGCATTGACGCCATTCTCGTGACCCACGAGCACACCGATCACATCGCGGGGCTGCGCGTGCTGGCCAAGCGGCTGAAGATTCCGGTGTACATCACGGCGCCGACCTATCATGCCTACCAGAAGGTCGCGCGCGACGCCGCCGGCAACCGCATTTCGCTTACCCGGCTCGAGCATTTCCGTTCCGGCAGCGCGTTTCAGATCGGCGACATCACGGTGACCCCGTTCACCATTCCCCATGACGCCGTCGATCCGGTCGGCTTCACCTTTCGCAGCGACGGCATCAAGGTCGGCGTCTGCACCGATCTTGGCTACATGCCGGCCAGCGTTCGCCATCATCTCCGCGGATGTCATGTGCTGATGATCGAATCCAACCACGATCTGGAAATGTTGCGCGGTGGCCCTTATCCGTGGAGCGTGAAGCAACGCGTGATGAGCAACGTCGGTCACCTCTCCAATGACCGGCTCGCGGATTTCCTGACCAGCGACTATGATGGAGTTGCCGAGTTCCTCATTCTGGCGCACCTTTCGGAGCAGAATAACCACCCCGAGATCGCGCGAGTGACGGCGGAGCGCGCCCTCGGCGAGCAGCGCAGTTTGTTGCGCAATCGTTTGATGCTTGCGGCACAGCATGAACCGCTGCCCGCGGTCCGACTGTAGTGGCCGCCCCACGAGCGCCGCTCCCAGGGCTCGCCGCGGCTTCGGCATAACGCATGGCCCAATGCACCGATCCCGTCATCGGCAAGATTCTCGCCGGTTGGCGCTACGACATTTCCGGCATTGCGCCGGAAATGCGCGGCGACTACGAGGCGCATCTGGCGGAGTGCCAGCTCTGCCACTCGCGGCAGTTCCTGCACCGCTGCATTGATATCGGCCTGATGGCGCTGGCCTCGGCCTCCATGATCGTCTTCCTGCTGGCTTACGGAGTGATTCGCCACTTCAAGCCCAGCCACGCCTTTCTGCTGGAGATCGGCGCCCTCGGCGGGTTTCTGCTCTCCATGCTGCTTTGGCTGCTGGTCGCGGTCGCCACGCCGGCTCCGCTGGTGGTCAAGGACGTCGCACTGCTGGGCGCCCGCCGCGGCCTGGAAAAATTGCCCGACGAAATCCGCGATCGCATTCCCGAAGACTTACGGCTGAAAATTTCCGGGCAAAGCTAGGCGGCTTTACAACATAACCCGAAGCTCTTCCAGAGTAATTCCCAAATCTTCAATGATGCCTCGCAGAGTCTTTGGTTTGAGGTCCTTTCCTGAATGCATGGGTATCACCACGCGCCGCTGGTCGCTCGTCCGCACCTACACTGCATGACTCCCGCTTTGGCGCCGAAATTCAAAGCCGAGACGCTGAACAATCCGGGAAAGGTCTTTACTGGTCAACACCGGTTGCTTTGGGCTCACGCGCTAATCTCAATCGGCTTAATAAACATGTCTTCGCGCGGAACTGGGAGCCCGTCTTCGATCAAGCTCTCCACGTAAAGCTGGATCGCCTCGCGCATGTTGGAGATGCCCTCTTCCACCGTTTCGCTCTGCGTGTGGCAACCCGGCAGGGTGGGGCAGAACACGTGGTAGCCACCCTCATCCTCCTTCTCAAAGATGACCGTAAATAAGTGTGTTCTTCCAGAGTGCGGTTCCTTGGCCATAAGAACTCCTCCTCGCAAGACGTCGCCCTTGCGCGCTACTGGATCTTGATCAGCTCCACGTCGAACACGAGCGTGCCATAGGGCGGCTGCTTGCCCTTATAAGCGAGGTCTTGCGGAATCCAGAAGCGCATTTTCTCGCCTTCCACCATCAACTCCAAACCCTCTGTCCAGCCGGGAATTACCTGGCCGAGGGGAAACGTCAATGGCTGGCCGCGCGCCACCGAGCTGTCAAACATTTTCCCGTCGGTCGTCCAGCCGGTGTAGTGCACCGTGACCTCGTCGACGCTCTTCGGATGACGCTTGCCAGTGCCGGGCGTCAGCACTTTATAGGCGAGGCCGCTGACGGTCCATTTGGCATCGTGCGGCGGTTTCTTCAGGTCCGCGGGCGCGCGTGTCGGCATATCGATCAAGGTCACATCGAACACCAGCATTCCCGCTGGTTTCCCCTTTTCACCTTTATAGGCGAGCGATTCGGGAATCCACAGCCGGCGGGTTTCTCCCGCTACCATCAGCTGTATTCCTTCGCCGAAGCCGGGAATCACGCGATTGACCGGTAACGTCAGTGGCTTGCCGCGTACCACCGAGCTGTCAAACATTTTGCCGTCGGTCGTCCAGCCGGTGTAGTCGACGGTGACGACATCTTCCTTGCCCGGATGGTCTTTCCCGGTACCGGGCTTGATCACTTTGGTCGCCAGGCCGGACGCGGTCTTGCTGGCGTCTGCCGGCGGAGCAGCGACGTCGGACGGAGCTGGAATCGAGGACGATGATGGAGTCTGCGCGGCAACTACCGCCGCAACAAAGAGGAGTAAGGTGAAGCACGCAAGACGCATCCGATTATTGTACCTGCCGTGTTCCTCGCGCGGCCGCTGTTACCGGAAGCTATCTCAAAGATCTGTTCTAAAGGGGCACGGCGCCACAGGCTGCGGGAAAAATCGGCACGGAAGACCTATCGCCGGCTAAAGCCGGCTCGGGATGAAAAAATAAACAACTTATCGGCACGACTGAAGTCGTGCCCTGACACAATACGCGTGCAAGCCGAGCTTTTCCGCAGCCTGTTCAGCCGTGCCGTAAAGAGCCGCCCTGACGAGGGCTTACGCCCCTGAGGTACCTCGGTGTCGATTTATGAGATGGTTACTAGTTGCCAGCCGTCTTCCACCCCACCTGCTTGCCTTTGTTCTGCTCATCGAGCCACTGCTTGAGCGGCGCAAAGTACTCCATCAGCGCTCCCGCGTCCATCTGGCGTTCGCCGGTCAGAGCGTAGAGCGCGTCGGGCCACGGCTTGCTTTGGCCCATCTCCAGCATGGTGTTGAGCTTCGTTCCCGCCGCCTTGTTGCCGTAGAACGAGCAGCGATACAGCGGCCCGCTGAATCCCGCCTCGCGGCACATGGCGCGGTAGAACTGGAACTGCAAAATGTCCGCCAGGAAGTAGCGCGTGTAGGGCACATTCGCCGGCACATGATACTTCGCTCCCGGATCGAAGTCGGCTTCGCTGCGCGCCACCGGAGGCGCGATGCCCTGATACTTCTCGCGCATCTCCCACCATGCCTTGTTGTAATCGGCGGGCTTGATCTGGCCATTGAACACCTTCCACCGCCACTGGTCGATCAGTAGTCCGAACGGCAGGAACGCGACTTTGTCCAGCGCCATATGCAGCAGGTAGCCGGTGTCATCGGTCTGTGGAATCGTTGCCAGTAAGCCAACCTTATTGAGGTACTCGGGCGTGATGGCCAGCGCGATAGTATCGCCAATGGCCTCGTGGAAACCGTCATTGGCGCCATTCTTAAACATGAGCGGCTGGTTCTCATAGGCGCGCTGGTACATGTTGTGTCCCAGCTCATGGTGGATGGTGACGAAGTCCTCGCCGCGCACCTGGATACACATTTTCAGCCGCAGATCGTCGAAGTTGTCGATGTCCCAGGCGCTGGCGTGGCAGACCACTTCACGGTCCTGCGGCTTGACGAACAGCGAACGCTCCCAGAACGTCTTGGGCAGCGGCGCAAATCCCAAAGACGTAAAGAAGCCCTCGCCATACTTCACCATGCCGATCGGGTCGACGTTCTTCGCCTTCAGCAGGTCGGTGATGTCGTAGGGCTGCTTCTGCTGCGCCGGCGCGACCAGCGGAAAGATGTTGCTCCACTGCTGCGCCCAGGGATCGCCCAGCAGGTCGGCGCGGATCATGCCATTGGCGTCGACCGCTGTCGGCCCATATTTCTCGATCAACTTGTTGCGCACGTAGGCATGCAGCGAATCGTAGAGCGGCTTCACCTGCTGCCACAGGCGCTCGACTTCCTGCGAGAACTCCTCGGGCGTCATGTCGTAACCCGCGCGCCACATCGCGCCCAGATCGCTGAAGCCCATCTCCCGCGCCCCCTTGTTGCCGAGCTCGACCCAGCGCGCGTAGCGCTCGCGCATTGGCGGAGCGATCGTTTGCCAACCGACCCACAGGTCCTGCAACTCTGCGGGGTCGGTACTGCTGGCCATGATGCTCTCGATCTTGGTGATGTCCAGACACTCGCCGGCGTGCTTGCCCGACTTCGGACAGTATTTGCCTTTGCCGTAATCGGCCTCCAGCGAGGTACCGATGCGCGCCATCTCGGCCAGTTCCTTGGGATCGTTGGGTGCTGGCGCCGGCACTGCGGCGGCGAGCTTCAACAAGAGCATCTTGCGCGCCAGCACGTCTGGCAATTTGAGACGGTCGTAGCGCGTGGCTTGCTTAGCCAACTCGGTGGTGACGCCGATCAGCGCTTCGTTGGCATCGGCCGCCATCTGCTCGGTGTCGTCGGTGATGAAGTTCGACTGTACCCACGACGCGCGGCTGGCTTTCACCGTCAGGTCCTGAAGCCGGGCCTCGGCGTCGTGCATGAATGCTTCGGCTTCCGCGACGGTTGGCGGATTCTTTTGCGATGTGGTTTGCGGGTCAGCGGGAGTGGTTTGTGCGCTCATGATGGATACCAGGAAAATGACGAGTAACACTGTAGAAAAGAAAAGGACTGCTCTGTGGATAGACAAGCGACCTCCAAAAAAAGGCGAAGAGATATTGTAAATGGCGCGAAGTCCGCAATTCGCTTTTCGCCCTTCGCCTGTCGCATTTGACACGCTCTGTGTCCCGTTATGGACCCGTGCTACCTTTGATAGATTCGTGGGAGGCATCTCAGTCAGACACGTCTTCGAACACCAGGAGCCCTCATGCCGCCCACCCTCATCTCCCGGCCAACCCGCATTCAAGCGGAGGGCAACAAACCGAAACTCATCGATGAATACATCGGCCGCGTGAACTCGAAGGACGACGCGGCCAGTGTCGCCCACATGCGCAGTCCGCAAGGCTGGACTGAGTCCGGACAAACTCCTGAGTTCGACGAATTCACCGTGGTGCTGCGTGGCACGTTGCGGGTGAAGCATCGTGACGGCGAACTCGATGTCCACGCCGGCCAAGCGGTGGTGGCCCATCGCGGCCAGTGGGTACAATACTCCACCCCGGGCGCGGACGGAGCAGAGTACATCGCGGTCTGCTTGCCTGCCTTTTCCATGGAGACGGTGCATCGTGACGAGTAGCGCAGTACATCCGCAACCCGGCGTCCGCTTCGCACGCTGGGTCTTTCTGCTGGCCGGAATGGTTGGTGTGCTGGAAGTCCTGCCTCTGTATTTCTACGAATCCACGCTGAGCCGCACCCAGCCTCCTCCTATCACCCATCCTGACTTCTACTACGGTTTTGTCGGTGTTGTGCTGGCATGGCAGGTGGCATTCCTCATCATCTCGCGCGATCCGTTGCGCTACCGGCCGCTGATGCCGGCAATCTTTCTGGAAAAGGTTCTCTATCCCGTCGCGGTTTACCTACTCTACGCGCAGGGGCGGGTGGCGGGGTCCATGCTGGGCGGCGCCTCGCTCGACGTAGTCTGGTTAGTACTCTTCTTCGCGGTATGGATCAAGACACGCGCACAGACCTGAGCCATCAGGGCGACGGCATTGCTGGCTGAGCTCCGCACAATCTGAACTGCCACACCTTCACGATACTTGCGTCGAACCGGAGCGGCTTTTCACAGTACCGTGGCCGTTGCGCCTCCAGAAACTTCGCCGCCTCGGTGTCCCACCGCGATTGCCGCTCCGTCCAACCGACGAACCAGACATTCTGGGGCAGCGGCTGAGGCAGCAGCTCCGGCGCCGAATTGGCAAAAACCAGCACCGGTACGTTTGCTGGGTTCATCTCCCGGTAGTAGTCGAACACAAAGCGCGGCATCCCGGGCAGAATGACCACCTCGTCCCCAGCTTCGGCGTGAGCGAAGACGTATTGCGACGCCTCCCGCCAATTCTCGCCATACTCGGGATGGCGCAAGTGATAGCGCACATTCGACATCGAGTAGAAAACAATGAGCACCAGCACAAGCACGCCCGCCGCCTTCGACCAGCGCGCAAGCTGCATCACTCCCGCTGCCGCCGCCAATACCGCGGCCGGAATACAAATCGCAAGGAAGCGCTCCACCAACATCGGTCGCACCAACGACGCGCCGATCACGAGCAGCGGCGGCGCCAGCAGCCAGGTCAAGGTGAAACGGTATGGCCACGCCCTTGCCCGTGGCTTCAGACGAAAGGCGCACCACACCGTTATAGCCCACATCGCCAGGTAGGCGAGGCTTCGGTTCTTGGTGAGGGTCATCGCGTATAACGTGCTGAGCAGTTGCGGCCGGTTGAGTCCCGCAACCCAGTCCAGGTTGCCGGCCTTGGGATGTTGCGCCAGGAAGACTCCCACGGGCGCAAGCATCACCACTATAAGAAGTGTCGAGCCCAGCATGCGCTTCCACAGCGATGGTCGCTCCGGCAGAAACCGCAGTGACATCCATTGCGCCCCGATGACCAGCACCGCAAAAAAGTGAGCGTAAACTGCTGCCGCCGACAGCACCGCGTATGCCAGCCAGTTGCCCCAGGTTGGCTTCTCCAGGCCCCGCAGGAAGAACAGGCATGCCAGGGAGATGAGCAGGACCGCGAGGGGATAGGCACGCGCCCGTTGCGCCAGCATCAAGTGAAACGGATGGAGCGCCAGCAGCAGGGCCGCGATCAGCCCCGTCCGGCTATCAAAGAGCCGTTTCCCCAGCAGATACACGACCGGCACCGTAGCCGTGGCCAGAAGCACAGAAAGCAGGCGCACGACGAATTCGCCACGTCCGATGTGCATCCACAGCCGCAGCACGGCGTAGTAAAGCACCATGTTGAATTCGGAGTCCCACACCCGGCTGACAAAACTGGTCCAGGGAATGCGCCCCAGCAGCGCGCTGAACCCCTCGTCCATGTTCAGCCCTTGCGAGGTGAGACGAAAGAGGCGCAGGCAGAACGCCCCCGCTGTAATCAGGAACAACCACAACCATGCGTGGCGATCTGGCCCCGCCAGCGCGCTGCCGAAGGCAGTCTTGCCACACGCCGGCGCTTTAGGAGCTACGTTGCCGCTCACCGGCGCTACGTCCTCTTCTCTTCAAGACGGTTCGCGACGATCCGCTCTTCGCCGACATATGGCCGCAGCGACTCCGGAACCAGCACGCTGCCGTCGGCCTGCTGATAGTTCTCGACGATCGCGACCCATGTCCGCCCAATCGCCAGCCCGCTGCCGTTGAGCGTATGTACCAGCTCCGTCTTCTTGCCACCTTCGGGGCGGTAGCGAATGTTCGCCCGCCGCGCCTGAAAGTCCGTGAAGTTGGAGCAGGACGAGATTTCCCGGAACAAGCCTTGCCCGGGCAGCCACACTTCAATGTCGTAGGTCTTGGCCGCGGAGAAACCCAGGTCAGCGGTACACAACGCCACCGTGCGATAGTGCAGCCCGAGCTTCTGCAATACCTGCTCCGCATCGCGCGTCAGCTTCTCGTGCTCCTCCTTCGACTGCTCCGGCTTGGTGAACTTCACCAGCTCGACTTTCTGAAACTGGTGCTGCCGGATAATCCCGCGAACGTCCTTGCCGTACGATCCGGCCTCGCTGCGGAAGCATGGCGTGTATGCCGCCAGCGAAATAGGCAGCCGTGCGCCATCCAGCGTCTCGTCGCGATAAAGATTGGTCACCGGCACTTCCGCCGTCGGGATGAGGTAGAGGCTCTTGTCGCCATGCGGCACTTTGAACAGGTCAGCTTCGAACTTCGGCAACTGCCCGGTGCTGTACATCGAGTCGGCGTTGACCATGAACGGCGGCAGAACTTCCGTGTACCCGTGTTCACGGGTGTGCAGGTCGAGCATGAAGTTCATCAGCGCCCGCTCCAGCTTGGCGCCCAGGTCCCAATACACGGCGAAGCGCGCGCCCGTGATCTTGGCCGCGCGTTCCAGATCGAGCACGCCTAGCTCTTCGCCCAGCTCCCAATGCGGCTTGGGCTTGAAATCGAATTGCGGCGGCGTTCCCCAGCGGCGTACCTCCACGTTGTCCGCTTCAGACTTGCCCACCGGCACGCTCTCGTCCGGCAGGTTGGGAACGTTGGTTAAGACATCGCGCAACTTTGTATCGCACGCGGTAACACGCTCGTCCGCCTGAGCAATCTTTTCCTTCAGCCCTTTCTGCTCGTGAAGGTTTGCGGCGGTGTCCTGCTTTTCCTTTTTCAGCCGCTGGAACTCCTCGACCAGCTGGTTGCGGCGGGCCTTCATGGTCTCGGCTTCGGTGATGGCGGCGCGCCGCTCCAGGTCGATCGCCTGAAAATCCTTGAGCACAGCCGGGTCCATGCCGCGCTGGCGCAGTTTTTCTTCGACAACTGGCAGATGATCGCGTACAAAGGCTAAGTCGAGCATAAAGATCAGGTTACTCGAAGAACCTGCTCGTCACCAAGCGAGCGGTCGCGCGCAGCCTCCTCACAAATGACCTCACTACCGTCATCGTGGGGCTTTCTTGAAACGCAGAGCAACGATACCCAGCTCCAGCACGTCTAACTGAGAGACCGACTCTGTGGGAAGGTGGGCCAATGTCCAGAGGACGATTACTAACCATGCCTGCAATGCTGGGCTCGGGCCATACTCGCCGCGACCGCAGAGGGGACCCGCGTTACG
>Ga0265325_10001649_pt1 | contig 15530 bp, 14 predicted proteins | sample 41420metaG_FD_202090 | JGI IMG/M metagenome (GOLD analysis project Ga0265325, IMG submission 202090) | Rhizosphere microbial communities from Carex aquatilis grown in University of Washington, Seatle, WA, United States - 4-14-20 metaG | ecosystem: Host-associated > Plants > Roots > Rhizosphere...
CGTTCAGCCCTAACCGGGCCGCTCAACAGCCATGCCCCGCGTCGAAGGACGCGGGGCATTTTTTTGCCTATAATTCCGTCCGCACAGCGCCAATTCGGAACCCGCCATGAACAAAACCCTGGTCCAGCAGGAATTCGGCAAGACCGCCGCCAGCTATCTCACCAGCAAGCCGCATGCGCTCGGCAAAAGCCTCGAGCGCATGGTCGAGATTGTCAAGCCGAAGCCGGATTGGCGTGCGCTGGATATCGCGACCGGCGGCGGCCACGTCGCCTATACGTTCGCGCCACACGTCGCGCGGATGTGGGCGACCGACATTACCGACGAGATGCTGACCATGGTGCGCGAGGAAGCCTTAAAGCGCGGCCTCGCCAATATACGCACCGCCTATGCCAAGGCCGAAGCGCTGCCGTTCGAGGACGACAGCTTCGAGCTTGTCACCTGCCGCATCGCGCCGCATCACTTCGACAGCATTCCAATGTTCCTCGCCGAGGCGCATCGAGTCCTCGCCAAAGATGGCATGCTGGCGGTGGTGGACAATGTGGTGCCGGCCGGGAGCGTCGGCGATTATGTCAATGCCTTCGAGCGGTTCCGCGATCCAAGCCATCTGCGGGCCTGGACGATGGAGGAATGGCGCGACGCGCTGAAGACCGCGGGCTTTGCAATCGCGCACGAAGAGCAGCTCTACAAGCAGATGGATTTTACCTCGTGGGCCGCACGGCACGACGCGACGATGCAGGCGCTGTTGCGCTCGATGCTCTCACAAGTGACGCCGGAGGTGAATGCGGTGCTGACGCCGAAAGACGACGGCGGCAAGGTCAGCTTCCGGCTGTGCGAAGGAATGTTCGTGGCGCGCAAGAAATAGCCCGGCAGCACCGGATCGCTATTTTTTCTTTTTCTTCTTCGCGGTGTTGGCCGCGACAACAAGATCCGGATCCCAGGACGGATTGGCATCGAGCGCGGCATTGACCAACATGCCGCCGATGATCGGGATGACGCAGGAGCCTTCCATCACCCAGACTTCGCGGAAAGTGAGCTCGCGTTCCCTGACGAACGCCGCCGCCACCATCGGCGACAGCACGATGCAGCCCGCCGTGGTGGCGCCCCAGACGCCCCACTTGTAGCCGCTCGAGTGCTTGTTCCAACTCCAGTCGAGCCCTCTCCAGTAGGCCAGCGTGGACACAATGCCGGCGCCGAGCGAGACGTCGGCGACGCGCGGATCGACCTTGCGATGGCGCAGGAACGCCTCGGCAGGCTGGCAGGTCAGCACCAGCGTCGCGGCGAAAGCAGACATCAGAGTGGCAAGAAAGGCGACCCGGCGCGGCATGTCGAAGCTCCCCAAACAGCAATAGCCCGGATTGTTGTGTCGTTTGAACGCGCGAGTCGAGGAAAGGTGCCGTGGCGGGCCAATTTGTTCACAGCAATGACCGGGTCGACTTTGTTAACGGCGCCGCCGCTGGGGTGCCTTGAGACCGCCCGGCGGGCCCCGCGGCGGCTGCGAATTTATCTTTATTTTCCGGTATTTATGGCCGGTTTCGGACCGGCATTAACCTTTCATTTACCTTCGTAAATCAGGTTTCGATTAGGATTGAGTTCAGGTGATTCGGCGTCGCTTTGCCGGGCGGATCGGCGCAACTAAGGATCCCTGCGATGAGCAAGATTGCGGCCCTGCTAGCCCGCAAGTCGCCCCCCGTGTCGTCACCAGGTCGCCTGGCCGACGCCCCCCCGCCCGAAAACCCGCTCGACCTCGACGAGGAGTTGTTCTCGGCGATTGGCGCCCAGCTCGGCAACAGCAATGAGACACTGCGCAATCTTCTGCTCAACGCCAATCACAAGATCGGCGAACTCGACGGCATCAAGGATGCCGTCGGCAAGCTGGTGGCGCCGGTCAGCAAGGCGCTGCGCGAATTCGAGACCGAGAAGGCGGAGAAGATCAATCTGCAAGCCGCGCTCAGCAACACCCGCACCGCTTACGGCAAGCTGCGCAACGAGGTGACCGAGCTCGAAAAGAGAGCGGCCAGCTTCGAGCGCGAGACCGAGCAGCTGCGCAAGGATCTCGCTTTCGCCGACAATGCGGCAAAGGCGCTCGAAACGATCCGCGGCGAACTCGCGATCGACATTGCGGGGCGGCGCGCCCAGATCGCCGACCTCGAAGGTCGGCTCAACCAGGAATCCGCCGAAGCCAAATCGCTTCGTGACGAAAACGACCGGCTCAAGACCCGCCAGGCCGCCGTCGACAAGCACATCGTGCAGGTCGAAGCCGAAATCAATTCCTTGCGCCAGAAACTCGCCCTCACCGACGACGAGAAGCGAGCCTTGCAGACCGCGTTCGAGAAAACCTCGGCCGACGCCACGCGGCTGGCGCGGCGTCTTGCCGAAGCGGAGAACAACTTGAACGCAATGCAATCGAGGCTGCGCAGCACTGAGAACAGCCTCGCCGAAATGACCAGCGAACGCGGGCGCCTGTCGGCCGCGCTTGAGGAAGCCACCGAGCGCCATGCCGGCGAGATCGCCAAACATCAGATGCGCTTCGACGCATTGCAGGCGCGCGCCAACGCCACCGATCGGCTGATGTCGGAAGCCCGTGATCACGTCGGCGCGCGATCCGAGGAAGTGCGCACACTCGAGCGCCGCCTGAGCGAAACGACGCAGGAGCGCGACACGTTGGCGACGCGCATTGCCGGGATGGAGGCCGATCTCTACCAGCGCGAGGCCGCGCTGCGCGAAGGCGAAGACGGCCGCAGCTCGCTGCTTGAGCGAGCCAGCGCGCTTGCGAAGGCTTACAACACCAAGGACGCCGAACTCACGCGCGCGCAGGAGACGATCAAGACGCTGACCGACAAGGTCGCCTTCATAGAGGAACAGGTCCGGGCCGGCAGAAACGGCGTCGAAAAGCAGATCGACGATCTCAACGAGGCGCTGCGCCGCGAGAAGGTCGAGCGGGCGGTGGTGGAAGGCGCGCTCGAGGCCGCACGCAAGGACTTCAGCCGCCTGATGCGCGAATTGATGGTGCTGGAGCAGCAGCGCGCAATGCGCGAGCCGCTGCCGGAATTGCGGTCCGCCAACGCCGCCTAGGCGCAGGGTCAGCTATGAGCTGCCGTCGCCGGGCCTCGCGCCCGGCGATTGCTTTTGCCGACTAGGGCCGGCTCTCGACGTAGGGAGCGGGAAGCGGCACTTGAATGACCTCCACGCCATCGCAGTTCTTGCAGACATAAGTGCGGACATCGGTGCGAGGAAAAGCCGAATGGGGCTCGATGCCGTACAGCCGTGTCTCGTCGCCGCATTTCGGGCAGGCCGGCGAGGCGGCGGTGCCGGAAAAATTCATCCTAATATTGTTCATAGGATATACGCTAAACCTCCAGTCAATATTGTCAATCAATACTTATTCACAGCATCGAATAGCCAATAATAACAAGAAGCGTAAGTAAATCAATGCGCTGTACTTGCGCAAGATCCTCAGATCACGTGTTTCGGATGACAGCAGTGGATTGAGGCTAATGAGTAAGTTGATCAAGGAACTAAATCGGCCTATAAGCGTTGAGTGGCCGGCTACATGAGGCGCGAAAGTTGGATTTCGGGGGTTATCATGGTCGAGAATCGCGACGAACGTCTCCAAATTATGTTGGCGGAAGAAGAGCTTACGGCGCTGGATGATTTTCGCTTCAAGCACCGCATGCCGAGCCGGGCTGCCGCGGTGCGCGAACTCCTCAATCGAGGATTGGCCGCAGAGGGCTATTCCGCGGTCTCGTCCCGCACCAAGTCGGCGGATTTCGGCGTCACTGGCCGCTCGCCGGACGGCAACGGCAAGGAGTAGCGCGCGGGCCCTTCAGCTGCCGGCAGTAAATCCGGCGCGCCGGAGCCGCACGATCGCGGCGTCGAGCGCTGAGAGGAAGCTCGACCGATCGCGCGGCGAAAATGGCTTCGGGCCGCCAGTGATCGCGCCGGCCGAGCGCAAATCATCCATCAGATTACGAGTCGCGAGCGTCAGGCCAATGGAATCCTCGGTGAAGGCGCGGCCATTGGGCGCGATCGCCTGCCCTCCGGCCTTCACCGCGCGGCTGGCGAGCGGAATATCGGCGGTGATGACGATGGCGCCCGGCCCTGCCCGTTCGGCGATCCAGTCATCGGCCTCATCCATCTTGGCGCCGACCACGACGCGCTCGATCCATGGCTCGCGCGGCACCATGAGCGGGCTGTTGCTGACGACAAAGACTTTGAGGCCGTAACGTTCGGCGACGCGATAGACCTCGTCTTTCACCGGGCAGGCGTCGGCATCGACATAGATGACGATCGAATTCGGCGCCGGGACGTCCGCCACTTACCGCACCAGCTCCCGCATCGCCCGGTCGAGCCCGTCCAACGTCAGCGGATACATCCGTCCGCCTATCAGCTGCCGCACCAGCCCGATCGAATGGGTATAGTCCCAGTCACGTTCGGGCACCGGATTGAGCCAGACGCAGGCCGGATAGGTGCGCGTCACGCGCTCGATCCACGCCGCGCCCGGCTCGTCATTGAAGTGCTCGACCGAACCGCCCGCTGTCATGATCTCGTAAGGCGACATCGAGGCGTCGCCGACGAACACCACCTTGTAGTCGTGCGGGTAAGTGTGCAGCACGTCCCAGGTCGCGGTGTGCGCCTGAAAGCGGCGGCGGTTCTCCTTCCACACTTTTTCGTACAGGCAATTGTGGAAGTAGAAATGCTCCATGTGCTTGAACTCGGTGCGCGCCGCCGAGAACAATTCCTCGGTGGCCTTGATGTGCCAGTCCATCGAGCCGCCAATGTCGAAGAACAGCAGCACCTTCACCGCATTGTGCCGCTCCGGCCGCATCTGGATATCGAGATAGCCCTTATGCGCGGTGCCCCTGATGGTGCCGTCGAGATCGAGCTCGTCCGGCGCGCCGGTGCGGGCGAATTTGCGCAGGCGCCGTAGCGCGATCTTGACGTTGCGGGTGCCAAGCTCGACGTCGTCGTCGAGATCCTTGAACTCGCGTTTGTCCCAGACCTTCACCGCGCGGCGATTCTTGCTCTCGCCGCCGATGCGGATGCCCTCGGGATTGTAGCCGGCATTGCCGTAGGGCGAGGTGCCCGCCGTGCCAATCCATTTGTTGCCACCCTGGTGGCGGCCCTTCTGCTCGGCCAGCCGCTGCTTCAGGGTCTCCAGCAATTTATCGAGGCCGCCCATCGCCTCGATCTGCTTTTTCTCCTCGTCGGTCAGGTATTTCTCGGTGAGTTTGCGCAGCCAGTCTTCCGGAATATCGGCCGCGAGGCCGTCGCCGACGGTTTCCAGTCCTTTGAAGACGTGGCCGAACACCCGGTCGAACTTGTCCAGATTGCGCTCGTCCTTCACCAGCGTGGCGCGCGACAAATAGTAAAAGTCCTCGACGCGGCGCGAGGCGAGATCGGCCTCCATCGCCTGCATCAACGTCAGGTATTCCCGCAACGTCACGGGGACGCCGGCGCTTTTAAGTTCGGTGAAGAAGCTGACGAACATGCCGCAGAATTCGCTCTAGTGCCGCGGGCGTCAAGCGGCTAACACCGGCAATGGTCGTCGGGGGACTTAGCTCATGCGATGGCGCAACCGCGCCCTGTGGACGCTTGTCGTTGTTAGCTGCGCAGTGCTGTTGCTGGCGCCAGCGCTGTGGAACGGCTATCCGCTGATCTACCCCGACACCGGCGGCTATCTGGTGCGGCCATTGACCGGCACGCTCGAACTCGGCCGCTCGGCACTCTATGGCGCGTTTCTGCTGGCGGGCGCGCCGGCAGCATTCTGGCCGAATGTCATTCTGCAGGCGCTCCTGGTCGCGTGGCTGATCGTGCTGATCCTGCGCGCGCACGATCTGCGCCGGCGACCCTGGCTTGCACTCGCCATCACGATCGTTTTGACCCTCGCCACCAGCCTGCCCTGGTTCGCCAGCCAACTGATGCCCGACATCATGTTTCCGGCCGGCGTGCTGGCGCTGTATCTGCTCGCCTATGGCGTCGACCAACTGAGCGTCCTCGAACGCCTCGCGCTTTACGCCGTGATCGCCTTCGCCATCGCCGCTCATATGGCGATGCTCGCATTGGCGCTCGGTCTCGTCGCTACGCTCTGGCTGCTCGCGCGGATTCCCGCCTTCGCCGACCTGTCGCCGCGCCTTCCCTGGGCCGCGCTCGCGGTTGCCGCCGGACTCGTTGCCGCCCCAGCGTCAAACGCGTTGATTACCGGCGAGTTCGCCTTCACACCCGGCGGCGCCAGCTTCCTGTTCGGGCGCCTGGTCGAGGACGATATCGTCAGCCGTTATCTCGACAAGCAATGTCCCGACCAGACATTGCGGATCTGCGTCTATCGCAACGACATATCGACCGGCTATGACGACTGGCTGTGGAAGAACGACACGCCGTTCTGGAAGCTCGGCGGCTGGAAAGGCTACAGCGACGAGGAGCGCCGCATCATCCTCGCCACGCTCACGAGCGATCCGCTGGCGCATCTCACGACCGCGATTGCGCACAGCCTCGAGCAATTCGTCTCATTCCGCACCGAAGTCGCCACCGACCATGACGACAATTCGCACACCATCGACACCTTCCGCGAACGCCTGCCGCGGCAATATCCGAAGCTGATCGCCGCCCGCCAGTTGAGCGAGCAATTTGACGTCTCGGCGCTGAACTGGATCGACGTGCCGGTGGGTGCGTTGGCAATGGCCGGCCTTGCCGGTGCGCTGGCATTTCGGCGCCGCCTTGGCCTGACCTCGCGCGCAGCCGCGCTCGACGCCACCGTCCTTCTGACGCTCGCGATTAATGCGGTGGTCTGCGGGGTTTTCTCACACCCCGCCGACCGCTATCAGAGCCGGCTCATTCCCTTGGCGCCGCTGGCGCTGGTGATCGTGCTGGCAAGCCGCAGGCCTGCATAAAACGGGCAGTCGCGCTTAACGGATTTTTGGCTGGCCGCCGTGCTAGACTTAGCGATAGCTCCGAAAGACGTCAGACTTAGTACCAAGGCGTTCGACGACATCGGCTTGCAGCGTTCACAGGTCGCCCCCGGCTGGGATGAAGTCATGATGCGCTGCTCCGCGGCTTTATTGCTGGCTTTATCGCTCGCGACGCCCACCCTCGCCGCGTCGCATTGGCAGCCACCGGCCGGCACATCGTTCTCCATCATCCTCTCAGCGTCGCCGGCGACGGTGACGACACCGGCCGAAGTCGTCGACCTCGATCTGTTCGAAACCAGCAAGGCGACGGTGACGACGCTCAAGCAACAGGGCAAGCACGTCATCTGCTACATGAGCGCCGGCTCGTGGGAGAACTGGCGCAAGGACGCCAAAGATTTTCCCAAGAGCGTGATTGGCAAGCCGCTCGATGGCTGGCCGGGCGAACGCTACCTCGACATCCGCAACCTCGCCGTGCTCGGCCCGATCATGAAAGCGCGGCTCGATCTGTGTAAATCGAAAGGCTTCGACGCGGTCGATCCGGACAACGTCGATAGCTTCGAAACCAAGACCGGCTTCCCGCTGACCAAGGCCGACGCCGTCACCTATTTGCGCTTCCTCGCGACTGCCGCCCACCAGCGCGGCATCGGCATCGGTCTCAAGAACGCCACCGAGATCGCGCCGAGCCTGCTCGACACTGTGGATTTCGCGGTGACCGAGGATTGCTTCAAGCAGGGCTGGTGCAAGGTATCGAGGAATTTCGTTGCCAAGGACAAGCCGGTATTCGCCATCGAATATATCGACAACAACATCGACTTCTCGGCGTTCTGCGCCCAGGCGGACAAGCTCGGCCTGTCGCCGATCTACAAGAAGCGCAGCCTCAATGTCTGGGAACGGCGCTGCCCTTAAGCCTGCGGCGTATGAATGTGTTCCGGCCTGATGCCGATGCCGATCAGCCGCGCCGGAATCCGGCGCAAAAACGGAAAACGTCCGACCAGCCGGAACAATAGCGGCAGCTTCGGCCGCGCCGTGCTTTTCAGCAGGCGGCTGATCAGGCGCTTCTGGATCGTCAACTGCAGCCACTGCGTGAACTTCACCGGCAGCGTGCGCCGCTGCTCAACGTCGTGCAGATCGTCTTGGGTCACGCTGCGCGTCTTCAACGGTGCGGCGAGAATATTCGCCGCCGCCACCGCATCCTGCACGGCGAGGTTTATGCCGACGCCGCCGATTGGCGACATCGCGTGTGCGGCGTCGCCGATGCAGAGCAGACCCGGCCGATGCCATTGCCGCAGCCGGTCGACCGCGACCGTGAGCAGCTTGACGTCGTCCCAGCTTTCGATCTCGCGCATGCGGTTTTTCAGGAACGGCGACAGCGCAATCACCCGCTTGCGAAAATCGTCGAGCCCGCGGGCCTTGACCCGCTCGATGCCGCCTTTCGGAATCACATAGGCGCATTGCCAATAATCGCCGCGGTCGAGCATGACCAGCAGCACGCCGGCTTCGGCGTGGCCGAACGTGTCGGCATTGTCGCTCTTCTTGCGGCTGACGCGAAACCACAGCACGTCCATCGGCGCGCCGTAATCGTCGCTTTCGAGGCCGGCTTTCTCGCGCACGGTCGAATGGCGGCCGTCGGCGCCGATCACCAGGTCGGCATGAATTTCGAGCTGTTTGCGCGGCGTCTTGGCGCGCAACCCGACGACGCGGCCGTTCTTGACGATCAGGCCGGTCGCCTCCGCCCGCATCCGCAGGTCGAAGGTCTTGTAGCGCTTGGCATGGGCGGCAAGGAAATTCAGGAAGTCCCATTGCGGCATGAACGCGATGAATTTGCAGTATGTCGGCAAATTGGTGAAATCGGCGAGGGTGACGCGGTCGGAGCCGATCTGCGCGGCGATCGTCTTCACCTTCTGATGCGGCAATTTCAGGAATTCGGTGAGCAGGCCGAGCTCATGCATCAGCTCAAGCGTCGAGGGATGGATGGTGTCGCCGCGGAAATCGCGCAGGAAGTCCTTGTGCTTCTCGAGCACCACGACGTCGACACCGGCGCGCGCCAGCAGAAAGCCGAGCATCATGCCGGCCGGGCCGCCGCCGGCAATGGCGCAGGTGGTGGTGATTTTTTCCGTCGGCATCAGGCTACGCCGAGCTTCTTCTGCAGGCTGGTCGATGACGTCGTGTACTGAAACACCTGCTTCTTGTCCGGGAACACGTAATGCGCCGCCTTGCGCGCCATCAACGCTGCTTCGTGAAACCCGGAGAGGATCAGCTTGAGCTTGCCGGGATAGGTATTGATGTCGCCAATCGCGAAGATACCCGGCTCGCTGGTTTCGAATGCTTCGGTATCGACCGGGATCAGCTCTTCGTTGAGCCGCAGACCCCAATTGGCGACCGGCCCGAGCTTCATGGTCAGTCCGAAAAACGGCAGGATGGCATCGCAGGCGATTTCGAAATTCGAGCCGTCATTGCTCTTGACGATCACCTTGCTCACCTGACCGTCGGCGCCTTCGACGGACGACGCGTGGCCCATCACGAAATCGATCTTGCCCTCCCCGACCAGCGCCATCATCTTGTTGACGCTGTCGGGCGCGGCGCGGAATTCCTGGCGGCGATGCAGCAGTGTCAGGTGGCTCGCCACCGGCGCCAGATTGAGCGTCCAGTCGAGCGCCGAGTCGCCGCCGCCGGCAACAAGCACGCGCTTGCCGCGGAAGTCCTCGATACGGCGCACCGCGTAATGCACCGACTTCTTCTCGTAAGCCTCGATGCCGGGGATCGGCGGCCGCTTCGGCTGGAACGAGCCGCCGCCGGTCGCGATCACGATCACCTTGGTCTCGAAGGCCGTGCCAAGGCTGGTGCTGACGCGAAACCGGGCCTCGCCCGGTGCGCCGGTGAGGCGCTCGATGCCCTCGACCATTTCGTTGAGATGAAGCTGCGGCTGGAACGGCTTGCTCTGCGCCACCAGGCCGTCGACCAGCCCCTGCGCGGTGACGATCGGAAGACCGGGAATGTCGTAGATCGGCTTTTCAGGATAAAGCTCGGCGCATTGGCCGCCGACCTTGTCGAGGATGTCGACGACATGCGCCTTGACGTCGAGCAGGCCAAGCTCGAACACCGCGAACAGCCCGACCGGGCCAGCGCCGATGATCAATGCGTCGGTCTTGATCGACTCGCTCATGGTGCGGCCTGTCTAGCCAAGACTACCGGTCTGGGAAAGGCCAGATTCCCGCTTGCGGCGTCCGCCGCCGTCCGGCTAAGCAAGCCGTCGTGACCGACAATCCGCCGCCAAAGCGCAAGCCGCAGCTTGCCAACTATCCGCATCAGGTCCGCGATCTCGTCCGATTTCGCGACATGGATGCGCAGGGCCACGTCAACAACTCGGTCTATTCGACCTATTTCGAGACCGGCCGGGTCGCGATGTTTCGCGATCCCGATCTGAGCATCGGCGTGGCCAACGCCACGTTCGTGCTGGCGCGCGCCGAGATCGACTTCCTGCGCGAATTACGTTGGCCCGGCGATCTCATTGTCGGCACCGCGCTCAAGGAATTTCGGCGGCGATCCTTCGTCGTGGCGCAGGCCCTCTTCGCCAGCGAAACTTGTGTCGCCACCGGCGACTTCACGATGGTGACTTTGGACAAAGCCAGCCGCAAGCCGATCGAACTGCCGAAAGAAGTGATCGCGCGGCTCAAGCCGTGGGTTTTCCGCAGTGAGTCCCAGACTTCGACTTAGGCCTGCCGTTCGGGCGTCGTCACCACCAGCCCGTCGAGCTCGTCGGTGACCTTGATCTGGCACGACAGCCGCGAATTCGGCCGCACGTCGTAGCCGAAATCGAGCATGTCCTCTTCCATCGGCGATGGTTCGCCGGTCCTGGCGCGCCAGGCCTCGTCGACATAGACGTGACAGGTTGCGCAGGCACAGGCGCCGCCGCATTCGGCCTCGATGCCGGGGATGTTGTTGCGGATCGCGGTTTCCATCACGGTCGCGCCGACCTCGGCGTCGACCGTGCGGGGCGTTCCGCTCGCCTCGATATAGGTGATTTTCGGCATGTCGGGGCTGGGCGGGGTTTAAAGAGGACGCCCCCTATATAGGCTCTCCCTTGCAGGCGCCAGCGCCGGCATTCGATCAGCCGGCGCGCAGGATTTTCTCGATCGAGGCGCGGGCCTCGGCCACTGCCTCCATCAGGCCGGCCAAGGCGGCCCGACCGCCGCCTTCCACCTCGGCGGCCCGTTGCGCCACCAGCCACGCGCCAATGCCGCGCGCCGAGCCCTTGAGCGCATGTGCCAGCGCCGGGAGTGCCTGCGGCTCCGCATTGGGCAAGCGCTCGAGCATTGTAGCGGCCTGGCGATCGAACAGGCGAAGCACCTCGCGTTCGAGGACGCCATCGCCGAAGGTCATTTGCCGCAGATGGACCCTGTCGATCGGCCCATCCGTCTCCGCCGCCGCGGTGCTGTCGCCGAAGATCAGCTCGGTCTGTGCCGGCATTCGTGCCATGACCCGCATTGTCGCAGCCGGAGGCCAAAGACCGGTAAACGCCGCCCGCCAAAAGCCGGAAAACGGCATCGTTAACGCGCGTTAACGATGATGAAAAAGACCTTACCGGAGCGGTTTTCTTTGTATTGCCAAGCCGATAGGATGGTTACGGGCAATCAGAACCAAAATTGGCCGTCAGGCCTTCGATAGAGTCCGCGCTCGCAGTACGGCCCGAAAATGTGGATGGTTCGGGCCGTGACGATAGTCCGGCGTAATGACGAGGCCACGACCGTAATGGCGAAAACCCCGCAAAAGTCCAGCGATCCCATCAAAGACCCGATTTCGGCGATTGAAGACGCGCTTCGCGCCCGCGACCAGGACCCGCACCTCGCCCCACCCGCTGACGCGCGCCAGTCATCCGGCGCTGACCTGTTCCAGGAGGAGGCGCAGGTCGAGCCGTGGTCCGCCGAGGACGCCCCGGTCCGCCGCGCCGCCAATGATGACCGAGCCGCGATCGGCAAGATCCTGCAAACCCTTCAGCGCCGCCCGACGCGTACCCCTTACGTGGTCGCGACCGCCCTGTCGGCGCTGTGGGTCATCGGAGCCACGGCATTCGCCGCCGTGTTCAAGGCGAAGATTCTCGAAATCGCCAGCCAGCCCGATCTCGCCATCCCTTTCATGGTCGCGGCCGGAGCCGCCGTGATCGTTCCGATCGCGGTGTTCTACGCCCTCGCCCACACCATCCGCCGCACCCAGGACCTGCGGCTCGTCGCCCAGACCATGGCCGAAGTCGCGATGCGGCTCGCCGAGCCTGAGGCGGCTGCGCGTGAATCGATCGTCAATGTCGGCCAGGCCATCCGCCGCGAGGTCACGGCGATGGGCGACGGCGTCGAGCGGGCACTGGCGCGCGCCGCCGAGCTCGAAGCCCTGGTGCACAACGAAGTCTCCGCGCTCGAGCGCGCCTATAACGACAACGAAGTCCGCATCCGCGACCTGCTCGGCGAGCTTTCCAACCAGCGCGACACCCTGGTCGGCCAGGCCGAACAGGTCCGCACCGCCATCTCAAGCGTCCATCTCGGCCTGTCGCAGGAGATCAGTGCGGTCGGCGACACCTTCGCCGAACGTGTCAGCGAGGTCGCCCAGCGCGTCACGCGCTCGCTGACCGAGAAAGGCGAGCACATCACGCTGGCTCTCGGCCATGCCGGCGATTCGATGATCGACGCGCTATCCGAACGCGGCTCGACCTTGCTCGACCGCCTCGAGCACACCAGCGACCGCGCCACCACCGCGATCTCGTCCGCGAGCGATCGCCTGACCGGCAGCTTGAACGTCAAGACCGACACCATTCACGACGAATTCGCCGGCCTGTCCATAAGCCTGCAGCAGATGATGAACGCACGGCTCGATGAGGTCACCCAGGGTTTCGCGCAACGCTCCGCGGCCTTGATCGAAACGATGGCCGGGCGCTCGCATGAGATGACCGAAAGCCTGACCGAGACCGGCGGCCGGCTCACCGATTCGATCGCGGCTCGGGTCGACGAGGTCAACAAGACACTGCGCACCACGGGCGACTCGCTGATCCTCGACCTCAATGTGCGCGGCGGCGACGTCGTCGCAAATATGGAGCAGACCGGCGCGCGCATCGCCGACACCATCGTCGCGCGCAGCAGCAAGGTCGCCGACATCTTTCGCAGCAGTTCCGATGCGCTGGCGGAGGCAATCGATCGCAGCGGCAATAATGTACGCGACATGCTCGCCGCGCGCTCGCAGGCTTTCGACGAGGTGTTCGGGCGTAACGGAACCGAGCTCAGCGAAAAAATTGCCCGCGAGTCCTCGACGCTCGGCAATCTGATCGTTCGTCACGTCACCGAATTCGACCGCACGCTCAAGACCTATGGCGATGAACTGGTCGGAAAGATCGGCCAGCGCACCCAGGACGTCGCCGAGTCGATGCGCAGCTACGTCGACGGCTTCGATCAGCGCGTCACCACCCGCACGGAGGAGATCAGCGGCACGCTCGACCAGCGCCTGTCGCAGTTCGAACAGGTCATGGACAGCCGTGTCTCCGGCCTGGCCCAGACGCTGGCCGATGGCGGCAAGGACATGGTCGCCGCGCTCGACCACCGCATCAGCGAAACCAGCGACACCATCAATCGGCGTGGCGACGATGTAGCGGCGAAGATCGCGGCCAAGGCCGCCGAAATCGACGCCACGCTGGGCGCGCGTGCCGGCGACGTCGCCAATAACCTCGATTCGCGCATCGACCGGTTTGAAACGCTGCTAGTGGGACGTGCCGAGGCCGTCGCCGGAGAAATCGAGGCCCGCACCACCGCCGCGGCCGATGCGCTGAACACGCGGCTGCAGGACCTGAGCCAGTCGATTACCACCAATGCGGCGCAGGCCGAACAGTCGCTCGGCCAGCTCGCCGCCTCGACTACGCTGGCGATCCGCTCCAGCGCCGGCGATGCCGAGCGTTCGCTGACCAGCCTGTCCGACAATGTCGGCGGCGCACTCAAGAAAAACGCCGAGGATGTCGAGCGTACCCTCGTCGATCTCAGCACGACGGTGTCGGACAGCTTTGTCGGAAAGGCCAACGAGATCACCGAGACCGTCACGCGCCAGACCAATCAGATGACGACGCTGCTCTCGGATGCGAGCGGCGGCGTGCTCGCCTCGATCGTCGAGAAGGGCCAGCAGTTCTCCGACGACCTGACGCGCGCCACCGAAGCCGCGGTGCAGGCGATTGAGAACAAGGGCTTCGCCTTCGGTCAGACCATGATGAGCAACAGCGAAGAGCTCGCCCGCCTGATCAACACCGCCGGCGAAGTGGCGACCGGGACCGTTAGCCGCACGCTGTCGGAATTGCAGGACGTCGCGCAGACCGCCATCGAGCAGTCGAAGCAGACCGCCGCGGCCAGCGTTTCCGAAATGCTCGAGACCCACAACATGCTGCGCGGCGATTCGACCACGCTCTATGAGCGCTTGCGCGAGGCCAATATCCTGCTGCAAGAAGTTCTGTCGGGCGCGCACGAGAACATGAGCGCGCTCGAGAACACCATGATCCTGCGCGTATCCGACTTCGTCACGGCGATGAAGGACGTGACCGCCGGCACCCAGGACGCCAGCGCCCGGGTCGAATACACGATCGACCAGTTCCGCGACACCACCAACCGGGTGGTCAGGGATCTTGGCCAGATCAGCTTGCAGTTCGAGCATCACGGCGCAGAACTCAACAAGGCGATCGACCACATCGATCGCAGCAATATGCGAACGGAAGACGCGGTGAACGAGCGGCGCGTGACGCTCGACTCGCTGATCTCGACGCTCGACATCCGCACCGAGGATCTCGACCAGCGGCTCAAGCGCTTCGCGGGATTGCTCGATGAATCGCTCGAAGCCGCCGGCGCCCGCGCCCGCGAGATCGCGCGCGTCGTCTCGGAATCCAGTGTCGAAAGCGCGCACGTCATCGCCGACCAGTTCGAGCGGATGCGCGCCACGGCCGAGAGCGAGCGCGAACGGACCAGCGAATCGATGCGCGCGGTCTATGAGCAGGCGACCGGCGAAAGCGACACGCTGCTGCGCCAGGCCGCCGACCGGTTCGCCGAGATCATGACCTCGATGAAGACGATGACGGCGGAGATGGGGCGCGAGCTCGACCAGACGCGCGAGCAATTGCGCCGCGGCATCCTCGAATTGCCTCAGGAGACCGCCGAAAGCGCCATGCAGATGCGCCGCGTACTGGTCGATCAGATCGAGGCGCTGGCCGAGCTTAATCGCATCGTGGCACGGCACGGCCGCAGTCTGGAACAGTCGGATAGCGCCGTCCGCCGGGCACCGCGCGACGAAGCGGCGTCGCTGTCCTCGGCCGCGGCCCGCGGCGATGCGCCGCGACCGGCGGCCCGCGCCGGCGCAGCCAATTTCGCGCCGCCGCCCCGCACCCGCCTCGAGATCCCCGGCGGGGCACAGGCGGCCGCCAATCGCGGCTGGCTGACCGATCTCCTCAACCGGGCCTCTCGCGAAGAAGGCGAAAGCGACGATGGGGCGCCGCAGGCCGCCACGCCGGCGCCCGCGCCGATCGTGGCGCGTAGCGACGAGCGCACGCCGCGGCATTCGATTGAATCGCTCGATTCACTGTCGGTCGATATCGCCCGGATGATCGATCATGACGCC
>Ga0265325_10001651_pt1 | contig 15517 bp, 11 predicted proteins | sample 41420metaG_FD_202090 | JGI IMG/M metagenome (GOLD analysis project Ga0265325, IMG submission 202090) | Rhizosphere microbial communities from Carex aquatilis grown in University of Washington, Seatle, WA, United States - 4-14-20 metaG | ecosystem: Host-associated > Plants > Roots > Rhizosphere...
ATCCCGATGGCCGTCCCGACGAACTGGTGCGCGGCGTGGACATCGTGGGTACGCCGTTGGCCAGTTTCTCGCGCATTCTGGCAACATCCGATCACGCGTCGGTATTCAACGGTATCTGTGGCGCCGAATCCGGCAATGTTCCGGTGTCCGCTATCTCTCCCGCGCTGCTGGTTTCTGAGATTGAAGTGCAGAAGAAGGAACGCTCGCTGGATCGACCGCCGTTCCTGCCGCGGCCCGAGGGCAAGCCATGACGCGGTTCTTACTGAGTGGCTTCGCTCTCGCCTGTCTGGCCGCCCTGCCTGCTCTCGCCCAGAATGACGATGTCCTGTTGCGGGCCATGCACGACGAAATGGAGCGTATTCCTCAGCTCCGCGTCGTAGGTGGATCGGATCCGCTTTATCTGCTGAGCTACATGCTGGACGATGCCGATACGTTTACGGCCACGGCATCGCTTGGCGGTTTGCTCTCAACATCGGCGGGCCACGTTCGCGTATTCCGTGTGGGCGCTCGCGTTGGCGACTACGCATTCGATAACACCAACTACGTCTACTCGGAGTATCCCTCCGGCGTCCGCTTCGACAATGGCACGTTGCCCGTCGACGATAACTATCAGGCCATCCGTCAGGAAATCTGGCTGGCCACCGACGCCGCTTTCAAAACCGCGCTCGATGCAATCGGCCACAAGCGGTCGGCATTGCAGAACGTCAACGTCACCGATAGCGTGGCGGACTATACCAAAGCGACGCCGGTCCAATTGATCGAACCCATTCCGCACGTCGCCGTCGACCAGGCCGCCTGGACCGCGCGCACCGTCTCGCTGTCCGGCATTTTCGTGGATTATCCGCAGGTGCTCGGTTCCAGTGTCGAGACCGAGTTCATCAACTCGAATTCCTACACGGTGAATTCCGAAGGGACCAATATGCGCCGGCCCGATCATCTTTCGTTCGTGCGCGTGCGTGCCTGGGGCCAGGCTCCCGATGGAATGGTGGTGCGCGATGGCGTCACCGTGGAAGCGTTCGAGCCGTCGAAGATGCCGGCGGACCTGGACCTGCAGCGTGCGGTAACCACGATTGCATCGAGCGTGTCATCTCTGGTGGCGGCGCCGCGCGGAGAAGCGTTCAGCGGTCCCATGCTGTTTGAGCCGCGCGCGGCCGCGCAGTTGTTTGCCGCCGTGCTGGTAGAGAATCTGAAGCTCACGCGCAAGCCCGTTCCTCAGCCGGGCCAGCCCGCGCCCTGGTCGCCGAGTGAACTGGATGGCCGCGTCGGCTCCCGCATCATGCCCGAGTGGATGGATGTTGTCGACAATCCGAAGCAGACCGAATGGCGCGGGACGACACTGCTGGGCCATTATGAGATCGACGACGAAGGTGTGGCTGCCCAGCCGCTGGTGGTGGTGGACAAGGGTCTGCTCAAAGGATTTCTGCTGACACGGACCCCTGTGCGGAAGGGACTGGACACGTCAACGGGAGCGGCCCGTCTTCCTGGACGCTATGGAGCCGAAGCCGCCGGTCTGGGAAATCTTTTTGTTCATGCTTCCACAACCGCGCCGCTCACTGAGCTGCGGCAGAAGCTGATCGCGCTGGTTAAGGAACGTCAAAAACCGTACGGGATTCTGGTGCGCTCCATCGACTTTCCCACCTCTGCGAACGCCGGTGAACTGAAAGAAATGCTGACTGCTATGACGCGCTCCGGTGGTGGCTCGAGGCCGGTCCCTCTGCCCGTGCAGCTTTACCGCGTCTATCCCGATGGGCATGAGGAACTCATTCGCGGTGTGCGCTTTCGCGGGCTTTCCACGCGATCGTTCCGCGACATCTTAGCTGCCTCCGACGAAGACGCCGTCTTCAACTATCTGGATAACGATGCCCCCTTCGCCATGACGGGCGCGAGCGGCTATGTGAACGATTCCACGGTGGTGTCGCCGGGCGTGCTCTTCGACGAACTGGAACTGGAGCCGGTGGAAGAGGAAGTGCCGCGAATTCCCATCGTGCCTCCGCCCGCGCGCGAGAAGTCGCACTAATCGCGATATGCGCATCCTCAGCCGGTCCATCTTTCGCGAGGTGTGGTCGAGCGCAACGCTGGGGCTCGCGCTGCTCACGTTCGTTCTATTCCTGCAGCGCCTGAGCCGGCTCTTTGAGATTATGGTGCGCAGTTCCGCGCCGCCCGCCACCGTGGGTCAGCTATTCCTGCTGGCCATTCCATTTACTCTCCCGTACACTGTGCCACTGGCGGTGTTGGTGGGCACGCTCATCGCGCTCAGCCGCATGTCCGGCGATGGTGAGATCACCGCAATGCGCGCGGCCGGCGTTCCCAGCCGGGTGGTGATTGCGCCCGTTCTCACGCTGGCGGGCCTGGGTTTTATCATTACAGCTTTCGCAACGCTGTGGCTGACGCCGTGGTCCCAATATCAAACCGACCGCACCCTGAACAAGATGGTGGCCGCTGAACTAACCGCCGATGTCCAGCCGCGCATTTTCGAGGAGCAGTTTCCCAATACCATTCTCTACGTCGGTGACGTCATCCCCGAAGGCCACATGTTTCGCTGGCGAAACATCTTCATGGCCGACCTGACGCCGCCCGACAGCCGCAAATCGCAGGGACATGAAAGCGGCGATCTGCCGCGCATCACCGTGGCTCCCGAAGCTCTGGCCACCCCGGACATCCCGCACGACCGGATTCAGCTTTCTATGCAGAACGGAAGCACATATGAGGTAGGCAAGGCCGTCACCGATTTCTACTCCACCCGTTTCCATCGCGGCGAGGACTTGCTGGAGGCGCAGAAGCCTGGAGAAGTGAGAATTATTCGAGCGGTCACCGAACTGGATACGCGTCCCCTGTACAAGTTGGCCTATCAGGAGAAGGACGTCGATCCGCTGAAGCGCATTGAAGCCCGCATTGAGTTTCATGAGCGCCTGGCGCTGCCCCCGGCCTGCATTCTCTTGGCGCTGCTAGGAGTGCCCTTGGGCGTTTACTCGCGGCGTGGCGGAAAATCCACCGCATTCGTCCTGACCATTGCCCTGGCGTTCCTTTATTACATGGGTCTCATCACAATGATTGGCCTCGCGCGCCAGAGAACATTGCCCACCGGGATTGCCGTATGGACGCCGGACATCGTGTTTGCCGTGATCGGCCTGCTTCTCCTCCTGCGCCTGGATACGCCTGGCGATCGCGACTGGATGTCGATTGTGCGTGGTTGGTATACCACCATCATTGAGAGCCTGCGCGGCGTGGTGCCGGCGAACCCGGGCGCGGCTCCCTCGCGACTCCTGCTCCGAATTCCGTTTCTTCCCCAGCTTGTCGACACCTACGTTCTCTCCAGCTTCCTCTTCTATTTCGTTGTGCTCCTGGTGAGCCTGGTGACCATGGCGGAGGTCTTCACCTTCTTTGAGCTGCTGAGCGACATTATTAAGAATCACATCGCCATGGCCCGAGTGGGCGAATACCTGTTTTATCTGGCGCCACACCTGATTTACGATTCCACGCCGGTCAGCGTCCTGGTGGCGGTGCTGATTTGCTTCGGCCTGCTCACGAAATACAACGAGGTAACCGCCTTTAAGGCCTGCGGCGTCAGCCTGTATCGATTATCCATACCGGTTCTGGTAGCGGCAGCCGGATTGAGCGTACTGTTGTTTGCGTTCGATCATTACTACGTGCCAGGGGCGAACCAGAAGCAGGATGCCCTCCGCAACGAGATCAAGGGCCGCCCACCGCAAAGCTCCGAACGGCCCGACCGAAAGTGGATTCTGGGCGGTAAGGGCTCCCGCATTTATTACTACAAATACTTCGATCCGCGGCAGCGTGTGATGGCCGGCGTCAACGTGTATGAAGTGGACCCGTCCACGTTCCGGCTGGTGCGTTATATTGCGGCCGAGCGCGCGCATTGGGAACCGCAGCTCAATTTGTGGGTATTTGAGAACGGATGGAGCCGCGATACCGCTGTCGATGGCGACACTCTGAACGATTTTTCGGGCCGCGTGGCCAGCTTTGCCGAACTCAACGAAGGGCCGGATTACTTCCTGAAGGAAGTGGTGCCGTCCAAGCAGATGAACTTCCGCCAGCTTGCCGACTATATTAACGAGCTCCAGCAGGGCGGTTTCGACACCATCAGCCTGCAGGTTCAGTTCTATGAAAAATTCTCGGTCCCGCTCTTCGCGCTCATTATGGCCATGATCTCGATACCGTTCGCGTTTCTAACCGGGAATCGGGGCGCGATGGCCGGCGTGGGCGTCAGCCTTGGGATTGCCTTTAGCTACTGGGTTGTAGGAGCGCTGTTTGAGCAGGTGGGCAACGTGAATCTGCTGCCCGCCGCCGTCGCCGCCTGGTCTCCGGACGCCCTGTTCGCGCTGGCCGGCCTCTATTTCTACTCCCGCATGAACACCTGAGATAGCCAGCCCGAAGTAGGGCAGGATTGCATCCTGCGGCCGATTTTCAGTGGCTGCTGAAAAACTCGGAAACCCGCTTGTTCACACGCGCGGTTCGGAAACGGCGGGTCGTACTTGCAGCAACTTACCGAACCGCGACGGTGACGGAGTGGGCACTAAGAGGAGTTTTTCAGCAACCTCTTTCAATCGGCCTCCGCTGAAGTCAACCCGGACGCCCCCCAGGACACGCCGCGCGAGCCGCGCTCTGAGATTCCCATCCCGTGTCTTTCCTTCTGCGTGGTGGAGGCCGAATTCGATTATGGCCGGTTAGCCACAGAAAGTGATGAAAACAACATCGCCAGGAGTGGCGATGCGGCACGCGATACGCGCGTGCTCCACACCGAAGCCGGCAGTCATGATCTGATGTGGTGCGGCCTCTCAGGCCGCCCCTGCTAAAGCCGAATACTCCGCCTGCCGATGGCACAACTGGACTCTGTCCACGCCATCGATGTCTGTCACTGCCGCACCGCCTGTCGTCCATGGAGCCATAGCCGCCCCGTCGCGCCTGAATGCGCTGTTGCGGAGATTCCTGCTCCCCTCCTACGCCGACTGCTTCTTTGTGGCCCTGCTGGTGTGGCTTTTCATGGCTGGACCCTATGGATGGAACGGCCTCCTCGCCGACGGCGATGTCGGCTGGCACATCCGCACCGGCCAGTTCATTCTGAACACCCATACGGTGCCGCATGTCGATCTGTTCTCCTTTTCTCGCGCGGGACAACCCTGGTTCGCGTGGGAATGGTTGTCGGACATTGTATTAGCCCTGCTCTACGGTGCCGCCGGGCTGAAGGCCATTGTTCTTTTCGCCGGCGTAATGATTGCGGCTTTTGGCGCGATGCTGGTTCGCTACCTGGTTTGGCGCGGAGCCAACGGTTTGATTGCGGCGGCGGTGGGTTTGGTTGCCGTCGGCGCGGCCAGCGTGCATTTTCTGGCCCGCCCGCACCTGTTCACGCTTTTGTTCCTGATGGGTGCGCTCTGGTTGCTGGATGCGGATCGAAGAAGGCCTTCTCGCGCCGTCTGGCTTCTGGTTCCCTTGACGATGCTGTGGACCAATCTGCACGGCGGATTCGCCATTGTATTCGTCGTGCTGGGATTGTGCGCTCTGGCGGCGCTGCTTGAAGGAAAGAAAGAATGGCCGCGCGCGGCTAGATACGGTCTTCTGTTCGGAGCCTGCGCGGGAGCAACCCTCGTCAATCCCTACGGCTGGGGACTGCACATCCACCTTGTGCAATACCTGCGGTCGGACTGGATCCGCAACGTTGTCCAGGAGTTTCAGGCGCCCACGTTCCGCTCTGAGAATCAACTCCAGTTCGAGATTCTCCTTGTTGTTGGAATGCTGGCGGCGGGTGCGTGCGTCGCGCGGCGTTCGCTGACCCAGCCACTTCTCGTTGTCGGATTCGCCCATCTCGCCCTGACCAGCGCGCGACATATTCCATTGTTTGCGGTTGTGGCGGCTCCGATTATCGCGGAAGAGCTAACCGGATTGTGGAACGGTCTGGTGAATCGCAGCCAGCGGCGCTCGGTAATTGCAATTCTAGGGGCCGTGGCGGACGGAGCTACGGCGAACTTCCGGCGCTGGTCTTTCTTCGGCCCACTGGTGGTGTTGGCGATTGTAGTGATACCGGGGATTACGGTCTGGCCAACGGACTTTCCGAAGCAGATGTTCCCCGTGGGTATGATCGCGGCCAACGCGCAGCGAATCGCGAGTACTCGCGTACTAACCACCGACCAGTGGGCAGACTACGTGCTTTTTCGGTTCTGGCCGGGTACTAAGGTCTTTGTGGACGGTCGTACGGATTTCTATGGGGCGCAGACCGGGGGGGAATACATTGACCTGTGGCATGGCCAGGGGAGATGGCGCTCGCTTCTCGACACCTACGGTTTTCAGACGGCATTAATCCCGCCGGACTGGCCGCTGTCTACGTTGTTGCAGCAGGATACGGGTTGGCGGCAAATCGCTCGGGACAAGCAGGCGGTCCTGTTTGCGCGAATCGCCGGACCTTATTCAGAGCATAGTGTCAACGGCGGCGGCAGGACTACGGCGAGTGAAGGGTCAGGACGACCCGTGGCAGGCGTACTAAGAAATGGCAACGGCCGCCCCTAATGAAAAGCTCCCAAACGGTCGAATTACTCACAGGAAAGGGATTGTGAATGCGACGCAGGGTGAACTCTAACGTAAGGATTCCGACTGTACCAGTCGAGTGGCTGGGCGGCGGACCGTGGCGTTTGCCTTCGGGTAAAGCCTTGGCGGAGTTCGCGTTACAGGCGGGCTTCCTGACGCCATCGGCATTCCGATCCGGTTGGTTTGGTGGCAGACCGGCGGCCGGCGAGAGCGCCGAAGAGTCCACTCGAAAACGGATTCAGCGGGCATAGAGGGAACTGGCAGGGTGACAGCAGCATTTACATGGGGAGTATCGCTGGCGGTGGGATTGTCCGCTTCGGTGGAAGATCTCGCGAAGCGGCGCATCTCCAACTGGATCCCGATCGCGGCGGCTGTGGCCGGCTTCGCGATTCACATTGCTGCGAACGGATGGAAGGGAGCGCTCAGCGCTGGCCTCGGTCTGGTCGCGGGATTTGGCGTTTTCCTGGTTTTTTATTTGTTGGGTGGCATGGGTGGCGGTGACGTGAAATTGATGGCGGGTTTCGGCGCGATCGTGGGCATTGAACGTCTGCTCGCGGCAGCATTCTGGACGGCGGGAATTGGCGGAATCATGGCGTGCGCCGCGCTGGCGATTCGTGGATTTCAGCAATGGAGACGACAGCAGAAGGACGGCATCGCAAAAGAACCGGAAGGCGAGCGGGACAAATCGATCCCCTACGCGCCGGCGATTGCGATGGGCGCGCTGCTGAGTTTAGTTCCGTGACCGGGCAGCAGGAGAAGGGTATATGGACCGTAGATTTCTAACAGTTCTCGGAGTCAGCCTGGTGTTCGCGCTGGTAGTGGCTAGCATCTTCTACCAGATCACCGCGCGCGCCGGCGGCCCGAAGAAGACAGAGTCGCAGCAACCGACGGAGACGAAAGATATCGTAGTCGCCTCCAGACCGCTGGCGGTAGGCACCACCATCAAGCCGGCCGATCTGAAGATCGACAAGATCGTTCCCACGGCGTTCCCGAAAGGGGCGTTCTCGAAGATGGAGGAAGTCGTGGACCGGTCGGTGATCAGCAACATCCTGGTGGATGAGCCGGTCCTCGATCCTCGTCTTGCTCCGCGTGGCAGTGGCGTCGGACTGGCGCCCATCATTCCTCCGGGCATGCGCGCGGTATCGATCCGGGTCAACGACGTAAGCGGCGTGGCCGGGTTCGTTCTGCCGGGAATGCGGGTCGATGTACTGGTGACGGGACGTCCGGTGGCGCTGAACGACACCGTAACCACCACGTGCCTGCAGAACATGATGATTCTGTCGGCGGGCACGGCGATGCAGCCCGACGCCAAGGGACAGGCCATACCGGCGCCCACTGTGACGCTGCTGGCCGATCCCAGCCAGGCCGAGATCCTGACTCTGGCCAACGGCGAAGGAAGAATCCAGCTCGTACTGAGGAACGGCAGCGATCAGGTGGTTGTTAAGACGCCGGGCAAGGAGCTCAGCGATCTTTACGGCTTCCACAAGGCTAAGGCGGAACCGTCCGCTCCGCGCCCACGGAAGTCGACGGCGGCGTCCGCAGTAGCCGCTCTGCCTCCTCCGCCACCGCCTCCCGAACAGATCATGGTGATCCGCGGTACCCAGCGGAGCGTCGAGACAGTGGGTAACGGAGCAGGGAGATAGTCATGGTGTCAAAACGAATCCTCACTGTCTGCGCGGGGGTAATTGCAATTACCTTCGCTCTGCCGGCGCGCCTGGCGGCGCAGGGCTCGGCGGAAGAGCTGCGGCTGACCGTCGGCAAGAGCGTTGTGATCGACTATCCGGTCGACGTAACGCGCATCTCCACGAGCAATCCCGACGTTGTCGATGCTTCTCCGGTCACTTCGCGGGAAATCCTGTTGCAGGGCAAGTCGTCCGGTATCGCGACGCTCATCGTCTGGAGCAAAGGCGGCCAGCGCAATTTCTATAACATCACCATCGAGCAGAACCTCGATCCGCTGCGCCGGCTGCTTTCGGAAACGTTCCCGACGGCCGAAATCCATGTTCAGTCTTCCCGGGATTCGCTGTCGATGACCGGCCGCGTTCCCTCAAGGGATGTCGCGGACCGCGCGATCGCCCTGGCGCAACCGTTTGGGAAACAGATCGTCAGCAACCTGACCGTGGATACGCAACCGGTAGACAAACAGATCGTATTGCGCGTCCGTTTTGCGACTCTCGATCGGAACGTGAGCAGCCAGTTTGCGGTGAACCTGGTATCGACGGGCGCTGGTAACACGATTGCCCGTACCACGACCGGTCAGGCATCGGCTCCCACGCCGTCCGGCATTGGCGGAGCAGCCAGCGGCGCCGGCGGAACCAGCGGCGGCAGCGGCAGTACTACATCGTTCAGCCTTTCGGACGCGTTGAACATCTTCGCCTTCCGGCCCGATCTGAATCTGGGCGCGGTCATCAGTGCGTTGCAGGCCAAGGGTGTTCTGCAAATCCTCGCTGAACCGAACCTGGTCACCAGCAATGGGAAAGAAGCCAGCTTCCTCGCCGGCGGCGAGTTTCCGGTACCCGTCATTCAGGGCGGTGCGAATTCCGGCGCGGTCACCGTGCAATTCCGCGAGTATGGAATTCGTTTGAGCTTCACTCCGGAGCTGACCGAGAACCACACCATTCGTCTGCATGTGAAACCGGAAGTATCCACTCTGGATACGGCCCATTCGGTCACCATCAGCGGTTTTTCGATCCCTGCTCTGGCCACTCGACGCATCGAGACCAATATCGAACTGGGTCCCGAACAGAGCTTTGTGATCGCGGGCCTGATTGACGATGAAGTGAATGACAGCTTTTCGCGCATTCCCGGGCTGGCCAGTCTGCCGGTGCTGGGTGCGCTCTTCAAAAGCCGGATTGAGACAAAGTCCCGCAGCGAGCTGATCGTGCTGGTGACGCCGGAGATCACAACGCCGATTCAGCCGGGTCAGCCGCTTCCGTTGCCGTTAATGCCGGAACCGTTCCTGGGGCCGATTGCGCCGCAGGGGACAGGACCGATGCACGGCACGAATACCGGCAAGGATAAGAATCTCGATTCCAACAAGACAGTCGCCGCGAGCGGCGGGAACTGAGCGGCCGGAGTTATGGAGCGGGATATGCATGGCAGACCGCAGGAGTTGGTTGCGTTACTGATCGCGCCGGACCGTGAGCTGGCGCGTCAGTTTACCGCAACGCTGCCTCGCACCCGTGCATTCCAGATCATGGCCGACCTGAAGTCGTGGCCGACGGAGCAGGCACTGGAAATCCGGCTGCGCCAGTTGCGGCCGGAAGTAGTTCTGCTCGACGTCGCCTCCGATCTCGATGCGGCCTGCGAAGTGATCCGTTGGGTGGTGACGTTTTCCCAGTCGATTCAGATTGTCGGGCTGCATCACAGCAACGAATCGGAAGCAATTCTACGGTCGTTGCGGATGGGCGCCAGCGAGTTTCTGCATTCTCCCTTCGATCCGGCCAGCCAGGAAGAAGCGATTGCCCGGTTGCGCCGCTTGCGGCAGCCGGATACCTCCGAACCGGCGCGGGCTGGCAACGTAATCGTTTTCTCGAGTGCGAAGCCGGGTTCCGGAGCCTCGACTCTGGCGACCCAGACGGCCTTCGCCTTAATGCAGAACACGCGAAAGCGAATCCTTCTCGCGGATTTCGACGTGATGGGCGGCACCATCGGTTTCTACCTGAAGCTGACCCACACACAGTCTCTGATGGATGCGCTTGCCGCGGCCGATCACATCGATCCGGCTCTCTGGGCGGGCCTTGTCGTGAATTCCGGTGGCATCGACATCCTGCCGGCGCCGGAATCTCCCGGGGCGGGTTCGATCGAGCCGGACCGTCTGCACACCGTTATTGAATTTGCCCGCCTCACGTATGACTGGGTCGTGATCGATCTGCCGGTGGTATTTCAGCGCATCAGCCTGATGACCATCTCCGAGGCGGACCAGGCTTTTCTCGTCACGACCTCCGAGCTCCCCAGCCTCCATCTGGCGCGGAAAGCGGTAGCGATGCTGCAGCAGCTTGGATTCCCGCGGGAACGGTTTCAGATTGCAGTGAACCGGATGGACAAGCGATCCGGAGTCACCGTGGCCGACATGGAAAAGTTGTTCAATTGCCAGATTCACTCGAAGTTCCCGAACGACGTTCTGGCGCTGCATCGGGCAGTTACGCTCGCCGAGCCGCTGGGCCCCGAGTGCGAATTGGGAAGAGCGGTCGGGACACTGGCAGGACGGCTGGCGGCTGCCCCGGGCGAGCGCTCGAAGACGGAAGGCGCGGAAGCGAGGACGGCCCTCTCACTCAGATAACAGGCATCCATCATGTATCCATCGGTTGAACCCAAATCGTCGCAGCAGGTTACCTGGGAGCAGCGTTTACTGCGCAACTCCGGCAAGCAGAAAGCTGGGCTGAAGCCCGAATTCCAGGAGCTGAAGTTCACCCTTCACCGCAAGCTGGTGGACAAGATCAATCTGGAAGCCCTGGCCAGTATCGACAACCAGCGGGTTCGGGGCGAGATCCGCCAGGCGCTGCTTTCGCTCATCGATGGCGAGCCTACGCTGCTCAGCTCGATGGAGAAGCAGCAGATCAGCGACGAGGTCCTCGACGAGGTATTCGGGCTCGGACCGCTGGAGCCGTTGCTGCAGGATCCCACCATCAGCGACATTCTGGTGAATACCCACCGGCAGGTATATGTCGAACGCAAGGGCATTCTTGAGCTCACCAACGTTTCTTTCCGCGACGACCAGCACCTGTTGCGGATTATCGACAAAATTGTTTCACAGGTAGGCCGCCGCGTGGACGAATCGACGCCCATGGTGGATGCCCGCCTGAGCGACGGTTCGCGCGTCAACGCGATTATCAAGCCGCTGGCCGTGGACGGGCCGATTCTTTCCATACGCCGTTTCAGCACGGACAAGCTGATGCCACCCGACCTGGTGGATCGGCGGGCGACTACGCCCGGAATGATGGAGCTGCTTGAGGCAGCGGTAAAAGCGAAACTGAACATCATCATCGCCGGCGGAACCGGCGCGGGAAAAACCACGCTGCTCAACGCGTTGTCTGCATTCATTTCCCCCCGCGAGCGCATTGTCACCATTGAGGACGCAGCCGAGCTGCAGCTCAAGCAGCCGCACGTTGTTCGTCTGGAAACAAGGCCGCCGAATCTTGAGGGACATGGCGCGGTCCGGCAGCGCGAGCTTCTTGTGAATAGTCTGCGTATGCGTCCCGACCGCATTGTCGTCGGCGAAGTCCGCGGCGAGGAAGCGCTGGATATGTTGCAGGCCATGAACACCGGTCACGACGGTTCGCTGACCACGGTACACGCCAATACTCCGCGCGACGCCATTTCCCGTCTGGAAGTCATGGTTTCGCTGGCCAATTCGAACATGCAACTGGTTTCGATTCGCCAGCAGATTGCCGCCGCCGTGCACGTCCTGGTGCAGGCCGCCCGTATGAGCGACGGCTCGCGCCGCGTGGTTAACGTGACCGAAGTCACCGGCATGGAAGGCGAAGTGGTCACCCTGCAGGACATCTTTGTGTTCGAGAAGCGGGGCCTGAACGCGGACGGACACGTGGTCGGCCGTTTTGCCGCGACCGGCATTCGTCCCAAGTTTTACGAAAAGCTGCTGGCGGCCGGCATTCGGCTGAGACCCGATCTGTTCGACGAGGTCGTGGAGGTCCAATGATATTCCTGGTGATCGTTGTCCTCGTCTGGGTTCTGGCACTCGGCATTTGGTGGGTCTCCTCGTCGGCGTTCCGCACGGCCGACGTCGACCGGCTGAAGGCGCGATTGCTGGGCACAACCAAGGAAAAGAAAAAGGCGACCGCGCAGGGGCCCGCGCTGATCAATCCGGACAGGCCCCTGCCATCGCTGCTGGTGCGGCTCGCCGGCCGCTTCAATCTCGAGAAGCGATTGCAGGAAATGCTGGAGCAATCGGGGATGAAGATGACCGTGGCGCGCCTGTTGCAAACCTGTCTCGCCGTCGGCTTGGGCTTCCTGGCTGTCGCGTGGTATTTGCTTCCGCCGCATCTCCGGAATCTGGCGTGGTTTGGAGTTCCGCTCGGTGTTGCCATTCCGCTTCTTGTTGTAGCCCGCAAGCGGAGCAGCCGCCTGCGTCACTTTGAAGAACAGTTCCCGGAGAGCCTGGAGTTCGTCGCTCGCTCCATGCGCGCCGGCCATGCTTTCTCGGTCTCTCTGGAGATGATTCATCGCGAGTTTCAGGAGCCGCTTGCGGGCGAATTCCGGCGCACCTTCGAGGAGCATAACCTCGGTCTGCCTCTCGACGTGGCACTACAGAAACTAGCCAAGCGCGTGCCATCTCTGGACGTGCACTTCTTTGTCTCCGCGGTTCTGCTGCAGAAGCGAACCGGCGGAAATCTTGCCGAGATTCTGGACAAGCTGGCTTACGTGATCCGGGAGCGCTTCAAGCTGCGCGGGAAGATCCGGGCCATCAGCGCCCACGGCAAGATGACCGGCACGGCGCTGACGTGTATTCCGATCGGCGTCGCGGTGATGATGTTTTACGTGAATCCCGACTACATCCGGTTCTTCTTTCTGGACGATGTGGGGAACATCATGCTGGGTAGCGCGGTGGTGCTGCAACTGATCGGTTACGGCATTATCCGCAAGATCGTGAGCATCGAGGTCTGATATGCCGATTCTGGTTGGCGGCATCGTATTTGTACTGATCGCCATTGGCGCTTCGTTCGTCGGGATGAAGCTCTGGGTACAGCCCAAGGAAGCCATGGACCGGGTCACCGGCGCGGTGGCCATCGAACACGACGAACAGCCCGTGCATCCCAGCCTCGTGTTCCGGGACATGATCCGGAAGCTTGGCAACCTGGTCCCGGTGTCTCCGAAGGATGTCACGGTGATGCAGCGCCGGTTGATTCGTGCCGGTTTCCGTGGCCCCAACGCTCTGAAAATCCTGTATGGCGCCAAGGTGTCGCTGGGAGTGATGCTTCCGCTGGTTGCGACCCTGTTGATTCTGCCCGCTCAGGCCGATCCAAGTAATAAGATGCTGTCGGTTCTGGCAGCAGTCGTGGTCGGCTTCTTCGGACCGAACGAATACGTGAAGATGGTCGCCCGAAAGCGCCAGAAGCAGGTCCGCAGGGGTCTGGCCAACGCGCTGGATCTGCTGGTGGTCTGCGTGGAGTCCGGACTCGGTCTGGATCAGGCCATCGTGCAGGTAGCCAAGGAACTGGAACACGCGCATCCGGAAATCTGCCAGGAGTTTTCGCTGGTGAATCTGGAACTGAAGGCCGGCAAGCGCCGCGCCGAGGCGCTCCGGAACCTGGCCGAGAGAACGGGTGTGGACGATCTGAAGAAACTGGTCGCGGTGCTGATTCAGGCCGACCGTTTTGGAACGGGCGTGGCACAGAGTTTACGCGCGCACTCCGACTATATGCGCGTGCAGGCGCGCCAGACGGCGGAAGAGAAAGCCGCGAAGCTGGGCGTCAAGCTGGTATTTCCGATTTTTTTCTGCATCCTGCCCTCGCTCTTTGTGGTGACGGTGGGGCCAGTGGTTATGCGCATCATGCGGGATCTGATTCCGATGATGAACAACATGTAAGCGACGAGTTCTTTTTGAGAAAGGAGAAACACGATGGATGGTAATGTGATTCGCGTCGTGTGCGCGGTGCTCGCGATCGTCCTGCTCGGACTGATCGTGCTCCGCCGCAAGAAAAGCGCTGAATAGTCTGATTCAGGCGCAGAGAAGGATCCCGTGGGGCGCGGAAGCCCAACCGCGCCTCGCAACGGCTTCGCCGGCGTTTTCCGCTGCGTAGCCGGTTAGTTGCGCTTCCCGTAATTTGTTGCCAGGGTTCGGGCGCAGGGCGATGGGTTGGGAGGCAGGATTTTTTGTGGGGTGAAACGTATGTGTTGGAGAACGTGTTTGCGGGTGCTGTTCGTTACGACCGTGGCGGCTTTTGCGGCTACGGCCGGGACCTTCGGCACGGTGGTTCCCATTGGCGGTGAAGCATCGGATTTGACGCTCGATGAGGTTCGCGGTGTACTCTACATCGCCGATTTCACGGCGAATCGGATCGAGGTCATGTCGCTGGCGACGAATACGATCCAGAGTTCGGTGAACGTTGCCGCGCAGCCCAGTTCCATGGATATGTCGCCGGACGGCCACTACCTGGTGGTCACCCATTTCGGCAACTTCGCGGCGCCGCTAACCGGCTCGAATCTGGTTACGGTCATCGATCTGAATACGATGGGACAGCAGGTGCTGGCGTTGCCAAGTCCCCCGCTCGGCGTGGCCTTTGGCGCCGACGGCACGGCGCTGGTCGCTACCACCACGGAGTTCCTCGTGCTCAATCCGAGTCTGGGAACTTTCACGCTGCTGGACACGGTCGCCAATGTCACTGCCAACACTCTTCCGGCGCCTCCGGCGAACTTCCCGCCGCAGATCACCTCCGCCGCTCTCGGAGCCTCGGGCGATCGCACCAGGATCTTTGGCTTAACGAACACGATTCGCTTCTATTACGACGCGACTCGCCACCGTATCGCCTCCGACGGCTATGTTTCGACGCCACCAATGGGACCTCTCACGGTCAGTGTCGATCAAAAGGGTACATTCTGGGCGGCCGGCTGGGTCCTCTTCGACGCTCAGGGAGACTTTTACTCGCAGTTCCCCAATGTGGCCGGGCTCCCCAGCACCGGAACCATTGCTATTGACCGCACCCGCTATAAGATCTATGCGCAGTTGCCGCCCACCGGAGCGGCGGCCGGCTCCAGCATTCTGCCTCAGCCGACCCTGCTGATTACCGACGGCGACAACCTCGCTATCGACGAAACGATCCAGCTTCCCGAGAATCTCGGGGGCAAGAGCGTGATCACCAGCAACGGCGCCACCATGTACTCGGTTTCCGACAGCGGAATTACCGTGTTCCCGTTAGCGCTGCTGCCCGCCACTCCGCAGATTCAGACCGACCAGAGCGCCATGCTCTTCACCGGCAGTTACTGCACGCGCGGCGTGAGCACCCAGAATCTCGTAATCTCC
>Ga0265325_10001657_pt1 | contig 15491 bp, 14 predicted proteins | sample 41420metaG_FD_202090 | JGI IMG/M metagenome (GOLD analysis project Ga0265325, IMG submission 202090) | Rhizosphere microbial communities from Carex aquatilis grown in University of Washington, Seatle, WA, United States - 4-14-20 metaG | ecosystem: Host-associated > Plants > Roots > Rhizosphere...
TCGCTGGTACTTTGCGCGCGACGCGCGCGTACCGCTGCGGCGCCAGTTGCCACTGCCGGGTCCCTTTGCCGCGGACCAGACCCGCACGGGAAAGGGCCACTAAGAATCGGGCTTTCGTGTTTTGTCAGCGTTGTCAGGCAGGCTGCACGTGGTTGTGCGGCCTGTCTCTCAGGATGCCATTGCCCTTGGTGAGCCACGCGATGCCGAAGGCGATTAACGCCAGCGATTCGCACGTGAGCAACGGATTGACGGGTCTCAGCAGTCGCTCCGCACCTTCCAGAGTCAGGCTGACCATCACAACGTCGCAGGTCAGAATGACCGTGCCGCAGGTAGCGTAGACCGCGTTTCTATGCTGCTTGCGTCGAGTGCGGCTTTTCCCCGGCGCGCTCTTGCGGAACAGGATCAGGCAGAAGTAGGCGAGGACAAGAAACAGCTGCGCGGCAAACACGGTGTGAACCGTATTCAATTCCAACTGAAGCGGCGTGTGCACAGGATCTCGTGGATTTACTGAAGGGCAAAGCGCCACGCCCAGCGTGAGAAAGCCAGCCAGATACCCGGTGATCTCATCGATCCAGTCGTATCCCCGAGAGCACATCAGAAACGCCGCGATCGCGCACAGGCCTCCCACTTGGCAATCCCTCATCGACGTCCAGCGATAGTCACTGATCGATCGCTGCAGCAGGGGGTGGGCAATGCATGGCTGGGGCCGAGGAGCGAGAGCAGAATCGTTCCGCCGACGAGAACGAAAGGCAGAAGCAATGCAATGACGCCGACCATCCTGCGCATCGCGTGATGCGACAGGACTGCTGGATTCTTGTACGTCGCGTGATCCGACATCGAGCTTGTCACGACGGGATTCCTCAGGACGAAGCAGAATATCGCATTTCGTTCGCTCGCGGCATCTGCTGAATCCCCAAAGATACCCCTCCGTCTCTCTCATCGGCACGCTGCTCCAACCCTTTATGCGATCCGTGGTTTCATCCCACCGAATCGGCGCATTCACTTGAGCGGCTCCTGCCGGTAGAGTTGCGCCGTGTGTCGCATTGTCACCGCGAGCGCCATCCCGCCCATTCCGAGCGTTGCAATCGCCCCTCCCAGATCGAAAAGCAGCATTCTTTGCCCGAAAGCGGTCGAATAGGGGCTGCGTATCGCTGCCAGGGTGCCCGCCGCAAGCAGAATCCGAATCTCCGTCGGACCAAAGATTCCCTGAGAAAGTTCGAAACACTTCAGCGTGTACGTGGCCAGGTAGCTCTCGCTTGAGAGCACCAGAAATGCGATCAGCATGGCCATAGCCGTGGCCCAATGCAGCAGCCCGCTCCACCCAAGCCCGCACATCAGCGCCACCGATCCCAGAACGTCCACGATATGGTCCACATAAAATCCGTACCGCGGCCGCTCCTGCCGGCGCACCCGCGCCAGCGTCCCATCCAGGCTGTCGCCCAGCCAGTTCAGTGCCAGGCAGACAATCGCCAGCAGCAAGATCCGCCGGTCATAGCGCGAAAGCGCGTAGCATATGCCTGCCCCGATTTGTGCGCCCAGACCCAGCACGGTCAGCTGGTCCGAACTTACCCATCGCGGCGCGCGCCCGGCCATCCACTGCAATGCGCGCTTTTCTATCCGCGCTGTCAACGCCTGGTTCATGCGCCGCGCGTTTTCAAACGCCGGTTCAGGCTTCACTGCGGCAATCTGTATGCTCATCATCGTTCCCCTTCCCGGCCGTCTCGTCCCGGCGTCTTCGCCGCAAAGCTATTTCTTCAGCGCGTCCCGCGTCGACCGCAGCGTAAACTCCAGCGATTCCCTCGGCACTTTCTCGATAAATGGCCCGATCATCCACCCCAACCCTTTCGGAGCTGACCGGCTCAACGAGACCGATTCGACCTGGATATACAGCCCCCCATCCCGCTCTTCGTAACTCCAGTAGTTGTTCAACCGCCACAGATAACCATGCTGTTCATCCGCGCTCAAAGCATGCTCCGTCGTTGTACCCGCCGCGTCAATCTCCGTAATTTGTGTGCTCCGAGATAAGCTGTATCCATGCCGCGGGTCAAATTGCCCGAACGTGGTGTCGTACGTCATATCCATCACGACGGTCAAAATGTGCTGTTGCCGCACGCGCATCGCAACCTGGTAGTGATTCGCTCCCAATGTCCGCGTGCTGGCTTTCAGCACTTCCGGCGAATAGATTTGCGGAAAAGTGTCAAAGTTCCGCATCACCCGCTCAAAATCCTCGCCTTTGGCTCCGGGAACGAATGCCGTCCCTCTCCAGTCCTGCATCAGCGATCCCGACGGTTCTTTGGCAGTGGCCGGAGTCAAATGCTCAAGCACCACATCACCGTTCTTGGCGCGCGCCAGATCCGCGGGAGCAAGAAAGCCCTCTGCTGACTTATGCTGCCCTGCCAATCGCGTCTCCACCCGCCCAACATAGTCATTGAATCCAGCAACCGAAGCCTGGGTCGGCGCTTCGGCTGCCAAAATTGAAACCGTCGAAGAGAGCATGAATGCTCCAGCTGCTATGAATCTGAAGAATTGAACTCGCGTCATCGTCTGCACCCTACCCCTTCGATGATCAACGGGCAATGCACGCCGCATCATCCGTGGATAAATGTTTCTCACGGCGTACGGCGCTCCTACAGTTAGACTTCTGCCGATTTCTCACTCGTCCCAATCCCGCCTCGATCCAAGTCACCGCTACTTGCGCTGTCGGCTAAACTGATCGAAAGACATGGCAGACTCGAGGAGTGACCTTCAGTCGGCACAGCGCTATCGCTTTGGGGTCTTTGAAGCGGATGCCGCCACAGGTGAGTTGCGCAGGCAGGGGATGCGCGTGAAACTGAACGCCCAGCCATTCCAGGTTCTTCTCATGCTGCTCGACCGCTGTGTGGACCGGCCAGGCCAGTTGCTCACGCGCGATGAGATCTCCCGCGTGCTTTGGCCAGAAGGCACCTTTGTTGACTACGAGCACGGCGTCAACTCCGCGGTCAATCGCATCCGCGAGGCTCTCGGTGACACGGCTGGCAGTCCACGGTTCGTCGAAACTCTTGCCCGTCGCGGCTATCGCTTCCTCGCCCCGGTCGAACGAATCGATTCCGGCGATCGCCTTTCACCTGCGCTGGACGACGCGGCCACGCCGTCTTCCCAGCTCGAGCCGCAATCACGCACGCGGGTTCTTTCCACTCCGGAGGACCTTCCCAAAACGTCTTTTCCGGTTGTGCAATCCCTTTTCATCCTCTTTCAGCTCATGTATTTGGGTTTCTATGTCGGCGTCCTTGCCAATCTCGCGGAGGTCGAAGGCCTCCTCGAGCCGCTGCCCGGCGCCACGTTGGTCTTCCGCGTCCTCTTCATTTCGGCCGCCGTTCTCATTCCCGTCCGCGCCTTCCTCCTCTGCGCCGCACTGTTCCATGCGCCCGGCTTTCGCAACAAATTCCTCACGCTCTGGCCGTTCATGCTCTGCTTCGACGAGCTGTGGTCACTGTCGCCCTTTCTTCTGATGCACCACATCAACTTCGGCGTGGCTCTTGCCTGCACCACGCTTCTCGTCTACTCGCCGTTCGCTCAGCGCTCCATCGTCCTCATGGGCGCTGGCAGCGCGTCAAGCGGACCAAGCTGATTTCTTGACTCGCTCTCCCCGTCTCCCTGGTCCGTGCTTCTTTCAAAACTCCGTGTGGAACCGTACCGCGGAAACCGCCACCGGTCCGCGCGCTTGGTTGTATCCGGGATTGGTTACGTGTTGAAAATCATAGGACATGGAGAAACCGCGCCAGAGGTGAGCGGTGTAAAAGGTCTCAACGATCTTCTCGCTGCCGTAGGTCAGGCCGCCGTCACCCAGCATGATGCCCAGTCCGCCCAGCGCCAGATATTGCTGGTGCTCGGGCACAATCCCGTTCGCTACAAACGCAACTCCCACGCGATCGCTGCCGCGCCGCCACGGGCCCCCTTTGACTATTCCACCGAGTTGCAGCGTGCGGTCGTCTTCGGTGTAGCAAAAGGCCTCATTATGCCCGTCGCTCCAGCCCAGGCGCCCAAAGACGCCGATATCACTCGTAAGCTCCTGCTCCATGTTCAAACCGAAACCGAAGCGATGCCGTCCCTCCCGGCGCGTTGCAGTGACGTCCGGGGTCGTTGTTTCGCCGCCAAGAAACTCAGCGTTGGCCTGTCGGTAGCTGCCCATAGGGGCGTGATTCAAAAACCCCAAAACCCTCACAACGCCGTCACGATGAAGGATGTGCTTTCCCCGCGCTTCCAGCTCCAGATTTTCCGCCCGCGACCGCGCAAGATCGGCATCGAGGAACTGCCCGAACGGAGTCTTTGGCATCAGCGCTTCCGCGAATCGCGCCGAACGCGAATCGTCGTCGTACTCGACCATGACTGCATCGGTGTAGCCTCGTCCGTTTGCGGCCACGTCATACGCGCCATTGTCGTCAATCGCCCAGTTCAGAAATTGCAAATTGCTGTCGGATCCATACGTGTTCACGTCGAAGAAATCCGTCAGGTCCATTTTTCCCAGCCGCACTTCAATGCGGCGCGCGGGAATCGATGTCGCCAGATGCAACTCGTCGCGATCCTCTTTCCCCTGCTCGGTAGTCAGAGGGATGATTTCTCGCAGCATCCATTGCGATACATACGGCGCCGGTTCTCCATCCCTTAGCCGTACCGCATCCAGATTCACGTACCCCGCCAACCCGCCGGCGTTCCCCACTCCGTTCCCGGTCGCGTCTTCGATGTCGGCAAAGACTTCGGTCGATTGAGAAAGCTCATAGCCGGTGTGGAGCGTCAGCAGGTGAGTCGTTGCGCTCTGCGGCCAGTTTGTCAGGCTGTTTGGCCCACTGTACTCAGCTTTGAATGCCCCATAGCCTTGCAGGACGATGTTCGCTTGTCCTGAGATCCAGTAGCGCCCCGTCAACGTGTGCGGAAAAACTGTCTCGTCATCGTCGGTCGCGTCGTCCCCGCTCGAATCTGCATTCGAATCATTGTTCACAGGCAGGCCTGCGCGCGCGGCATCTGGTGCGGTCGTTGTGGCTTGTCCGTTATCCGGCTGAGCGAGTCTCGGCGCCTGCGCGTCAGCATGCGATGGCCGCCAGCAAATTGCTAAGGCCATAACGCAGAGAAACTGCACGAAAGTTTGCTGGAGGAGGCGCCGCATCTCTACCTTGAACGGGCGCTCGTTCAAGCTTCCCGTCACGCAAGTAGTAGATCATCCGGCCGCCGCAACCGTCGCGATCCAGATGATTCAACTTCCCGCTGTGGCATACATTTTGCTAACGTCGCGCGGAGTGCTGTGGTCACTCTATTTGCCGCTATTAGGTTGGGTGGCTGGCGTGGAATTATCTGGTTGGGTATTGGGCGCGGGATTCGGCTGGGTGCCGTCGTTGTTGACCTCTTGCCCGTTGTAAAACACCTTGCTCGACGAGCCGAACCGCTTGTAGTCGGTGTATTTAATCAATTCCTTAATGTGCACATCCTGGGCCATCGACCCATAGCCGCCGGGGAAGTGCAGGATTCCCTCGCCCTTTGAATACACGGGGAACCAGTAGTGGCCGTCGACCTGCTGCCGCCATGTGATAAACGGCGCATGCAAGTCCGCGGAGTTCTTGCGCGTGTCGTCGGGCACCATGCGGCCATCGGTCACCACAATCTGGAGATCGTCCGTATCCACCCACACGCGCCCATTGAAATACCGCTTGCCCTTCTCGATGGTCTTGGGGCTAACGTCGAAAGCGTAGCACTTTACTTCGTCCACTTGCTGTTGTCCTACGTATTTGATGTCATACGCGGGAAGGTCCGCGGTAGTCAGCACAAACGAATAGCCATGCTGCAGGTCCTGGAGATCGGTAGGCGACATCATGATCTCCTTCAGCGTGTTCGGGGGTGCAAAATCCACCCTCTCGGTACGCCTGCCCGTCTGGTCAAAGATCACATCGTCGACTTCGTACCACTCCCCGCTCACCTTGTTGTCGTCGTCGATCTCGTCGACGCTGGCGGTGCGCCGGTACGTATAGTGACTGAGCGCCTCCTGAAACTCCGTCTCCTTTGCCGAAAACCCTTTGATGATCTGCTCCGGCGGAACCGGCGGGTCTGATAGATCCAGGCGGCCGAAGCCCGAGTCGAGCGGCATCGGCGTGAACGATGCCTTGTCCTGCGCCGCAGCCATCAGGGCTGAGCCGGTAATCGTGATCGCCGCAACCAGGTTTCGAAGGTTCACTGCAGTTTGCCTCCTGGGGTGTTGCCCGCACAGGCGCATGAGGCCGGGGAATTGCACCTCAATACTCTCATCCCTCTGCAACTTTAGACGGATGTTCTACCCATTGGGAAGGCCGCGATACTATCCACGGAACGCCCTGTCACGGCGCGATGAGCAGACGTGCCGTCTCGCGGTCCGTGGCCTTGCACGGAATCCTCGGGCCGGATCCGCAAGCATTGATGGATCTGAACTTCCGTTGATAGGGGAAGGAGATTCGCGGCCCCCAATGCCCGATTATTATCACCTTCCGGCTTTGATGCTGACGGCGCTCCTGCTGCCCGCCTTCGGCTACCTCTTTCTACGGTTCCGCGATGCCCGCTCCCTCCTCTGGTTCCTGGGTTTCCTCTTCTCCATCGTTGCCATGGTCCTTCTCTACGCCATGAATGGCTACCCGGGAGCAGGCTCCCCCTGGCTGGTGGCATCCGGTCAAACGTTCATCCAGCTCAGCGCGGCCATGTTCCTTGGCTCGCTTTCGCCGCTACGATTCCGCGTCGGACGCCTTCAGGTACTTTTTGTCGTTCTATATGCAGCGCCTCTCGTCCTCTACTCCATCCTTCTCGACGGGGTGCTCGGCGGAGTCCAGCCTGGCGGTCCGGCTTTTCTCATCTTTCCGGCATTGTTGGGCATGAGCTTTGGTGTAGGGGTCTTTTGGGGAATGACCAAGGGCAAGGTGCCCATCTGGTTGGGGGTTTCGTTCAGTGCCGTCCTCGGCACGTTCGCCATCTGGGTTTGCTGCCTGCAGGGAGCTGCGGCCGGGCTCACCTTTGTTGAGTGCGTCAACCTGCAGTTGGCGGCGGTGTTGCTCGTCTTCGTCTCGCGCCGTTTTTCTCCGGGCGTCTTCCTTAGCGTCCTCGGCTTCCTCGCCTGGTCGCTCGCTTTTGTTCATGTTCTACCCCTGGTCGGTGTCCATGCGCCGCTCTCCCTCACCCTCGTCCGCGTCATCGTCATGGGCAAGGTGGTCGCCGCCGCCGGCATGATCGTGCTGGCACTGGAAGACGAGTTGACCAGCAATAAGGCGGCGCAAGAGCGTGAACGCATCGCCCGTCGCCAGCTTGAGGCCTACGCAAACCTCATGCTCACTCGCCGCCGGGTCGAGGACTTCGACCACCAGGCCACAGAAGTCTGCGACACCGTTGTGAAGAACAGCCGCTTCGCCCAAGTTGCGTTGCTGCTTGAATGTGGCGGGCACTACCAGCTTGCCGGCTGCGCGGGTTTTGAGATTGCCATTGCCAGGCCGCTCGGTCAGCTGGCAAGCCGAATCCCCGGAGAAGGATTTCTCGTCCCGGGTTCGGCCCCGATCGCGGTCGCGCACAGCAAAACGGTCCGCCTCGATCTCACGCCCTGGCTCATTCCCGGTGACGACCTGGTGCGCCTGCGCTTCACCTCTGTCCTGGCTATCCCAATGGTCGGGCGCTCTGGCGTCGATGGCGCGTTGTTGCTCGGCGCAATGCGCCCCGATCGCGCTCCGGGCAATGACTCCGCCCATGTTCCCCGCCTTGACGACCTGCTCCCCATCGAAATGCTCGTTGCCCGTCTCCAGGCCACGCGCAGTCAAACCATGCTTTTCGAGAAACTGATTGACTCTGAACGGTTCGCCGGGCTCGGCCAGTTATCCGGCAACGTAACGCAGCAGTTGAACAGCCCGCTTACGGTCATCCTCGGCTATGCCTCTTTGCTTCAGGAATCGCCATCGCTCGAAACACTCGATCGCAAGGCGGTCGAGGCCATCGTCAACGAGGCACGCAGCATCCGATCCACGCTCCAGAGCCTCTCTCGCGTTTCGCATGTCCGCTCTGACCAGCCTGCCGCCATCTCCGTTACCGAGCTGCTGGCCGACATGGAACAGCTCTATCGCTCAGAATTCTTGCAGCGTTCGATCGAGTTCCAGGTCAATGTGGCACCGGGAATGCCCCGGATCCTTTGCGGTGCGCAGCAGTTGCGCCAGGCCCTGCTCCATTGCCTGCAATACGCGATTGGCGCAGTCGATCGCGAAGGCCCTTCCTGGGCGCCGAAGGAGTCAAAATCCATTCGCCTCGAAGCGGCCCGCGAGGGCAGCCTGGTGCACATATCGGTCACCCATTCCGGCCCGGGCTTCATTGATCCCGAGCGTGCCTTCGATCCTTTTGTCCCTGCGCGTGCTTGTGGCGAGACGGCCGGGATGGGGCTGAGCCTTTGCGCCACCATTTTGCGCGACCAGAACGGACGTGCCTCTGCCGTGAATCTACAGCCGCGCGGTGCGGCCATCATTCTTGAACTGCAGGCAGCGTAATGGGTTCCTCAATCTCGCGGATTCTGTTTATGGCGTTTCTGGCCGGCGGCGCGGCCACTGCTTATGCTGCCCACTCAAAGACCTTCTCTGTCGAGCCTCTTGAGGCCGACTTCCACATTGGGCCTTCCGGCACAATCGAGGCGAGCCTGCATCCGCCCATCCAGGGTGTCTTGAGAATCATCGTGCAGGCCAGGGGATCCGCGGGTCGGCCGCGGCAAGGCGGTCTCGCTGGCGACCCCCCGGCCCAAAACGAGCACCAGCCCCTTATCCTCGAAGTCACTCAATGGGACAGGCCGATTCCTTTCCGGCTTGTTCACCAGAGCGGCCGTCATAGTCTGTTCGGACGCCGACTTCCCTCGCTCGTCGCCGATATTGACGTAAACGACCTCACTCCGGGCGTGCCGGTTCACGTCTCGGTTCACGCCAATCTCCCAGCCCTTTCAAACTCTGACGCGACCGATCTCGAAGCCCGTGCCTACGCCGTCGTCTACTAGCTCGTCTGAGCGGCCGATAGAGTTGCCTGGTAAGAGGTTCTGCGTTTACCGATCCTCGACGCGCAAAGGCGACGACGGATCAGCTTTCCAGCCTACGACCCGGTTGTTCTTGAAGTAGACCTCGGACCTGCGGTAGCCGAAAGTGTTTTCGGATAGAAACGTCGGCGTGCCTTGAACCACAATCACCTCATTCTTTGTTGAGCCCACGCCAAACGAGTCGAGATCCGGATCGACACTCGCGTCGGGCCAGAGTTTCACGCGGATCGGAGATGCAGGATCGATCTTCCACCCGATCAATTTGTCATCGCGGAAATAAAGTTCGGATCTCCCGTAGACCAGCATGCCGTCTGTCGTCTCCGTCGGATTTCCTTGAACCGCGATTACCTCGCTCTTGCTCAGCCCGGCAGTAATAAGAGGCAACACATATCGCACGTCTGGTCGCGCTTCATCTGGATTCCGCTGGGCCGGCCTGCGTGCTTTAGGCTCGGCTTGATCGGTTTGTTGGCTCGGCGCTGGTGGGTGAATCGGTTCCGGAGGATTTCGGTAGTGCAGGAAAGATACAGCTTGTTCCCAGACCCTGGTTTTGAATTCCGCAAATGCCGTCCTGACGGCCGCCTTGCATTCGTCATCGATCCTCGCAGTCACGGGATTCGACTCAAGGGCGGCGTCAAGAGGCTGCAGCAGTACACACCCAACCACAATCCCGGAGACGATCACGCCGCACCCCAACGCAATCGGCATGGGTACAGTCCACACTCGTTGCGGCAGCATTCCGCGCCACTTTGTGCCTGACTGCCCATCCCGAGCGGGTTCAGTCGAACTGTCCGCTGCCTCCGCGGATTCCTGATCCTCCCCATGCTGCTTTAACGGCAATTCGGCTCCGGAGCCGGGAGTGGACTGCGGTTGTTCCATGCAACCCAACAGGAGGGAATACGCGGCATCGATCGTCTCTCGCTTCTCTTCAACCTTCGCCCTTAGCTGCTGCGGGAACAGGTTTGGCCGCCATGCATTCGCAAGTTCGTGAAAGGCCTTCTTGATTTCTTCGTTCGTAGCGCCTGGTTCCAGCTCCAGTTCTTTCAATGCGGCGCATCGGGCGCACAGCCCGCCCTTCTCCGCTGCCTCGTTGCCGCAGGAGCAAATCGTCATGGAATCAGGAGTTCTTCCACCCGCCTTTGTTTGAATTTTGCCTTCATTATAGGTCCCCTTCCGTTTTGCCGCGCCAAATACACTTGCACGCATACCAATCCGTACAATGAAGTCAGATGGCTTTTACCGAACAATACGATGTCGTTGTCGTGGGCGCTGGTCACGCAGGCTGCGAGGCCGCCATGGCTGCCGCGCGCATGGGCCTCAAGACCGCGCTCATCACCATGAACCTCGACCTCATTGCCCAAATGAGCTGCAACCCTGCCATTGGCGGCGTCGCCAAGGGCCATCTCGTCCGCGAGGTCGACGCGCTTGGCGGCATCATGGGCGAAGTTGCTGACGCTGTCGGCATCCAGTTCCGCCTCCTGAACGCCTCGCGCGGCCCCGCCGTCTGGAGCCCGCGCGCCCAGTGCGACAAGCAGCTCTACCGCGTCAAGATGCGCGAGGTGCTGGAGTCCCAGCCCGGCCTCCACATTCGCCAGGCGGAAGTCGTCAACCTCGTCGTGGAAGAGCAGGGGACACACGAGCAGGGACTGAGGGACTTAGGGACTGAGGGACTCGATGCTCTGACGGAAAACCCGAGGCCCACGCGCCCACACCGCCGCGTTCTCGGCCTCAAGCTACGCGACGGCCGAAATCTCCTGGCCGGCGCCACCATCATCACCACCGGAACCTTCCTCAACGGCCTCATCCATTGCGGCGAAGAGCGCTACCCGGCCGGCCGCAGCGGCGAGCCTGCCAGCGTCCTCCTTGGAGAAGCCCTCAGGGCTCTTGGCCTGCGCACCTGCAGGCTTAAGACCGGGACGCCTCCGCGTCTCGACGGCCGGACCATCAAGTGGGAGGTGTTTGAGGAGCAACCCGGCGATGCAGACCCAACGCCTTTCAGCTTCCGGACGAAGAAGATCGTCCAGCCGCAGGTCTCCTGCCACATCGCCTTCACGACGCCGGAGACGCTCCGACTCATCCGCGAGAACGTGCATCGCTCGGCCATGTACTCCGGCCGCATTCAGGGCATCGGTCCGCGCTACTGCCCGTCTATCGAAGACAAGATCGTCAAGTTCCCCGACAAGACCCAGCACCAGTTCTTCCTGGAGCCCGAGGGCCTCAACACCCATGAGGTTTACATCAACGGCATGTCCACTTCGCTGCCGATGGAAGTGCAGTGGCAGATGGTTCACTCCATCCCGGGCCTCGATCAGGCCGAGTTGCTGCGCCCCGGCTACGCCATCGAGTACGACTCCGTTGACGCCACCGAGCTCGACCGCACACTCCGTGTGAAGTGCATGACGGGCCTTTATCTCGCTGGGCAGATCAACGGAACCAGCGGTTACGAAGAAGCTGCATGCCAGGGCATCATGGCCGGCATCAATGCGGCCCTCTGGCTCAAAGGCCAACCGGCATTCACCATGGATCGCACCGAGGGCTATACGGGAATCCTCATCGACGATCTCATTTCAAAGGGAACGAACGAGCCTTACCGTATGTTCACTTCGCGCGCCGAGTTCCGCCTGCATCTGCGCATCGACAATGCCGATCGGCGGCTCACCCCATATGGGCGAAAGCTTGGCCTGATCAACGACGAAGCATGGGCCGAGTACGAGCAGAAGCAGGCGCGCATGGCGGCTCTGGAGCGCTTCCTGGCAACTGGCAAGGTCAACTCCGAAAGGCTGCGGGCCGCAGGCCTTGGCGAACTTCCCGCAACCGCGGGCATCACCTGGGCGCAGCTCCTCAAGCGCCCTGAAGTAACGATCGAGCCGGTTCTCGCGGCGCTACACGACGATCTTGCGCACGACCCGTTGCTGGCCGGTTTTGCGGCCGTTTCAAAAGCGGGTCCCCATTCGACTCCGATCGCTCCAGCGATCTTCGCTCAGGGCAGGCTTTCGACTGCGGTCGCTGCGGCGACCTCCGCTCAGGATGACAATTCAGATGCGCATATCGCGCGGGCGATGATGCGCAACGAAGCGCGCGCTGTCGAAACAGAAATCAAGTTCGCCGGCTACCTGGAGCAGCAGAAGAAATCCATCGAGCGGCTGAAGGCTGCCGAGTCCGTTACCATTCCCGACTGGATCGAGTACGGCGCCATCAGCGGCCTGTCGCGCGAGATGCGGGAGACGCTCGAGCGCATCCGGCCCATGACCATTGGCCAGGCCAGCCGCATTCCCGGCGTTACTCCGGCCGCGCTTACGCTGGTTCATGTGTCAATTAAGTTGCAGGGCAAGCAACTGGACGCGAAACGCCGCGCCACCGCATAACTTGCGGCGTTACTTCAAGGTCAGAATCGCCGTTCCCGTTTCAGTTTTATAGCTAAGCCCGTGGTCCGGCTCGAATCCAGCGAAACCCTTTGGAGCTTTGATAACCGAGAGTTGTTTGTCCAGCAATCCCTCCGGCGAAATGCCCCGAATGAGATAGACCCAAATCTCATCTCCCACCCAGGCGGCGAGATAGTTCCTCTTGTGATCTTCCTTAAGCCCACCGGCGGCGATCTCTCTCACTCGCGAGAATTCAAACCCTCCACAGTCGTGCTTGTCCATTGGCACTTTGACTCCGCGCATGTCGACAAACGAGGGCGAGCCTCTCCGGCCATCGGCGTGAAAAAAACTGTCATACGCTACAAAACCGTTCATACCGTTTTTTGCCGTGACACGAAAGAGATCTTGTGGGGTTGCGTTCTTGCTGTCGACCTCGAAGTCGACCGCCATTCCCAGACTGTGCGAATCAAGAAAATCGCCGGAAAGCGGTTGTAATGGGCCGGGAGCTAACCCTTCGGCAACCTTTTTCACGTCAAGGTCCGCGCTCACTTTGTAGATCACAATCGGTGGCGATTGCCGGTAGTGAGGAAAATACAAAACGACGAACTCGTTTGAACCGTCATTGTCGATGTCGATGTCGAGCACATTTTCGATCCGTGTCTTGTAATCGGCGTCCCCAAATACTTCTGGATGGTCCTTCTCAAGGATGTACTTCTTGAGCGCATCGAGTCGCGGATTCGAATCCTGCGCGAAACAGGCCCCAGCCATAGTGCCCAATAGCACCAAAAGCATTGCGAAGTTACGTCTCATATTCGTTTCCATTGGATTCTCGATTTGTCTGGCGAGAAGAATATATCTCTCTTCGCCTGAGCGCAATCACATGAGTTGGCGCCCCGACCCCTTATACGAGCTATCATCACCGATATGAATCTCGACGCCATTCAAACAGCCCTTCGCGAATCCGCGGTTGACGGCTGGCTCTTCTACGATCACCACCATCGCGATCCCATCGCACATCGCATCCTCTCGCTCGATCCCAACGCCCACATCACGCGGCGGTGGTACTACTTCATTCCTGCATCGGGCGAGCCGCGCAAGCTCGTCCATCGCATCGAGCAGGCGCGCCTCGACGCGCTGCCCGGAGCCAAGACTCAATACTCCAGCTGGCAGGAACTGCATGCGGGGCTCGAGAATCTGCTCCAGAACCAGAAGAAAATCGCGATGCAGTACTCGCCGAACAACGACATCATGTACGTCTCCATGGTCGATGCCGGCACGGTTGAATTTCTGCGCTCGCTCGGCAAAGAGATCGTCACCTCCGCCGATTTGGTCAGCCAGTTTGAAGCTGTCCTGACCGAGGATCAGATTGCCAGCCATTCCGCCGCGCAACGCGCCATCGACCTGATTCTCGTCGGCGCGTGGGCCGAGATTGCGCGCTGCCTGCGTCCTCCTTCCGGCGGAGGCACCGGCCACTTCACCGAATTCGATCTTGTCGTCTGGCTGCGCGAAGCCATGCACCGCGAAGGCCTGGTGTGGGAAAACGGTCCCGACGTCAGCGTAAACGCGAACACTTCAGACCAGCACTACGAGCCTACCGCCGAGCACGCCTCGCCGATTCGCGAGGGCGATTTTCTGCTCATCGACATCTGGGGCCGTCTCGATACGCCGACCAGCGTGTACTACGACGTCACATGGACCGGAGTCGTCGGACGCGAGCCAGCGAAAAAAGAGCAGCTCGTTTTTGATACCGTCCGCCGAGCGCGCGACGCGGCGATTGAAACGGTTGAAAAGGCCTTCGCCGAGAATCGGCCGATTGCCGGGTTCGAAGCCGATGACGCTGCACGTGCAGTGATTCGCGAAGCCGGCTTTGGAGATTTCTTCGTTCATCGCACCGGCCATAACATCGCCCACGAGATTCATGGTTCGGGCGCGCACCTGGACAACCTGGAAACGCACGATGTGCGACTGATCCTGCCGCACACCTGCTTTTCGGTCGAGCCCGGAATTTATCTGCCCGAGTTCGGCGTGCGCAGCGAGATCAACATGATCACGAGGCCCGGCAAAGCGTGGGTCACGGGACGAATTCAGCAAGAGCTGGTGCAGATCTGATCATCGGGCTGATTCGGGCTGTTTTAAGCAACGAAATCGACCAAAATCGGCGAAATTTGTCGACGGTTTTGATCAAAATATGTTGATGATAAAAGAGTTAAGTGGCATTTGCACCAGTTCTGAGGCAGGAAAATCACTCCTTGTCGAATCCTGCATCCCGGCGGCGGAAAATATAGGGTCCGGCATTTCGCTCACCTAAGACAAGTGTAGAGATTTCGGCGAAATTATCGGCAAACTTGGCGGACGATTTTTTGGTCTTATTTTCAGCGGTTTGCGACGAATTGGCGGCGGTCAATGCTTGACAGCGCATCAGCGCGCTTCACAAGATGCCCGCCGCCTGCTCTTGTATAGTCGATAAAGAAATGGCAACCACTCCGAACAAGCCCAACGCGGCGGGCAAGCCTGCCGCGGCAAAACCCTCAAGCCAAGGATTCGTCTACCTACCGCTTATTGCGGGATGGCTGGTGCCCGGCGCCGGACATTTCATCGTTCGCAAACCCATTCGCGGCGCGTTGCTCGCAGTCTCCATCATCTCCATGTTCGCGCTGGGCCTCGCCATGCAGGGCAAGCTCTACACCAGCGCGCAGGACATCCTGGACATGCTCGGCGTGGCCGGAGATCTCGGCAGCGGGCTGCTCTACTTCCTGAGCCGCGCCGCCGGCTGGGGCGGAACGCCCGTGCAGACCACCGTCGCGGACTACGGCACCAAGTTCATCGTCGTGGCAGGCCTGCTGAACATCATCGCCGCCGTTGACGCGCACAACCTGCGCACGGGGAGGAAATCCTGATGCATCCCTCCCACTTTCTCGCGGTACCGCTCTTCGCGCTTTTCGCCTCGACCGTCTTCGGCATTACCATGCGCGATACGCCGCGGCGCATGTTCCGCTACGGCGCTTATTGTTTCGCGCTGTTCGTGGGCTCGGTCGTGGTGTTCAGTTGGGTGATGTTCCTGATCGCGCGATAGGCTCCGGATCTCAAAACGGTTG
>Ga0265325_10001658_pt1 | contig 15487 bp, 11 predicted proteins | sample 41420metaG_FD_202090 | JGI IMG/M metagenome (GOLD analysis project Ga0265325, IMG submission 202090) | Rhizosphere microbial communities from Carex aquatilis grown in University of Washington, Seatle, WA, United States - 4-14-20 metaG | ecosystem: Host-associated > Plants > Roots > Rhizosphere...
AGCGCCGCCTTTTCCCCGAGTGAAGGGTTCGGCGGTAGCTTACACAGCGACCACCACGCGCTTTGGATCAATCCCGCCAACTCCGAGCAACTGCTCGACGGCAACGACGGTGGCGTATACGAATCGCTCGATCGTGCCTCGCACTGGCGCTTCCTCAACAGCCTGCCGGTGGCGCAGTTCTATCACGTCAGCGCCGACATGGCCGATCCCTACAATGTGTACGGCGGTTTGCAGGACAACGGCACCTGGATGGCGCCTTCGCGCGCCGTCGATGGCATCGCCAACCGTCATTGGCGCAACATCGATTTCGGCGACGGTTTCTGGGCTTTCTCCGATCCCGCCGATCCCGATTACGCTTATGCCGAATACCAGGGCGGTAAGATCGCCCGCTTCCGCAAAACCACCGGCGAGGCTCGCGACATCAAGCCCTTGCCGCGCGCCAATGAGCCGGAGTTCCGCTTCAATTGGAACGCGCCCATCGCCCTCAGCCCCAACTCTCCCGGGACCATCTATCTCGGCAGCCAATTCCTGTTCCGCTCCCGCGATCACGGCGAGTCCTGGGAGCGCATCTCCCCTGACCTCACCACCAACGATCCCGCCCAGCAGCACCAGGAAAATTCCGGCGGCTTGACCATCGACAACTCCGACGCTGAGAAGTACGAGACCATCTTCACCATCGCGGAATCGCCCAAGGATGGAAACCTGATCTGGGCCGGCACCGACGACGGCAACGTGCAAATCACACGCGACGGCGGCCAGCACTGGACCAACGTGGTCAAGAATATTCCCGGTCTCCCGCCCAACACCTGGGTCTCGACCATCGAGGCCAGTCCACATGATCCCGCTGTTGCCTTCGCTACCTTCGACGGCCACGCTACCGGCGAGATGAAGACCTACGTGTACAAGACCACCGACTACGGCAAGACCTGGACTTCGCTGTCCACGCCGGAACTCGCGGGCTACGCTCACGTGGTGCGGCAGGACCTGGTCAATCCCAACCTGCTGTTTGTTGGCACCGAGTCCGGACTGTTCATCTCCATCGACGGTGGGGCACACTGGGCCCAGTTCACCGGCAAGTTGCCCAATGTGGCGGTGCGCGACATCGCCATTCACCCGCGCGAGTCGGACGTGATTCTGGCCACCCACGGGCGGGGCGTTTTCATCATCGACGACATAACTCCGCTGCGCGCTCTCACTCCGGAAATTATGGCCAAGGACGCCGCATTTCTCCCCACGCGTCCGGCGACCCTGACCCTGCCCGCCGGCGAGCAGCGCTTTGACGGCGATTCCGAATTTGTCGGGCCCACCCTGCCCGAGGCTGCGCCGATCGTGTACTACCAGAAGAAACGCCACATCTTTGGCGACCTGCTCATTCAGATTTACGACCCGCAGGGCAACTTGGTTACTACCATCCAAGGGGACAAGCGCCGGGGCCTGAACCGTGTCCAGTGGCCGGAGCGCGCCAAGCCACCCAAGGTCCCGCCTGCGGCCGGACTGGTCGAAAACGAATTCGCGTTTCTCGGGCCCCAGGTTCAGGAAGGCAAGTACACGGTGAAGCTGATCAAGGGCAAGGAGACCTATACCACTACCATCGATCTTGTCCCTGATCCGCGGACCAAGAGCACGGCGCAAGACCGCGCATTGCAACACCAGACGGTCACCCAGCTCTATGACATGCTGGGCCAGCTGACCTACATCGTTGACGCTACCGTGAATCTCCGCGACCAGGCGCGCGAGCGCGCCGCCGCTGCCAGCGGCCAGCTCAAGGCACAGCTGGTAAAGCTCACGGATAACCTCGATACCTTCCGCTCTACCCTGGTCTCGGTGAAGGAAGGCGGCGCAATCACCGGTGAGCACAAACTGCGCGAGAACCTTGGCGAACTGTATGGCGGGGTGAACGGCTTCTCCGGCCGCCCGACGCAATCGCAGATCGAGAGCACCGCTGTGCTCAAGAAGCAGCTCGCCGATGCGACCGCGAAGTTCCAGTCGCTGACCGCTCAGGTATCGCAGCTCAACACCCAACTCCAGAGTTCCAAGGCCGCGCCCCTTACAGTGATGTCGCAGGGGGATTGGGACAAGAAATAGAGGACGATCGCTGACTGCTTTCGATTTGGCGGGCGAAGGGGCGCCGCTTCAGCCGCGCCGGAAACGCCGGTTTATTGTATCTGTCATCCCGTGGCGCCTCAGCGCCTGAAGAAAGACTTATCACCGGACGATTAAATCTGTCTTCAACACTGGACAATGGGTCGCTCCGCCCGGTATCAATATTTCTGCATGGTTGGTATTCGCACCCTCGACCTACGCAAGGTCTATACTTCTGCGCCGCCGTTCGGCGCCGGCGCTGGAGGATTCGGCGCCCCGGCCCAGCGCGGTAAGCGCCCGAAGCAGCCTAAGCCTGAGATCGTCGCCCTCGATAGCCTGTCGCTGGATGTCGCAGCAGGCGAGATCTTCGGGTTGCTAGGACCGAATGGAGCCGGCAAGTCCACGACGGTCGGAATTCTGACCACGCGCGTGCGACCGACCGGCGGCCAGGCGTGGATCGGCGAGCATGATGTCTGGAAGGAACAAGTCCCAGTCAAGCGACTGATCGGTGTAGTGGCGCAGCGTCCCAACCTCGATTTCTCCCTCACCGCTCGCGAGATCCTGGTTTTTCACGGCGCATATTTCGGCCTCGACTCCAACGAGCGTGGAAAGCGAGCGGAGTTGCTGCTGGAGCGCTTCAAGCTGACCGACCGCGCCGACCAGATGGTGCGCGGATTCTCCGGCGGCATGATGCAGCGTCTCTCCATCGCTCGCGCCATGATGCACGATCCCCAAGTTCTGTTCCTCGATGAGCCCAGCGCCGGCCTGGATCCGCAGACGCGGCTGTTGCTGTGGGAGATCATCCGCGAGTACAACAAGAGCGGCAAAACCGTCCTGCTGACCACGCACAACATGGAGGAGGCGGATGCGCTCGCCCACCGGCTCGCCATCATCGATCATGGACGCAACATCGCGCTGGGTACGCCCGCCGAGTTGAAAGCTTCCGTTCCCGGCGGATATCTGTTGCGCTTGCGCTTCGGCAGCAGCTCACCGGAGTTGCTGCAAACCTTTCGGTCGCTTCCCGGTGTGCGCGAAGTGCGCCCGGTCGAGCCGGCAGGCGCCGACGTCTATGCCGACCGCGGCGGGTCGCTGGTACCCGAAGTCGCCAGTCAGGCCGCCGCCGCAGGCGTCGAGTTGCGCGACGTGCATATCTCCGAGCCCAGTCTGGAAAACTTGTTTCTGCACCACACCGGAAGGAGTTTACGGGAATGAACTGGAAGACGTTTCTGGCCATGTTGGCACGGGATGCCCACGTCGCCCGCCGCAACGTCATGGTATTGGCGCTGCAAACCTTCCTGCAGCCGTTGATGTTTGTGTTCATCTTCGGCCGGGTGATGGTGCGCAGCGGCTACATGCCGGCGGCCTACAAGAGCCTGCTGCTGCCCGGCATCATGGCCATCAGCATGGTGTTCACCGGAGTGTGGGCGGTCGCTATGCCCCTGATCGCAGAGTTCCAGTTCACGCGCGAGATCGAAGATCGCCTGTTGGCGCCGATGGAAATCTCCTGGGTCGCAATCGAGAAAGTACTCTTTGGGACGTTGCAGGCGCTGATCTCCGGGCTGGTAGTCATTCCCGCGGCGTGGCTCATTCTGCGGCCGGGCGTCGGACTGAACCTGCGTGCGCCGCTGGAGTTTGCCGTAGTCACGCTGTTAGTAGCGCTCTTCGCCGCCAGTGGAGGTCTTGCCTTGGGCTGTAGCGTCAATCAGACCCACATCGGGCTGATGTTCAGCATGGTCCTGACGCCCATGATTTTCTTCGGCTGCACCTATTATCCTTGGAGTGCGCTGAACAGTTTTCCCATCCTACAAAAAATTGTCCTGATTAATCCGCTGGTTTACGCAAGTGAAGGCTTGCGGGCTACTCTGGTTCCCCAGTTTCCTCATCTCTCCTTGCTGGCGGTATTGGTCGTGCTGACGCTCTTCGACGCGCTGATGCTGGTCGTAGGCCTGCGCCAGTTCCGCAGCAAGGCTGTCAGTTAGGAGAATAGGCAGGAATTTTCTAACCAACTTAGCGTTGGGTGCGCAATCGTAGTAGCTTGCATCGTAGGCGCGGCCGGGCTTCTTCCGTACCGCGCTCCGACGCTCAGCTAACTATGCCGCTTTCGTCTTTCTCCACTGCGCCCAACGCTTCTTCATCGCCTCGGAGATGCGCCGGCGTGCCGCGGCGCTCATGGTGCGGCGCTTGGGCATGAATGCGACGTTCCCACTCTGCATATACTTCGGAGGGCGACCACGACGGGGTTCTGAGCCAAGCCCTTGAAGCGCAAAAATGGCTTGGTCGATTCGCTGCCGTTCCTTTGTAAGTTCAGCTACTACATTTTGAATATCCATAGTTCCTCTTCCCGAAGTGGCTGGCTCAAGTTTAGTTCAAAAATCAACTTGACGCGATAGAGAATGCAGACAAAATGCAGCACTATTTCGGTGCCAGCAACAACGCCATCAGTTATGTGCCTTAAAAGAGCCAAAGAGTGCTATCCAATTTTCCCCTTAGGTGGTGCTGTGACTACCGGACAGCGCAAAGCGAGCCTTCGCGGTGGTATCCTGTTCGAGAACTCACCGATCGAGGCTGTACCTTCTCATGTCCAATCCAGACATTCCTGAATCAGAAGCTGGCGCTGAGCCCAACCAATCGTTCGAAGACATTCTTTCCCAGTACGAGAAGAGTCACTCCCACAAAGCCGAAGACGGCAGTCGCCGGCTGGAAGGCACGGTTGTTAGTGTCTCTGCCGAGTCGGTGCTCCTCGACATTGGATACAAGACCGAAGGCATTCTGCCGTTAGCGGTCTTTCAGAGCGCTGGCGAGGCCGTAGCTCCGGGCGACAAGGTTGCGGTCGCGGTCAAAGGCCGCGATCCGGAAGGCTATTACGAACTTACCCGCTTCAAAGTCGAGCAGCCCAAAGACTGGTCGTCGCTGGAGCGCGCATTCGCCGAGAAGGCCACCATCATGGGCACCGTGATCAGTATGGTTAAGGGTGGCCTAAGTGTGGATGTAGGTGTACGGGCCTTCATGCCGGCTTCCCGCAGCGGGACCTCTGATGCCGCCGAGCTGGAGAAGTTGGTGGGCCAGGAAATTCGCTGCCGTATCACCAAACTGGACGTCACCGAAGAAGACATCGTGGTAGACCGCCGCGCGGTTGCCGAAGAAGAGGAGCGCGCAACCAAAGCGCAACGCTACTCGGAAATCAAGGAAGGTGACACGGTGAGCGGCACGGTTCGTAGCTTTGCCGATTATGGCGCGTTCGTCGACCTCGGTGGAGTGGACGGGTTGTTGCACGTCAGCGACATGGCCTGGGCTCGCGTCGGCAAGCCCGCGGACGTGCTCACCCTGGGTCAGCAGATCGAAGCCAAAGTTCTGAAGATTGATCCCGAGAAGCGCCGCATTTCTCTGGGTCTGAAGCAACTACAGCCCGATCCCTGGAATTCTGCCGCCGAAAAGTACAAAACCGGCGAGCGGGTGCGCGGCTCCGTCACGCGACTGGCCGAGTTCGGAGCGTTCGTGGAACTGGAGCCCGGTTTGGAAGGCTTGATCCATGTTTCGGAAATGTCGTGGACCAGGAAGGGCAGGAAACCCAGCGACGTAGTGAAACCCGGCGAGACCGTGGAAGCAGTGATCTTGGGCGTAAGTGCCGCCGAGCGCCGGATCTCCCTGGGCCTCAAGCAGGCGTTGGGCGATCCCTGGGCTGAAGTCGCGCAGAAATACGCAGCGGGCACGGTGATTGAAGGCCCGGTCACCAGCATCGCTAAGTTTGGCGCCTTCGTGCAGCTCTCCGAAGGGGTCGAGGGCATGGTCCACGTCAGCGAAATCAGCGCGGAAAAGCGCATTGACCACCCCCAGGACATGCTGAAGGTTGGTCAGATCGTCAAAGCGCAAGTCCTGGCAGTCGATACGGAAAGACGGCTGTTGCGTCTGAGCATCAAGCAGATGGTTCCCACCAGCCTGGATGAATACCTCGCCGAACACAATGAGGGCGATGAGGTCACCGGTCGCATCCTCGAAAGTACGGCCGAAAAGTCGCGTGTTGAATTGGGCGAAGGCATCCTGGCAATCTGCCAAACGGCTCCGCAAACCAAGGCCCAGGAAGCAGCGAGCGGTGAGGCGAAAGCGGACTTGTCCTCGCTGAGTTCCATGCTAGAGGCCCGCTGGAAGGGCGCTGCCAGCGCCGAATCCAAGGCGGAAGCAGCTCGTGCCGGACAAGTCCGCAAATTTCGCATTGCGAAATTGGATCGCGCTGCAAAGAAGATTGAATTGGAGTTGGCGTAGGCCCGAAGCGGTTTTGCGTGGCGGGTAATGCGGCTGCGGAAGCTACGGTTTCAGACCTTGCGAATAGGGCGAAGCGGACCTCGCTCCCAGTGTGAAACTGCTAAGTCGTACTCCCTGATCAGAATTTCTAAACAGCTTAAGGGACTGTCACGCTAGTCTTCCCGCGCCGCTCATTGGAAGCCTGGCCGGCCTGCGCGGATGCGTTTTGAAAAGTCTGGGTCGTCATTCGCCGCTCGCGCTGCCGGATTGATCAGCGCTTTCTGCTTTAGCTCGGGATACGGCAGGTCCCCCGCCAGGTCGCCCCGCTCGTACAGCATCTGGTCGGAGCGCCCGTTCAACAGGATGCGCCAATCCCAACGCGGCAGAGCGTCGCGGGCCGCAGCCGCATGCACGGTGATATTGGTGGTGCAGTTATTGGTGATGGCGTTGTACCACTCGGGATGGTCGCGCATGCGATTCACCCGCTCCAGATACTCGAGAAACAATGACCGTGCCTGGTCCGGGCTGGCCTTGGTATGGAACAGGTAGACATCCTCACCGGTGCGGTAGTTCGAGCGCAAGCGCACCACGTCACGCTCGTCGCTGACGATGTAGATGAGCTCGTACTGGCGGAAGAAGCCCCGTACCGCAGAGTAGCTTTCACCCACCTGTTTGCGGACCTCAATCGAAATGGGAACGTAATTCCCGTCGCCAAAATCGAAGCTGACGATGGGGTGGGCGATCCAGGGCGAACCCCAATAAGTAAGGAAGACGTCGACCCCGCGCAGCTTTCTCAGGTCGAAGGTCCTCGTCTCCCAGCGCGGCGTGTAGTCGGTCTCGGTGCGGTAGTCGCAGTTGCGCAAATTGTGAATGGTGACCCGGTCGCCCTCGATTTCAGCCCATGCCCTTTTTGCGACATCGGGCTGCCAGGGGCGCTCATTCGAGGGCCGCAGCGAAAGCCACCATGCCAGCACCAGCAGGAAGCCTGCGCCCACGATCAGCGTCCTCGTCCAGCGGGTTCGCAGCAACACCACGGAGGCAATCATTCCCAGGACATAGACCAGCGCCAGCGGAAGCCGCAGCCATGCTACCGGCAGATCGAAATAGAGGGCGGCTGTCGCCCAGATCGTCAGCAGGGAAAGCAGCAGGATCGACAGCCCGATCCCAAGCATTCGCAAACACCGTCGCCACCACACCATACAGTCTCCACCGCAACTTGAATATCAGATTGCCGCCATTTCGTCTTCCGCGATTCTCCCAGCTGATGTCCCGCGCCACAACTCGGTCTGTAACCGCACGCTGTCAACGATCTTTTCAGTACTAGCAATGGTAGTAGATTATCCGCGCATCGTAGGCTGGAATGTTTGACCTCGCAGGCTGGTGAATTTGGCCAGCGCCGAGATTTGTTCTCAAACCTGGGGGACGGTTCCATGCACTTGATCCTAAGATGTCTGCGTTGGTTTGCAATTACGGTTCTTACTTGCGTTGCAATCCTTTTTCTCGCCTCGGCGCTATACGGCCAGAATGCGACCGGCTCCTTGTTGGGCGAAGTGCAGGACGCCAGCGGGGCGCGAATCAAGTCCGCCGCCGTCATCGTGACCGACAACGGTTCCGGCGTCGCGCGCCAGACCACGACCGACAACCGTGGACAGTTTCGTTTTCCCGACTTGATGCCCGGCGGCTATCACCTTGTGGTCAATGCCAACGGATTTGCCCAAGCCAGCTCCGATGTGACGGTGCAAATCAGTAACGTGCGTGACGTCCTGGTAACACTGCGTCCAGGCCCGGCGCCCGCACAGACGGTCAACGTAAAGGGCGAAGCCTCTTCCATCACCACCCAGGAACTCGACACCACGGACGCCGTGAACGGCGGCGTGGTTACCGGCAAGGACCTCCAGACCATTCCTCTGGCGGCGCGCAGCTTCGCCAATATCGCCTACATGATCCCCGGCACTGAGCCGGTCGAGCCTTCCGACCCGACCAAGGCGCGCATTACCGCCGTGTCCACGGGAGGAAGCTCCGGGTTGAACAACCAGCTCACGGTCGATGGCGCTGACAATACCGACGACTTCATTGGCGGCTTCCTGCAGAACTTTTCTCCCGACGTGATTCGGGAATTCGCCATGCAGACCTCGCAGCAGAATGCCGACATCGGCCGCACTACCGCGGGCTCCGTGGTCATCAGCACCCGGAGCGGCACCAACGACTGGCATGGCGATTTCGCGGTGTTTGAGCGCGCCTCCGGGCTGAACGCCCGCTTCCCCATCGAGAACCCACCGCCCGAGCCCAAGCAGCCCTTTTCGCGGCAGAACTACGTCGGCGCTATTGGCGGGCCGGTGGTGAAGGACAAAGTATGGGTGTTCTCCGGTTTCGAGATGGTGAACGAGCACGCCAGCATCAACTACAGTCCCGACAGCCTGACGCAGTTCAACGCCCTGAGCCAGCTGGCGCAGGAAGGGCTGATCCCCGATACCAGCTCGATCGCAGTTCCACCGTACGTTCGTGTCCCCTACCAGTCTTACCTCGGGATGCTCCGCTTTGACTGGGCGCAGTCGCAGCGCTCGCAGTGGTTTATCCGTTACGCTCTCGACAACTCGACCACCAACAACGCCCTGGTCCAGCAAGCCACGCTGCCTTCCACCGGCGCCACCACGCACTACAACTACCAGAATGGCGTCATCAGCAACACCTTCGCCTTCAGCCCGTCGTGGGTGGGCAACTTCACCTTTGGCCTCAGTTATCTGCACGGCACCGCGGCGCGGAATCAATACCTCGGCTTTGCCCTGGCGTTTCCCTTCAGCTCCACCTCCAAGACCATCTCCGGCTTCGAAACCTATGGTGACAACCAGTTCGTCACCGCCATTACCGCCTTCCCCGTGGTGCGCAACCAGGAGAAATACCAGTTCCGCTACGATGTCAGCGGCTCGATCGGCAGGCACGCTCCCAAGTTCGGTGTGGACTTCATTCATGAACCAGCCCTGAGCGGCGCTTTCCCAGGCCAGGCCGAGACCACTTACGTTCTCACCCAGAACCCGACCTACTACCTGACCAACCCGGCCCAGCTCAAGGCCGAGCTGAACTGCGACCCGCCCTTCGACGGCACCAACTGTCAGACCGCCTTCACCCCCGCCGGTCCCGGCGGTTTTTCCCAGAACGTGCAACGTCTCGGCCTGTACGCCATGGACTCGTGGCGGGTGACGCCGCAGGTGACCATCAACTACGGCCTGCGCTACGACACCACCTTTGGCCTGTTCCAGGCTTCCGGGGTGAGCCAGTTCCTCAATCCCGCGGTGCAGACCATCAGTGGATTGAAGCTGCCCCTGCCCACCGGTGTGCCTAACGATTACCGCAAGGCCTTCGCTCCGCGCCTGGGCATCGCCTACTCGCCCGACCAAATCGAAGATCTGGTCATTCGCGCCGGCATCGGCATGTACTATAACGACCTCGCTCAGGGTGGCTGGGCGACAGCCTTCCAGGCCGTGAACACGCCGTCGGCGTTTCAGCCTTGCACCCAACCGGGCGATCCCGGATGCCTGCCGGGCGCGGCCAACGGCGGTGCTGGCGTCGCCATCGATCCCCACTACCACACCCCTTATTCGGTGACGGTCAGCGGCGGCGTTCAGTATCTGTGGCACAAGAACTGGACGCTCAGCGCCGACTACGTCCACGAACAGGGCGTCCACGGTTATCGGCGCTATGAGTACACGGCGGGCACCACACTGTTTTCGCCGTTGTTCCCGCAAGACCCCAACAGCCAGATGGCGAATGTGCCCAACTTGTCCATCTTCAAGTCCGACAACCGCTCCAGCTACAGCGCCATGATGCTGCACGTTCAGGGCAACGTCAGCAAGCGCTTTAACCTCACAGCGAACTACGTACTCTCGCGCGCCAGCACCTGGGGTTGCGTGCTGGGCGAGCTCTGGGACTACGTCAACGGCGTCTGCAATCCGCTCAAGCCCTTCGGCCCGGGCGATTACGGCCCATCGGGTGAGGACGCCCTCAACCGCTTCACTCTGGCCGGCATCGTGTATGTTCCCGGCGGCTTCCAAGTGTCCACCATCATCCAGGCCGAAGGCGCCCGCCCGATTACGTTGACTACGCCGGTGGATGTGAACGGACTGGGCGATCCGACCAACGATCGCGCTGTGGTCAACGGTGTGCAGACGACCATGGATCAGTTCCGCGGCACGCCCTATGTCCAGGTCGATCTGCGGGTGACGCGCCCCTTCAAGGTCAAAGAGAATTGGCAGATCTTGCCGTTCGTCGAGTTCTTCAATCTCTTCAACCGCAACAACCCCGGCGCTAACTACGTGACCGACATCTCCGCCCTGCCGACGCCGGTGAACAATCTGTACAACGCCACTGCGCTGTGTCCCACGCCAGCGTGCAACGTACCCATCACCAACCCCAACCAGCTGCTGGTGCCGGCGGGAGCCTTGGGCGACTTCTTCGGCCCCGGTACGACCGTCGGTATCCCGTTTGCCGCCCAGATCGGGGTGCGAGTGACGTTCTGAGCGCTTGGGTATATAGAGCCCAATTACAAAAGCCGGCCATTATGGCCGGCTTCTTCTTCTCACCCTGGGGCGAGACTTACTTCTTCAGCGTGCCGACGTAGGCGGCAACCGCGGCAGCCTGGTCTGCGGTCAATCCCGATACTGCCTTGCCATGGGGGGCCTTCTTGCCTTCGGCGCCTTTGGTTAGCAGGTCGGTAATCTGCGCCGGTGTCATCGCGGTCTTCTGCAACGACGGGCCAATCTTGCCTTCGCCCGCCGCGCCATGACAGGCCGCGCACTTCGTCTTGTAAAGAGCAGCGCCGTCCTCGGCCCATGCCAGGCTCGACACCACTGCCAATGCCGCCATCATCAGTACGAATCGCTTCATGAAATAGTCTCCTTGTCGGATAATTTGCCGTGCGAAAGCGCGAGTGCGCCGCCGCCGCTTCTAGTGTGATGCCTAAACATCACGCTGGTGACGTCTCCCAGTGTAGAGTGCCGCTTGGCGACTCCTCCATGCGGGCAATCACAGCCATGACGTGCATGCGTCACATCATGTCGGGTCGCCCCGTACAAACACCCTTGCCGGCAAGAGCAAGTGTAGTCTGCGCTAGAGCAGCTTTCCCTCGGCGATGTCTTGCACCAACTTGCGATCGGCGTCCAGGAAGTCGAGCGATGGCAACTCGTGCCGGTCCACCCAGCGGATGTCGCGGAAGATGTGGTTCCGCAGTTCGCCTTGGTATTGCTCGACCCGGAAGAAGCGTAGGTCAACGGTGTTGCCGTTCTGGTAGGTGTGCTGAATTTGCGCGACCTTGCCGCCAATCTCGGCGCGAATGCCAAGCTCCTCTTCGAGCTCACGTTGCAATGCCTGGCAAGGGTCTTCTCCCGCTTCAATCTTGCCTCCGGGAAATTCCCATTTGAGCGGCAGCGCCTGATACTCCGTACGCTGGCAGCACAAGATCTCCCCACCCCGGACGATCAGCGCAGCCACGACTTGCTTGGTCAATTCCGCCGCCTTGCATCGGTCGCGCCGCAGTTGGGGTTCACGAAATCTTCTCCAGGTAGCTGCCCACCAGCGCAGCGCAGTGCTCCACCAGCTTTCGGTCAGCGTCGGTGAAAGCAGCCGGAGTGTGGCTGTCGATGTCGAGTTCTCCAACTGCTGCGCCCTTCACGAACACCGGCGCAACAATCTCGGACTTGGTTGCGATGGAACAAGCCAGGTAGCGCGGGTCAGCATTGACATCGTCGATCACGACCGTCTGGCCAGTCGAAACCGCCGCGCCGCAGATTCCCTGGTTGAGCGGGATGCGCTTATGCGGCGTCACCGCGCCGACATAGGGACCCAGCACCAGCATCGGTTCCTCGCCGGGCCGGCCTTTCTCGATCATGTAGAAGCCGACCCAATTGAAGTGTGGCAGCCGCTCTTGCAGACGTCCCACGATGATGCTCATCAGGTCTTCGGCGCTCTCGGCAGCATCGGCAATCACGCCGAGCTCTTCAGCGAGTTGTTGATAATTGGTCGCCATCGCCCTCTATTCATATCACAGGCTGATTTGCCTAATTCCGACGGGCCTTGGAAACAACTCCGGATGCAGCGCCCACGCGATAGCACGCAGGCCGCCGATGAGGCTGGTTGCGGGAGTATTCAACAGCTCATCATTAACGCAGAACAGCCGCGCATTGCGTACGGCTGCCAGCCCCGACCAGCCGCGTTGCTCGACAATCTTCTCCAGCGGCACGCGGTTACCGGCGCCGCACCAGGCGGCAAGAATCACGTCCGGTTTCGATGTGGCGATCTCCTCTGCCGTGGCCGTCTTGCCCGGCTGAATCACAAACTCTCCCCCAGCGGCCTCAACCAACTCGGCAACCCAGGGTTGCGAAGCGATAATCGGCTTGCCCCACTCCTCGCAAAAGACCTTTTGCTTGGATGCATGAGCGGTGCGCTCCCGAACCTCGTCGATAGCGTTTTCCATTCCGGCGATTACATCATGGCCGCGTTCCGCTGCGCCCATCACTCCTGCGATAGCAGCGATGTCGCTGTAGATGTCCGCCAGCGTCCGCGGCGCCAGCCCCAGAAATCGCGCGCCCGCCTTCAGAATTTCACCTACTGCTTCGATCTGGTAGGGAACTGACGCCAGCACCAGATCGGGTCGGGCCTCCAGGATCTGCTTCGCTTGCGCTGTCCAGGAATCGGAGACGATCACGCGTGAGCCGTCCCCAATCTCGGGACAGACATCGACGCAATACTTCGTGCAGGCCACGAGCCGGTCCAGCAATCCCAAGTCCCGCAGCGTGACCGTCGCGCTAGGCTGCAGGGAGACAACGCGGCTCGGAATATGGTTGCTAGTGCTCAAGTACTTTGCTCAGTACTCCCCATACCGCCCCTGTACCGACTCGATCAGCTTCTGCGAGTCAAACCCCACTCCGTCCTTGAACACAATCTCGACGTTCTCGATGTCTTCGATCCGCGCCGCAGGATTGCCCTTCACGATCACCAGGTCGGCATTTCTCCCAGCTGCAATCGAGCCGATCTGGTTTTGCTTGCCCATGTACACCGCGCCATTCATGGTGGCGATCTGGATCGCCTGCACCGGCGTGAATCCGGCTTCGACCAGCAATTCGATCTCGCGTTGGTCCCCGAAACCGGGCAGTGTGCCTCCATTGCCGGTGGGATCAGGACCGGCCAGCAGCAGCCCGCCGGCATCGGAGAAGGCCTTCTCCAGTTGCATGTCGCGCTTAAACATCTCCAAGGATTTGCCCGCGGGGGCCGCCAGCCGGGCGTTTCGCGAGTAGAGATAAGCGTCGCGCGCTTCCGCCGTCAGCACCGCCATTTGCCGCGGTTGCAGCGGCGGGCGTCCCGGGACCGTGTTTTCGAACACCGGCAAGGTTGACGTCACAGCGACATGGTCTTTCACCAGCGTGGCAATCAGGTCCTTCGCCTCGGGCGAATCGGGCGTCATCTTCTCCAACGTCGGGGCGCCGCCCGTAGGAGGACACAGGTCCGGTTTCTTGTCAGGATCGAGCTGCGTGTTCACATAGAACCCGTGCTCGAGGTCGTCGATGCCCAGCTCCGCGGCCTCCTTATAGGTCACCGAGCAGAGGTGTCCGGTTACCTTGATGCCGCGCTTGTGGGCCTCTTCGATCGCGGCTTTCAGTTCGTCGCGGGTGATGTTCATATACGCCTTGAAGGATGTGACCCCTTGGTCCGCCCAATAGTTCACCATGCGGCGTGCGTCGTCGGCGCCGGTCAAGGCGTGCATCTGGAGGAAATTGCTGTTGGGACCTTCGAGGTACGGGCCAGTCACATCGATGTGCGGACCGGGCAACTGACCGGCATCGATGTCCCGCCGGAGATTCAGGTCAGCGTAGGTCTCAACGCTACCGGTCGTGCGCAGCGTGGTCACGCCTCCGGCGAGATAGAGCCGTGGAGAGGAGAACGTCATTTGCGGCACCAGCACCGGCGGTTCGCCCGGTCCGGCGGCATTGCGATTGGGACGTGCGATGTAGTAAAGATGGTCGTGCATCCCGACGATCCCAGGAAACACCGAGTATCCACGCAGGTCGAGAACCGTGGTGCCGCTGCTCGTCGGAACATCGGCCCCCGGCTGCACGGCGGCGATTTTTCCGTTCTCGATGACGACGTTCTGATCGTCCACCGCCGGCTTGCCCGTGCCGTCAATGACGCGAACGTGCTCCAGCACCGTGCGCGGCGAGTTCACCCGGACATACTTCTGGACCACGGGAGCCAGGCTTGGCGATGGTTGCGCCATCAGAGATGACAGAGATGACGCGGGGCCGAGACACAAAAGCAGTAAACAACGAGCAATACGCATTCGTCCTCCGGAATCGGGGTGCCTATTTTATCCGGGAATGACCTCCGGTACAGCAGAATAGTGCGGGGGAGAGCCTGCCAGAAGAAATGCCTTGTCCTTGCAGGGGCACGCCTTCACAGGCTGCGGAAAAGCTTTGCACGCGTTTGTGTCGGGGCCCGACTTCAGGCGTGTCGTAGAGTCGAAAATACGCCGGCGTCAGCCGCGGCGGTAACCGCCTTGGACTCTGGGTCTCTTTCACAACTCAGTCACGCACAGCCCTGCGCTACAATCGCAAGACCGGAGACTTTTTCGTGCGCTACATCGTCATTCTGCTCGCCATCGCCGGCATCGTGGTTTCATCCTTGGCCCTGAAGGTCCATTACGACACGGGTTCCGAGCCCTGCAGTATCAATGACAAATGGGATTGCGGCGTGGTCAACCACAGCCCGTACGCCGTGATCCGTGGTGTGCCCGTCGCGGCCATTGGCATCGCCGGCTACCTGCTCATCGCCGTCCTGGGGTTCCTCAGGCGCCGCGGCTGGCTGCTGGTCGCCACTCTGATCGGCTTGGCATTTGCCCTGTATCTCACTTACATCGAAGCCCGCGTGCTGGAAGTTTGGTGCCTGTACTGCGTGATCTCGCAGGGAATCATCGCCGCGCTCGTCTTGCTGACAATCGTCTGGATGGTAGGGGCGAAGTTGCGCGGCAATCCTGCATAACAGGAAAAAAACCGCACGGCATTTGAGCCGTGCGGCCAAAGCAATTCGTTGCAACAAGATTTAGGGCTGGACTGCCGCCACGATGTCCTTGGGCACGACCCCCGGCACGACGTACGCCTGTAGAACTACGATCACGATCACC
>Ga0265325_10001660_pt1 | contig 15474 bp, 15 predicted proteins | sample 41420metaG_FD_202090 | JGI IMG/M metagenome (GOLD analysis project Ga0265325, IMG submission 202090) | Rhizosphere microbial communities from Carex aquatilis grown in University of Washington, Seatle, WA, United States - 4-14-20 metaG | ecosystem: Host-associated > Plants > Roots > Rhizosphere...
TGATGTGGCCGCCGTGAATGCCGGCGCCGGGGCCGATGTCGAGCACATGATCGGCGGTGCGGATCGCGTCCTCGTCATGCTCGACCACGATCACGGTGTTGCCGAGGTCGCGTAGCCGCTTCAGCGTTTCGAGCAACCGCGCATTGTCGCGCTGGTGCAGCCCGATCGAGGGCTCGTCGAGCACATAGAGCACGCCGGTCAGCCCGGAGCCGATCTGCGAGGCCAGCCGAATGCGCTGGCTCTCGCCGCCGGACAGGGTGCCGGAGGCGCGCGCCAGGGTCAGGTAATCGAGCCCGACATCAACCAGGAATTTCAGCCGCTCGCGGATTTCCTTGAGCACGCGGACGCCGATCTCGTTCTGCTTGTCGGTCAGGTCCTTCGGCAGCGCGGTGAACCAATCGCCGGCCTTGCGCACTGACAGCTCGGCGACTTCGGCGATGTTCTTGCCGGCGATCTTGACGCACAACGCCTCCGGCTTGAGCCGCGCGCCGTGGCAGACCTCGCAGGGCACGTCGTTGAAATATTTCTGCAGGTCCTCGCGGGCCCAGTCGCTCTCGGTCTCCTCGAAGCGGCGCTCAAGATTGGGGATCACGCCCTCGAAGGCCTTCTTGGTGGTGTAGCCGCGCAGCCCGTCGTCATAGGTGAAGCGGACTTCGTCCTCGCCGGAGCCGTACAGGATCGCGTCCTGGGTCTTCTTCGGCAGGTCCTTCCATTTGGTGTCGAGGGTGAAGCGGTAATGCTTGCCGAGCGCTTCCAACGTCTGGACGTAATAAGGCGACGACGATTTGGCCCAGGGCGCGATCGCGCCCTTGCGCAGGGTGGCGTCGCGGTTCGGGATGATCAGGTCGGCGTCGATCTCTTCCTGCATGCCGAGGCCGCCGCATTCCGGGCAGGCGCCGAACGGGTTGTTGAACGAGAACAGCCGCGGCTCGATCTCGGAAATGGTGAAGCCCGACACCGGGCAGGCGAATTTCTCGGAAAAGATCAACCGCTCGGCATTGGCATTGCGGCCGCGATTGGCGGTGGCGCCGCTGGCCTTGCTGTCGGCGAGCTCGACCACCGCGAGGCCGTCGGCGAGCTTGAGGCTCTGCTCGAGTGAATCGGCGAGCCTGGTGCCGATATCGCTCCGGACAACCAGACGATCGACGACGACGTCGATATCGTGGGTGAATTTCTTGTCGAGCGGCTTGACGTCGCCGATCTCGTGGAACGCGCCGTCGATCTTGACGCGCTGGTAGCCCTTGCGCAGGAATTCGGCCAGTTCCTTGCGATATTCGCCCTTGCGGCCGCGCACCACCGGCGCCAGCACGAAGATCCGGGTGCCCCCGGGCAGCGCCAGCACGCGGTCGACCATTTGTGAGACGATCTGGCTCTCGATCGGCAGGCCGGTGGCCGGCGAATAGGGCACACCGATCCGCGCCCACAACAGGCGCATGTAGTCGTAGATCTCGGTGACGGTGCCGACGGTCGAGCGCGGGTTCTTCGAGGTGGTCTTCTGCTCGATCGAGATCGCCGGCGACAATCCGTCGATCTGGTCGACGTCCGGCTTCTGCATCATCTCGAGGAACTGCCGCGCATAGGCCGACAAACTCTCGACGTAGCGACGTTGGCCTTCGGCGTAGATGGTGTCGAAGGCTAAAGAGGACTTGCCGGAGCCGGAAAGTCCCGTGAAAACAACGAGCTGGTCGCGCGGAATCTCGACATCGACGCCCTTGAGATTGTGCTCGCGCGCGCCCCGAATCGCGATCACGCGGCGATCGGCCGCGCGGACTTCGGAACTTTTGCCGGCGCGCCGGCCTTTGTCGAACAGGTCGTTCATGACTGTGATTTTGCGAACGTAGTAAGAACGGGCCGGTTTTGCCAGTGCGGGACCGCAAAAAGCCGGTTGAAAAGCTCTCTCGCAATGAGTGAGAAAAGCAAAAAGGCCGGCGACAGGCCGGCCCTTGAGCGTTCGTTCGTCGACTGGGGTCAGAACCGGTAATTGACGCCGGCGCGGATCAGGCTGGTGTGAAATTTCACGCTGGTCGCGACGCCACAGGTCGCGGCACTGCAATTGGAGGTGCCAAGATCGGCGTAGAGGTATTCAAGCTTGGTCGACCATGCACCGGTGAAGGCCCATTCCACGCCGGCGCCAGCCGCCCAGCCGAACCGGTTGTCGGTTTCCGATCCGCCACCGGCCGGCGACATCTTCACGCCGCCAAACGCCGCACCGGCGGTCGCATAGGGCATGAAACGATCGATCGCATAGCCGATGCGGCCGCGCGCCGTTCCGAGCCAGGTATTGCGCGTTGTACCAGCCGCGATCGAGCCTTTGTTGGTCGTGTAATCGAGATCGCCTTCGACGCCCCACACGAAGGAGCCGCTCTGCAGATTGTAGCCGAGGGTGCCGCCGCCCAGCCAACCTTTGGTTCCAAAATTGCCGGTGCCCCAGTTGCTCGAACCCCAGGCGTAACCGGCATTGGCGCCGACGTAGAAGCCGGTCCAGGTGAAGACCGGCGCGTAATACGCCGGCGCTTTGGTGAAGTACGGCCTTTGCGGGACGTCAGCCGCGGACGATGGACCAGCAGCCATCGCCACGGTCAGCAATCCGGCCAAGACCGCTAAGGTGAAACGTCTCATTGTTGTGCCTCCTGTTATTTCGGCCGAAACAACGCGACAGGCGGCGGAGGCTATATGTTGTGGATGATTCGATCTGTGACGCAAAAGACACTATCTTATTTTTAAGGTTTTGTTTTTGTGTGGTGATTCGATGCGCAGGGATGCGGTTTTGGCCCAGCAGCCCTTGTCAGAACAAAAACAGAACATTATTAATGTGAGCTTGTGGATGAGGCTTCGAATTTTTCGCCTCGTCGGCCCTCGGTCGTTACGGTGATTTCTAACAGCGGGAGAGCGTCATGGCGGGAAGCGTGAACAAAGTCATTCTGATCGGCAACCTCGGAGCTGATCCCGAAATACGGCGCACGCAGGACGGCCGCCCGATCGCCAATCTGCGCGTCGCGACTTCAGAGAGCTGGCGCGACAAGACCACCGGCGAGCGCCGCGAAAAGACCGAGTGGCATCGCGTCGTGATCTTCAACGAGGGCCTGTGCAAGATCGTCGAGCAATATCTCAAGAAAGGCTCGAAGGTTTATCTTGAGGGCGCGCTGCAGACCCGCAAGTGGCAGGACAAGGACGGGCACGACAAGTACACGACCGAAGTCGTGCTGCAGGGCTTCAATTCGTCGCTGACGATGCTCGATGGCCGTGGTGGTGGCGGTGGTGCCGGCGTGGGTGCCGACAGCGCGGAGGAATTCGGATCGAGCGGCCCGGCCGTGGCGCGCGAGCGCAAGCCGGCAATGGCCGGCGGCGGCCGCGACGATATGGACGACGAGATTCCTTTCTAACCCAGCACAGGCGGCGCGTGCGCTGTCGCGCGCCAGCTGGCAAAGGTCTGGAAATCGAGATCGGGCTCCGAGACCCGCGCTGCATCGAAGGCGCGATTGAAATCTCGCTTGCGGGTCAGCCCGTCGCGCGCGAGCGCGGCGTTGCCCGCCGACAGGCCGAGCCGGTCGCCGCTCGCGAGCCGCTCGATCAATTCGGTATAGCTTTCTTCAAACCCATTGGCCGACTGGTCGTTGTGGCACAGCGAACCGGTGACAACGCGATATTGCGACAACGTTTCGCCAAGCATGGTCAGTCCGCCGAGCCGGTCGATCAATCGCAAATTGGCGACGACGTCTTCGCCGAGTTCGACGCCAGGAAGGCGCGGCTCGGCAAATTCGCGCGCCACCAACGGAAACAGCGGTACAGATAGATCGAGCAGGTCGGCAATGCCGAGTCGGACGCGCTCGAAATCGCTAGTGCGGGCGCGATAAAGTTCGTTGCCAGTAGCATCTGCAATCACTTGCGGATTGTCGGTCGCAGCGCCCCCGGCTTGCGCGGCTGGCAACAGCCTGTCGAGCCGTTCCGGCAGGAACACATCGTCGGCGTCGAGCGCGGCGATGAAATCGCCGCACGCTGTCGCAAGTCCGACATTGCGGGCATTGTGGCAGCCGGATCGCACCCGCCCGGTCGTCACGACCCGCAGCCGCTCGTCGCGCAGTCCATGCTGACGCAAAAGTGCTGCATAGTCGCCGCCATCGTCGCTGACGATGATGGCTTCCCAATCCTGGTGACTTTGCGCCACGACGCTACGCAATGCACGAGGCAACGTCGTTTCGGCGCGATACACCGGGATGACAACCGAGATCATGAGCCGGCCATGACGGAGCGGACACCGTCGATCACGAATTGCACCGCAAGCGCCGCCAGCATGACGCCCAACAGGCGCGACAGCACGATGTTGCCGGTGATGCCGAGCCAGCCGACGACACGCTCGGCCAGAAGAAAAATCACCAGGCAGATCAGAAACAGCGCGACGATCACGGCAATGAGCAACCCCAATCGCAGCGGATCGCCGCTCGCTCGCCCGGCCAGCAACACCGTGGCGGTGATGGCGCCGGGACCCGCCATCAACGGAATGGCGAGCGGAAACGCGGCGATATTGCGCACCCGTTCCTCGAGCGCCTGTTCGGCGGAGTGGGTCTGACGCTGGGCGCGCACGCCAAACACCATCTCCGAGGCGATCGAAAACAGCAGCAACCCCCCGGCGATGCGGAACGCGGGCAGGGAGATCGAGAGTTCCCTCAACAGCCATTCGCCGATCAACGCTGCGCCGATCAGCACCGCCGCAGCGATGACGTTGGCGCGGAGCGCTACATTGCGTCGCGATGTCGGTGGCAGACCTTGCGTGATGCCGACAAAGGTCGGAACCAGACCAATCGGATCGATCACGATGACCAGCGTGACGAAAGCGGAGATGACGAATTCAACGGGCATAGCCGGGGCCTAACCGGAGGCCGCGGAACGGTCAAATTCCGCTCCAAAAACAACGCCGGAAAAGGGGTAGCTTGCGAGCCATAAAAGTGGTCTTAAATATCTGATACCTCGACTAAATTAGACCGGGACAGGGGCCGCTTTGTCGTAGCAAAGCCCCCCTGAATCGGCTAACAAAACCGCAACTGATTTGCGTGGATTCCAGATCTTGGCCGACAACGAAAATCCGAAATCGGGGGACGCCGGTCCGACCGATGTAAAGCCCATCTCCATCACCGATGAGATGAAGCGCAGCTACCTCGATTACGCGATGAGCGTGATCGTGGCGCGGGCACTGCCAGACGTGCGCGACGGCTTGAAGCCCGTGCACCGCCGCATTCTCTATTCGATGAACGAGCAGGGCCACACACCCGACAAGAAATACGTCAAGTCGGCGCGCATCGTCGGCGACGTGATGGGCAAATATCACCCGCACGGCGACCAGGCGATTTATGACTCGCTGGTCCGCATGGCGCAGGATTTCTCCATGCGCCTGCAGCTGATCGACGGGCAGGGCAATTTCGGTTCGGTCGACGGCGATCCGCCGGCGGCGATGCGCTACACCGAGTCGCGGCTGGCGCGGCCGGCAATGGCGCTGCTCGACGACATCGACAAGGACACCATCAACTTCCAGGACAATTACGATAACACCGAGCGCGAGCCGGTGGTGTTGCCGGCGCGATTCCCTAACCTTCTGGTCAATGGCGCCGGCGGCATTGCCGTCGGCATGGCGACCAATATTCCGCCGCACAATCTGGGCGAGGTGATCGATGCCTGCGTCGCCCTGATCAACGATCCAACTCTTTCGATCGACGACCTGATCAAGATCGTTCCGGGGCCGGATTTCCCGACCGGCGGCATCATCCTCGGCCGCGACGGCATTCGCAGCGCCTATGCGGAGGGCCGTGGCTCGATCGTGATGCGAGGCAAGGTCGAGATCGAAACGGTTCGCAAGGAGCGCGAAGCATTCATCATCAGCGAAATTCCGTACCAGGTGAACAAGGCGACCTTGGTCGAGCGCATCGCCGAACTGGTGCGGGACAAGAAGATCGACGGCGTCGCGGATCTGCGCGATGAATCCGATCGGGACGGTTACCGTGTCGTGATCGAGCTCAAGCGCGACGCGATGCCTGACGTCGTGCTCAACCAGCTTTACCGCTTCACGCCGCTGCAATCGTCGTTCGGCGCCAACATTGTCGCGCTCGACGGCGGCCGCCCGCTGGTCATGAATCTCAAGGATCTGCTGACCAGCTTCATCGCCTTCCGCGAAGAGGTGGTGTCGCGGCGCACCAAGTTCCTGCTCAACAAGGCGCGCGACCGCGCCCATGTCTTGGTCGGTCTTGCCATCGCGGTCGCCAATATCGACGAGATGATCAAGCTGATACGCGGCGCCAAGGATCCGAACGCTGCCCGCGAAGCGCTGATGGAACGCGACTGGCCGGCCAAAGACATGGCCGCCATGGTTACCTTGATCGACGATCCGCGCCACAAATTGTCGGCCAAGGGCATGACCAGGCTGTCCGGTGAGCAGGCCAAGGCGATCCTGGATTTGCGTCTGCAAAGACTGACCGCGCTTGGCCGCGACGAGATCAAGGAAGAGCTCGACAGGCTGGCGACCGAAATCGCTGATTTTCTCGACATCCTGCGCTCGCGGGCGCGCATCCAAAGCATCATCAAGGACGAACTCGCCGCCGTTAAGAAGGATTTTGCGACGCCGCGCCGCACCGTGATTGCGGAAGCAACCGGCACGGTGGACGAGGAAGACCTGATCACGCGCGAGGACATGGTCGTGACCGTGTCGCATCAGGGTTACATCAAGCGCGTGCCGCTCTCGACCTATCGGGCGCAGCGCCGCGGCGGCAAGGGCCGCGCTGGCATGCAGACCCGCGAGGAGGATTTCGTCGCTCGGCTGTTCGTTGCTTCGACCCATGCGCCGGTGCTGTATTTCTCGTCGCGCGGCAAGGTCTACAAAGAGAAGGTCTGGCGGTTGCCAATCGCGGCCCCGCAGGCGCGCGGCAAGGCGCTGATCAATATTCTGCCGCTGCAGCAGGGCGAGACGATCACGACGATCATGCCGTTGCCGGAGGACGAAGCGAGCTGGGCGGCGCTTGACGTCATGTTCGCTACCACCAGCGGCAACGTGCGGCGGAACAAGCTGTCGGATTTCGACAAGATCCGTCCGTCCGGCATCATCGCCATGAAGCTCGACGATGGCGACGGTATCGTCGACGTACAAATCTGCACCGAGAAGGACGATGTGTTGCTCACCGCGAGTGGCGGCCAGTGCATCCGGTTTCCGGTGCCGGAGGTTCGCGTGTTCGCCGGCCGCCAGTCCGATGGCGTGCGCGGCATCACCTTGGCCGGAGGTGACAAGCTGATCTCGATGTCGATCCTGCGGCATTCCGACGCCACTCCGGAAGAACGCGCCGCTTATCTCAAGCGTGCCAGCGCGGTGCGGCGCGGTGGTGAGGAAGACGTTGTCGAGGCCGACGAGGACGTTGAAGCCGAGGAGACAAGGGCGATCGAGCTTGGCGAGAAGCGTTATGTCCAACTGTCGGCGGCCGAGCAATTCGTATTGACGATCTCGGAAAAGGGCTATGGCAAGCGTAGTTCCTCCTATGAGTACCGGATCACCAACCGCGGCGGCAAAGGCATCGTTGCCATGGCGATCCTCGAGGGCAAAAAGGGTGCGAAAAAAGTCCGCGCCAAGAGTGGCCGGCTGGTCGCATCCTTCCCGGTCGAGGAGAGCGATCAGATCATGCTGGTCACTGACGGCGGCAAGCTGATCCGCACCGCGGTTGACGGCATCCGCATTGCCGGGCGCTCGACGCAGGGCGTCATCGTATTCCATACCGCCGAGGACGAAAAAGTGGTCTCGGTCGAACGTCTGTCCGAAGAGGACAGCGGAGACGCGGAATGAACTGGCATCTGTTTTCGGCATTTCTGCTGATCACGGTCGTCCTGTTCCTCACTCCCGGGCCGATCGTCACCTTGGTGGTGACGACCGGCGCGCGCAGCGGCAGCCGCGCGGCACTAATGACGGTCGCCGGCGCCTCGACCGGCAATGCGCTGCTGCTCATCTGCATCGCCTTCGGGCTGAGCTGGATCTTGCAGCGATCGTCGGAAATCTTCGACGTGCTGCGCTGGGTCGGCGCCGCTTATCTGATCTGGCTCGGCATCCAGGCCTGGCGGCATGCCGGCGTCGCGAGTAACGCGCCGCGGCCCGGTGGCCACGTCCATGCCTGGCGCGGATTCATCGTCGCAATCACGAACCCGAAATCGATTGCGTTCTTCACTGCCTTCCTGCCCCAATTCATCGATCCGGCGCTGCCAGTTGAACGCCAACTGCTCGTCATGTGCGTGGTCTCGGTCGTGATCGGCGGAATTCTCGACAGCGGCTGGGGCATCGCGGCGGGCTTTGGCCGTCAGTGGTTCCTGAAGCCCTCGCGCACCAAATTGCTCAACCGCATTTCCAGCATTGCGCTGATCGGCGGCGGCATCTGGCTGTCATTGGCGCGCCGGCCGGGCTGACTGCTGATTATTGAAGCCGATCGGTGGTGACGATCCGGATCACCGGTTCGCCAGTGCCTTTGACACCGCACTGGCGGTAGGGCCAGCCGCGTTCCGGGCAGGCCGGCGCCGCAATGGGTGTGATTCCTGCGGCCGAGGTGGCCGATACCGGGCTAATGACATCGGGAAAGCCGACAAGCGCACCGGCAATGAGCGCAGACACTGTTACGGCGGCGACAGCCTTGAGCACGGGCGACCTCCATCAGGTCCACGTTGAGCGCCCCGAGGGCCGGGACGCTTCCGCCTATTTGACGCGGCAGCCGGCCAAAAGGTTCACCAATCACAAAGTCTTGCGGGAGCGGAACCAACCGGCTAGACCGCAAAGCCATGCTGCGAACCGCCCTTTATGCCGGGTCTTTCGATCCCGTAACCAATGGCCACCTCGATGTGGTGCGCCATGCCGCCGCGTTGGCCGACCGGCTGGTGCTGGCGATCGGCGTGCATCCGGGAAAGGCGCCGCTTTTTACCGCCGAAGAGCGTCTCGCCATGCTGGAGCAGACCTGCGGGCCGGTCGCGCGCCGAGCCAGATGTAAGTTGTCCTGCATCACGTTTTCGGGGTTGGTGGTCGATGCCGCGCGCAGGGCCGGCGCGACCATGCTGATCCGCGGGCTGCGCGATGCCAGCGATTTTGACTACGAGATGCAGATGGCCGGAATGAATGAGGCGATGGCCCGCAATATCCAGACCGTGTTCCTGCCGGCGTCACCGGCGGTGCGTCCGATCACCGCCACATTGGTACGCCAGATTGCCGCGATGGGCGGCGACGTCTCGGCCTTCGTGCCGGCCAGCGTCGTGGGCCGCCTGAAAAAGAAGTTCAAAGGCTGACATCCATGATCCGCATCGCCGCTATCGTTCTCGCGCTTGTCTGCGCGTTGCCCGCGTTCGCGCAGGCCCCGAAATTGCCGGCCGGCGTCGACGCCCAGAGCGTGCTGGTAATCGACACCACCAAGGGCCGCATTGTCGTCAAACTGCGCACGGATTTGGCGCCGCTCCACGCCGAGCGGTTGAAGCAGCTCGCGCGCGACGGCTTCTATAACAACGTGCCGTTTCATCGCGTGATGGAAGGCTTCATGGCACAGACCGGCGACGGCAAGAATTTCAACGGCACCGGCGGTTCGAAATATCCGAATCTCAAGGCCGAGTTCACGCCGACGCCGTTCAAGCGCGGCATTGTCGGCATGGCGCGGGCGAGCGACCCCAACTCCGCCAATTCGCAGTTTTTCATCTGCCTCGGCGACGCGTCTTTCCTCAACGGCCAATACACCGTGGTCGGCGAGGTCCTGTTCGGCATGGACGTCGTCGATAAGCTCAAGAAAGCCCCACCCGGATCGCAAAGCGGCGCTGTCACCGACCCCGACAAGATGGTCAAGGTGCAGGTCGCCGCCGATATGAAGTGATTGAACAACGAGAGAGCATGCAATGGCCAAGCCGGAAGATACGCTGACGCTGGAAACCACCAAGGGCAATGTCGTGATTGAGATGCGGCCCGATCTCGCGCCCAAACACGTGGCGCGGATCAAAGAGTTGGTGAACGAGGGCTTCTACGACGGCATCGTATTCCACAGGGTCATTGACGGCTTCATGGCGCAGACCGGTTGCCCGCAGGGCACTGGCACGGGCGGGTCCGGCAAAAAGCTCAAGGCCGAGTTCAACGACGAGCCGCACGTGCGAGGTACGGTGTCGATGGCGCGCGCTGCAAATCCCGACTCCGGCGACAGCCAGTTTTTCATCTGCTTCGACGACGCCGGCTTTCTTGACGGCCAGTACACGGTCTGGGGCCGTGTGATCGAGGGAATGGATAACGTCGACAAGATCAAGCGCGGCGAGCCGGTGTCGAACCCGGACAAGATCCTTAAAGCCAGCATGGCAACCGGGGCCCCGTAGCGGCCGCGCATTTCGGCTGTCGTGCTCAGATCTCGTGGGCCGTGACACCAGCAAGCCATGCGCACCGACCTGTTCGATTTCGAACTGCCACCCGATCGCATCGCGCTGCGGCCGGCGTCGCCGCGTGACGCGGCGCGGTTGCTTGTGGTGCGGCCGGGCGCGGCGCCGGACTATGACGACCGAAGCCTGCGTGACCTGCCGGACCTGCTCGAACCTGGCGACGCGCTGGTGGTCAACGACAGTAAGGTCATTGCGGCAAGGCTGACAGGGCGGCGGATCGGGCGGGGCAGCGCCGAGCCGGCGATTGAGGCGACACTGCACCAGCGGCTTGACGGCTCACGCTGGCGCGCTTTCGTCAGGCCCGCCAAGCGGTTGGAGGCGGGAGACACCATCAGATTCGGGGATGAAGGGCGGGTCTGTTTTCTCGGGCAGCTCGATGCTCAAGTTTTAGTGAAAGATGAGGGAGGCGAGGTAACCCTCGGATTTTCCTTCCATGGGCCGATTCTCGATCAGGCCGTGGCAGAACGTGGTGAAATGCCTTTGCCGCCCTACATCGCCTCGAAGCGCGCGCCTGATGAGCTTGATCGGACCGATTATCAGACTTTGTTCGCCCGGACAGAGGGTTCGGTCGCCGCTCCAACCGCCGGACTGCATTTCACACCCGACCTGACGCAGCGCCTCGCCGCCCGCGGCATCGCAATCCACCGCCTGACGCTTCACGTCGGCGCCGGCACTTTCCGGTCGGTGAAAGCCGACGACACTGGCGGCCACAAGATGCACGCCGAATGGGGCATCGTGCCTGCGGATGTCGCGGACGCGCTTAACGCGGTGCGGGCGCAGGGCCATCGGATCGTCGCGGTTGGCTCGACCTCCCTGCGGCTGCTCGAAACCGCGACCGACGACAGCGCCGTGATCCGGCCGTTCTCGGGCGAAACCGCGATCTTCATTACACCCGGCTACAAGTTTCGCGCCGTCGACCTGATGCTGACCAATTTCCACCTGCCGCGCTCGACCTTGTTCATGCTGGTGTCGGCGTTCAGCGGCCTCGATCTGATGAAGCGCGCATATGCCCATGCCATCGCCGATGGCTACCGGTTCTATTCCTATGGCGACGCCTGCCTGCTGTATCCTGACAAGCGATGACATTCTCGTTTCAGCTGAAAAAGACCGATGGCGCTGCCCGGCTCGGTGAATTCGTCACGCCCCATGGCCGCGTGCAAACGCCGGCCTTCATGCCGGTCGGCACCCAGGCGACAGTCAAGGGTCTCAAGCCTGAGGACGTGCGGTCGACCGGCGCCGAAATCGTGCTCGGCAATACCTATCACCTGATGCTGCGGCCGGGCGCCGAGCAGGTCGCGGCGCTTGGCGGCTTGCACACATTCATGAACTGGCCGGGACCGATCCTCACCGACTCCGGCGGCTTCCAGGTGATGTCGCTGTCGCAACGGCGCAAGCTCGACGAAAACGGCGTCACATTCAGCTCGCATCTCGACGGAGCGATAGTCGAGCTGACACCCGAGCGCTCGATCGAAATCCAGTCATTGCTCGGCGCCGACATCGTGATGCAGCTCGACGAATGCCTGAAGCTGCCGGCGCCACCCGAGGAGATGGCCCGCGCCATGCGATTGTCGTTGCGCTGGGCGGAGCGCAGCAAAAAAGCATTTGAATCGCGCCGGGCGACCGGGGCTGCCCTATTTGGCATCGTGCAGGGCGGCGATGATGTTGCGCTGCGCACCCAAAGCGCCTTGCAACTGACGAATATCGGCTTTCACGGCTATGCGATCGGCGGTCTCGCCGTCGGCGAGCCGCAACATGTCATGCTCAAGATCGTCGAGGAGACAATGCCGGCGCTGCCGGCTGACCGGCCGCGCTATCTGATGGGCGTCGGCACGCCGGAGGATATGCTTGAAGCAGTGGCGCGCGGCATCGATATGTTCGACTGCGTCATGCCGACCCGCAACGGCCGCCATGGCACGGTCTTTACCCGCCGGGGCCCGCTCAATCTCAAGAACGCCCGCCACGCCACCGACACGGCACAGATCGATCCGGAAAGCAGGCATCCGGCGGCGCGTGATTATTCCCGCGCTTATCTGCATCATCTGGTCAAGGCCAACGAGATGCTCGGCGCAATTTTGCTCTCAACCGTCAATCTCGCTTATTACCAGCAGCTGATGCGCGGAATTCGCGATGCGATTGCGGCAGGCACGTTCGAGGACTTTCGTCGCCTCACGCGCGAGCAATGGACGCGCGGTGAGGCCGCAGCTTAAGCGAGGCGCGCGAGGACACTGGGAACCGGAAATGACGGATGTAACGCAAGCGCAAAAAGGGCGCCGCAGGCCGCATTTTAAATTGCCGCCGCTGACATGTGACACCCACTGTCACGTGTTTGGCCCGCAAGCCCGCTTTCCTTATGCGCCGGAACGCACCTACACGCCTGCCGACGCGCCTAAAGAAGCATTGCGTGCTCTGCACGACGAGCTCGGCATTCAGCGTGCGGTGATCGTGCAGGCGACCTGTCACGGAACCGACAATGCGGCGATGCTGGACAGCATTGCGTCCGACCCTAAACGCTATCGCGGCGTGGCTCGGGTCGACGACAGCTTCATCGACCGAGACTATCAGCGGCTTCATGATGGAGGAGTGCGCGGCGTACGATTTGTGTTCGTGCGCCATCTCGGTAATGGACCCGATATGGGAATGTTTCACCGCGTGATGGATCGTATCAAGGATCTCGGCTGGCACGTGGTGCTTTATTTCAACGCGCCGGACATCGCTCCGATGTCTGAGATGATGCGCAAGCTTCGAGTGCCATTCGTGATTGACCACATGGGGAGGGCGATGGGCAAAGACGGACCCGACCAGCCCGCGGTCGGTGCGCTCCTGGAGGTGGCCAAAGACGAGCGGTGCTGGATTAAGGTGAGCGGAGCGGAGCGAATTTCGATGCCCCCTTACGACGAGGCAATTCCGATCGCACAAAGGTTGATGCAAGCGACGCCGGATCGCGTGCTGTGGGGCACTGACTTTCCGCACCCGAACGCGACGCACGAGGCGAACGAGGCCGAGTTAGTCGATCTCCTTCCGAGATATGGCGATGCGGCTGCACTGAAGATGCTGCTGGTCGACAATCCGGCTCGGCTTTATGGCTTCGTCTAGCACTTACGGCCCGTCATAGAGCCAGGCGATGCCGTCATAGGACTGCTCGGTGGTGCGCCCCGCCAGCATCTGGTCGCGCAGCTCCGCGGTCGGGCCGCGCGCGTGATAAAACTCGCCATAAACCCGCGCCATGATTTGCACCCGCGCGGTGCGCAGATAGCGCGCCTGCTGATAGGCATGGAACGCTCCGGGAATGTCGTCTGGCTGGCGGGCAACGGCTTCAGCGATGCAAACAGCATCTTCCGTCGCCATGCAGGCGCCCTGCGCTAGATATTGCAGCATCGGATGGGCGGCGTCGCCCAGCAGCGCGACACGGTTTTCGGTCCAGGTCTTGACCGGCTCGCGGTCGCACAGCACCCACATGCGCCAGGTATCGATCAACTCGAGGAGGCGCAGAACTTCAGGGCACTCGCCCTTGAAATGCTGCCACAGCAGATCCTTGCTGCCTTCGGCGTTCCAGCCTTCTTCATAATGATCCGAGTGGAACACCGCGACGAGATTGTAGAGCTCGCCGCGCCTGAGCGGATAGTGGACGAAATGGGTGCGCGGGCCGGCCCACAGCACGATGTCCGGCCGCCACAGATCGGCCGGCACCTGCTCGCGCTTGAGCACGCCGCGATAAGCGATATGCCCCGAAACGCGTGGCTTGCCGTCGCCAACGATGCGAGCGCGGATCGTCGACCACATGCCGTCGCAGGCGATCAAGGCGCGGCCTTCGACGCGATCGCCGCTCGACAGCGTCGCGGTCACATGATCGCCATGGTCTTCGTAAGCCTCGACGCGTTGATTGTTCTCCAGCGTGATCAGATTGCTGCCCAAACAGGCGTTGAGAAAGACGCCGTGAATGTCGGCACGATGGGTGACCGCGTAGGGCTGATGAAAACGGGCGAGCGACTCGTCGCCGAGCGGAACACGCGTGATGAGCTTGCCGGTCAAGGCGTCGCGCATTTCCATGCCCGGCGGCGTATGGGCGTCGGCCAGCACGGCATCCTTCAATCCGATGCGCTCGAGAACGCGGAAGATGTTGGGGCCGAGCTGGATGCCGGCGCCGACTTCGCGAAATTCCGGCGCTTGCTCGAGGACGCGGACCGGCAGGCCCTGATGGGCGAGGGCGTAAGCCGTCGCTAGGCCGCCAATGCCGCCGCCGGCGATGATGAAGGGCAGCGAAGCGCTTTTGCCGGCCATGATGTGAATCCGGAGTCGATTTCGAACGCGGCCGGCAGCCTAAATTCCGTTTCCCATGCTGCCAAGAGTGCAAATTGAGCGCAACTTGGGCGTTACTCGTGCGGGCCGTTTACCGAATGCAAAAACCCGCCGGTCGATGACCGGCGGGTTGGCATCGCCACGCGAAACGGAGCTATTTTTCCATCTGTCCGCGAATTTCGCCGCCTTTATTGGTCGCGGTATGGACATTGGCGTACCACCTGCCGGCCATCAGATCGGAAGCCTGCGCGTCGGTCAGTGTCGCCGAGCCTTCGAACGGGCTGCTCGTTGCGGTGATTGGAAGCGCAACGCCGGCGTTCTTGCCAGCGTCGCTTGGGCCATGGAAATGCGCGGCGGTTGCCGGCCCACTCAGCCCCGAATAGCTGCCCTTCCAATTCAGTGTCTTGGAGTCGGTATCGAAAGTCGCGGTCACCGAGCCAGTGCCCTTGCTGTCATTAGGCGGCACCTCGTTCGAGGCCTTTAGATCGGCCTTGAAATTTACCATCGCCGCCATCGCCGGCGCGGCGAACGCGAATGCCGCAACACAAGCGAGACTGGTCGCGATCAAATGTAATTTTGATGTCATGGGTGGTTCCTCCGAGGGCGGGTTGCTTCGCAGTCCTACCACGCCAACACCATAGTGCCGGGGCTATTCCTTCAGTAGTTAATTCCAGCACAAAATCACCGAGGTCTCGAAATCTTGCCCGCAGGCATCGCACACCCAGTGATGGCGGATTTCGCCGCGATCGACAAATTCGGACGACTCGGGCG
>Ga0265325_10001661_pt1 | contig 15473 bp, 12 predicted proteins | sample 41420metaG_FD_202090 | JGI IMG/M metagenome (GOLD analysis project Ga0265325, IMG submission 202090) | Rhizosphere microbial communities from Carex aquatilis grown in University of Washington, Seatle, WA, United States - 4-14-20 metaG | ecosystem: Host-associated > Plants > Roots > Rhizosphere...
ATCGCCACAGCCACAATCATCGGTGGAGACCGGCGCGTTTGACGAGGAACAGTGGGCTGCGTTCCTTCACCTTTTTAGGCCGCTTGCGGGACTGAACAACGACAAGCAATTGTATGGTTTTCTAAGAGTCCGCAAGCTGATTGAGCGACGTGCAGTCCAGAACCAAAGGCTTTGCGGTTACCTGAACCACCTCTTGGCGCAATTCCAGGTCGAACATTTGCCACTCGAAATGACTTTTGGAATCTGTGGCAAGCATTACGATTTGGAGAGTGCATTCCACCTTTGGATGAATGCAATGGAATTTCATCGCGATCCCGACAAGCGGGTGATCATCGATCAAATCAACAGATTCCTTACGGCGAGTGGAATGCGAACCCTCATGGCTCACCTTGCTGTTGAGAAACTCAGAGCCATGACCGAACTTCGGCGACTGGTCATACTCATGTTCTCTCCGGCTGGGACAGAAGTGCCACTCGCATCTAAGTCAGGATGAAGATCGCCGCCTTCAACATCAGCTAGGCCCCCCTCACGAACTCACCACCGCCAGCATCTTGGCAACGCGATCTCCCAGGCCGTGGAAGGTGTGGGGCAGCGAGGAATCCAGATAAGCGCTGTCGCCTTGTTCCAGCCGGTAGCGGCGGCCGTCGTAGAACAGCTCGATGACGCCCTCGACGATGTAGACGAACTCCTGCCCGTCATGGGTGATCGGCACGCCTTGGGCTTTTGCAGGGTCGAAGGTGAGAAAGAACGGCTCCATCCGGTGGCCCGCGGTGCCGGGGCGCGTCAGCGTCGCGTAGGCGTAGCTTTGCTCGGTGTCGCCCTGATCGCCGCCGAGGGACTCGCCCGAGCGGCAGATCGTCAGATGTTCGGAGACGGTGCCGCCGCCGTGCAGCAAGCCTTCCATCTTCGAGCCGAGCACGCGCGAGAGCTGGATCACCGCGCCGATGGGGGGAACGGCGCGACCCTCCTCGTAGGCGCTGAGCCGTTCCGCGTCGATGCCGGCCAGCTTGGACACCTGCGCCAGCGTCATGTCCTGCGCCTCGCGCAGCGCCTTGATCCGTTCGCCGACATATTTTCTCATGGGCGGGTTCCGATGTTTAGAACGTTCATCAAATCAAATTTGTCATTCCCGGCGAGCATCGCGTTCCGCGCGATGCGAGGGAAGGGAATCCAGAAACCTGCGCAACACATGGATTCCCTTCCCCTCGCTTCGCTCGGCCGGGAATGACAATAATGGTTTCGTGCGTTACCTTAAACACGGTATCACTCCCCCTCACCCGTCGCGCCGCGCGGGGACGATGCGGCCGCTCAGCGAACGCAGATTCTGCCAATAGCGGTCGATCGCCGGGCGCAGGTCGGCGGCCTCAAGCCCCGATTTCTGGAAGCGGCGCTGCAGCGACAGATACATGTTCAGCGCTTCGTCGGAGAAATCCGGCTCGATGTTCACCACATGACGCTTGCCGTCGAAGATTTCGTAGACCGGGAACAGGCCCGAGCGCACCGCGAGGCGCACCAGCTCCAGGCCCAGCGCCGGTTCCGACTTCCATCCGGTGGGGCACGGCGAGAGCACATGCAGGAAGCGAAAGCCCTTCTGGTCGAGCGCGGTGCGCATCTTGCGATGGGTGTCCTCCGCGTGGGCGAGCGAGATCGAAGCGGCATAAGGAATGCGGTGCGCCGCCAGGATGGCGAGGATGTCTTTCTTCTGCTCCAGCTTGCCGTCGGGCGTGTTGGTGGTGACGGCGCCCGCCGGCGTGGCGGACGAACGCTGCCCGCCGGTGTTGCCGTAGATCTCGTTGTCGTAGCAGATGTAGAGGATGTCCTCGTTGCGCTCGGCCGCCGCCGACAGGCAGGCGAAGCCGATGTCAAACGTGCCGCCGTCGCCCGCCAGGATGATGGTGCGCAGCTCTTCGCCGTTGAGCGCCGCCACACTGGCGATGCCGCTCGCCGCCGCGGGGGCCGAGGCGAATGTGGTCATCAGCGTGGGGACGCCGAAGGTCGACTGCGGAAAGGTGCCGCCGGCCACCGCGGCGCAACTTGCCGGAACGATGAGCTGCACCGGCCGCTCGGCCACGGCGTGGCGCAGCATCTGCAGCGTGATCGACATGCCGCAGCCGCCGCAGTTGGTGTTGCCTTTGCGAAACAGGGGCTCGCAGCGATCGAGCGCGGTCTGTGCCATGCCTTCCAATGCCGGTTCGAACATCACACGGCCTCCATCATGGCTGGCGCGCCGGAAAATTTGCGCTGCTCGAGATTGGCCAGCATGGCGACGAGATGTTCGGGGCGCACGTCGCCCCCGCCCAGCCCCGCCACATAGTTCTGCACCACCGTGCCGGGGTCTGCGAGGCATCGGGTTTCCGACCACAAGACGCCGCCGAGGCCCAGGCTGATATTGCGGTCGATCACGGCGATGCGTTTCTTGCCGGCATAGTGGGAGCGGATCGCTTCTACCGGCAGCGGGCGGAACAGGCGCACGCGCAGCGCGCCGACGCGCTGGTCTTCGGCGCGGAGCGTGTCCACCACGCGTTCGGCGGTGGAACCGATGGTGCCCATCGAGACGATCAGCGTGTCCGCATCTTCGGCGCGATAGGCGACGACCGCATCGGCGAGGCGGCGGTCGAACACGGCTTCGAATTCGCTTTGGATTTCACCATAGATCTTCGGCACCTCCAACATGGCGGTGTGGTGCTGCCAGCGATGCATCTCGGTCTGGTGCGGGATTTCGATCTGCCCCAGCGTGTGGGGCGTGTGGCCCAGGCGATGCGGGATGTCGGTCAGCGGCAGGAAGTCGTCCACCTGGCCCTGGTCGGGAATCTCGGTCTGGGCCACGGTGTGCGACAGGATGAAGCCCTCCATGTTGACCATTACGGGCATCATCACGCGCTTGTCTTCCGCCAGGCGGAAGGCTGAGAGCACGCTGTCGAACAGCTCCTGATTGTCGGCGCAGTAGAACTGGATCAGGCCGTGATCGCGCAAGGTGAGCGCATCGCTGTGATCGGCCCAGATGTTCCAGGGCGGGCCCATGGTTCGGTTGGCCACCGCCAGCACCACCGGCAAGCGCAAGCTCGCCGCGGCGATGCAGTTTTCGTACATGTAGGCGAGGCCGTTGGACGAGGTTGCGGTGAAGCTGCGGGCGCCGGCGGACGCGGCGCCGATGCACACGCCCATCGCGCTGTGCTCGCTCTCCACCCGGATGACCCGGCCCTTCTCGATTTTCTGCTGACAGAGATACTCCATGCATTCGGTGGACGGCGTGATCGGATAGACGCCGCTGCAGAAGCCGCGCCCCTTGCGGTTGGCGCGCGCCGCCAGCGTCGCCGCCAGGGCGGCGCCATGATTGGCGCTCAACAGTTCGACGGTCATGCGCTCACCTCTTGGTGCTTTTCCTGCATTTCCATCGCGCTGCGCGGGCACTCGGCCACGCACATGCCGCAGCCTTTGCAGTATTCGCCGTCGATGCGATAGCCGCCTTCGCTGCGCAGGATCACGCCGTCCGGGCACGAGATCAGACAGGTGTCGCACTCAGTGCAGTGGCCGCAGGAAAAGCAGCGCTCCGCTTCTTGCGGACCCGAAAGACCCAGATTGACTTCTTCGAAGTCGAGCGCGGAAGTCGCCACGTGCCTGTCTTTGTGGGGCGCCGCCACGTCGAAGTGTGAAAAGCGGATCTGCCCCGGCGCCACGCGTTTCGTCCCATTTGCCTCATCCCGCACGGCATCGCCGCTCAGAACGGCCAGCGCCGCGCGGCGCCCGTTGCCGATGGCGTGGGTCACCGTCCCTTCGCCGGTCGCGCAGTCCCCGGCGAACCAGACGGGCAGCAGTCGATCGCCTTCCCAGGCGCGGCCGTCGCGCATCGCCCAGCTCTCGGGCAGCAGATCCAGTTCGCTCTTCTGGCCGAGGGCCAGCAGAACCATGTCGCAAGACAATGTCGACGTGCGAACGGTGACGACCGGACGGCGGCGGCCGCTGGCATCGGGCGGTCCGGCTTCCACCTCTGCGATCACCACGCCCGACACGGCGCCGTTACCCGTGAATTCGACCGGTTGGCGGTAAGGCAGAAGCTGAACGCCTTCGTGTTCGGCGTCTTCGATCTCTTCAACGATGGCCGGCATATCCTGGCGGCTGCGGCGATAGACGATCTTCACCGACGCGGCGCCGCAGCGCAGCGCACTGCGCGCGCAGTCGATCGCCGTGTTGCCGCCGCCGACCACCACGACGTTTCCATGCAGCGCGACGCGCTCGCGCTTGACGCGGTCGAGAAAGTCGAGGCCTTGCTCCACGCCGTCCAGTGTTTCGCCCGTTACCGCCAAGTCGAAAGCCGACCCCAACCCCGTGCAGACGATCACGGCATCGAAGTCCTGCCACAGGCGCCGAACGTCGTCCTTGCCCAAGCGGGAATCGCAGTGCGCTTCGACGCCCAACTTTAAGATGCGGTCCACATCGCGCTTCAGCGCCTCATGCGGCAGACGAAATGCCGGAATACCGTTGCGCAACACGCCGCCCAACGCCGGGCCGGCCTCGTAGATCGTCACCGCGTGACCGCGCATCGCAAGTTGGTAGGCGGCGCTCAAACCGGCAGGCCCGCCGCCGATCACCGCAACGCTCAACGGCTTCGCCGCTGCTTGCGGCGAAAGCTCCAGCGTCGAATGGTCGGCGATCCAGCGCTCCAGGCTGCGGATGTTCACCGCGCCGTCGAAGGCCTCGCGATTGCAGGCTTGCATGCACGGCGCCGGGCATACGCGACCGCAGACCGAAGGTAGCGCCTGGGTGCGCAGCAGAATCGCCGCCGCTTTCTGTGCGTCCTCTTTCTTAAGGGCCTGGATGAATCCCACCACGTCGTTCCCAGCCGGGCAGGCGAGATTGCAGGGCGCCGAATGCTCGCTGTAGACCGGCACCTGGTTGCTCCACGACCCGGTTCTGAGACTGGCGGGAAAATCCTTGCTGTGATCGAGAATGGTTGCAACGGCGGCAACGCCTGCTGCGGGCGCGAAGGCGCCGTGACCATCGTCGCCGACCGGTTCGCACACCTGCACCTGTTCATAGGCATGTTGCGCGGCGATGAGATCGCCGCCCAGCCCGAGCGAAGCGTAGGCTTTTTCCAGCACCGAGAGCGGCAACCCGAGCAAGCGGGCATAGGCGCCGAGGATCGTCGTGTTGATGATGACCACCGAACTCGAACCGATGCCCTGCTCGCGCGCGATTGCGGTGGCGTCGATCACGCCGAAGCGATAGTGCTTGAAGCGACCGGCATAGCTGTCCAGAGCAGCGTGGGTATTGAGCAACAGCAAAGCACCCGGCGTCGTTCCTTGCAGAACCTGAGCGCCCATCAGCCCTTCATCGAGAACGATCAGATGATCGGGCCGATAGACCTTGTTGCGGTTGTTGATGGCATGACGATCGACGCGGGTATAAGCCTGCACCGGCGCGCCGGAGCGCTCGCTGCCGTAATCGCCGAAGGTCTGAACGGAGAGGCCCATCTGGGTGAACAGCGCCGCGATCAGCTTCGCGCAAGTGACGCCGCCTTGGCCTCCACGACCGTGCACGCGCACTTCCAACGGCAACGTCAAGCCGACAGGCAAAGGAATACTCGGCGCTGTGACCGATGAAGCGGCTGGATGCTTGTATTCCATCAAATCTCCCGCCTTGTGTTGACAGGCTAACCTCTGGTGGGCTGCGGGCTATACGTACTTCGTGCAATGCCGTTTGTTGCTGCTCAGAGAGTCTGAGGGACGATTCTCGGCAAAAAAGGCACCGCCGCCATGGGACGCGAAGGCGCGGTGCGCCCCGCGATCGCTGGCGCGAAAGATTATGTGTTTTTAGAAGCACGCTGCACGCTTGGCGGTCAAAATACGACGCCTGGGCCGACATTTTGTACCCTGCAAAATTCTCGCGGCGGCTAACCGTCTGAAGCACACCGGTTACCCATTGCGTCGCGGGGTTAGGAGCTCATGCCGCTCAGCTGACCTGCTTCGGTCTATGCCCAATAGACAGTCGCGATTACCAACCTCTCCCGGCAGAAATCTCGAGCATCGCCGATGTCATGTCTGCGCCGGAGCTACGCGCTGCACCAGACGGCTGTTTGACCTTATGCAATCGTTTGCATTATAGTGACGCGCTTGGTCGAGAGGAAAACTAATGCATTTCAACATCCGAAAAGCAGCCGTAATAGCCGTGGTGTGCACACTAGCCTGCGCGCTTACGCCTTCTTCCTTCCGCGCTGAGGCCAAGCCCGCAAAGAGCGCCGCCACGGGATGGTACGCCAGTTGGACGGCAAGCCCATTCGACGTTCGCACGCTGCCGCCGAAGATATTCGCTCCCTCGGTGGACACATTGTCCAACCAGACGGTTCGCCAGATCATCACGATCAGCCGCGGCGGTACGCAGGTACGCGTCAGGTTTTCAAACGAATTCGGCAAGACCGCTCTTCACATCGGCGCAGCAGCCTTGGGCTATAGCCCGTCGAAAGGCGGGTCTGTGCAGCGGACCGCGCTGACCTTCGGCGGCGCCAGCTCTGCCTCCGTATCGGCAGAAGCGCCGCTTGTCTCCGACCCTGTTTCCGTGCGGCTGCCTGACCGTGCCGAGCTCGAGATCAGCATCTACCTGCCGGACCAGACAGCCGTGTCCACCATACATTTGCTGGGTTTACAGCCATCCACCATTTCGGGGCCCGGCAATTATGTGATGGCCGACGCCCTGCCCGGCACAGTCCCGTTCGAAATCGTCGAACAACAGCACGGAACGAAATTTCCGGCGCGACTGATTATCAGCGAAGTGGACCTCGCCGGCGCCGCTCCCGCGCGGACCGTGGTCGCCTTCGGTGACTCCATCACAGACGGAATGGGATCGACCTTCGACATGAGCCGCCGTTGGCCGGACGATCTGGAACGGCGCATTGTCCAGGCGAAGCTCAACCTCGCCGTCATCAACCAAGGCATCGGCGGCAATCAGATTCTGGCGAATGGGCTTGGCGTCAGCGCACTGGCGCGCTTCGACCGCGACGTGCTGGCCGTTCCCGGCGCATCGATGGTGATCATCCTCGAAGGGATCAACGACATCGGATTTTCCGGCGGCATGGTGCCGGGCTTTTCCCGGCCAGATATCATCCCCGCCGAAGAGATCATTCAGGGCTATCGCCAGTTGATCGCGCGAACCCATGCCCATGGGCTCAGGATCATCGGGGCGACGATGACACCATTCGCCGGGTCACCGGCCTTCACGCCCGAAAAAGAGGCTGTCCGCCAAGCCGTCAACGACTGGATCAGAACCAGCCGCGCGTTCGATGCCGTGGTCGACTTCGACCTCGTCGCCAGAGACCCGCAGCATCCCGAAAAGGTAAAGACGGAATACGATGCGGGAGACCACATCCACCTGAATGACGCCGGCTACGAAGCCATGGCGGCGGCCGTGCCCCTCTCCGCTTTGGCTCGGTCGCACGCCAAAACTGTCAAGCGGGCGCGCCACCATCGGTAATCCGGTCCGGCGCGAAGGCGCAGAACATTCACCCCTAGTGCGGCGTCGCACGCGTAAGCCGAGCCCGGCCCGGAAGTTGCGTCAGTCGAAACGAAATATGCCGCAGAGCATCCACGGGCTGCTTCGGTCCGGCGCGAGAACGGGCAGCAACACGACTTCGTAAGTGCGCCGTGTGATTCCAAACTGGCTCAGGTCCGCTTCGAATATCATCATCCGGTGCGACAGCAGGACCTCTTTGGCCTTCGCGCAGTTGTACTTGAATGCCTCCGCGTCGAACAACTCCGACATCAGTTTGCCCGTGACGTCGCCATGGTAATGCGCGTAATTCCGCGTCCCGGCATGCTGCACGCGAAAGTCGGCAAAATCGGATATCGGTTCGTAGACAATCAGATTGCTCAATATGCTTGAAATGGCCTTCGATGGGATATCCCGTCCGACAACCAAGCCGCCGGAGCTATCCTTCTCACGCCAGTATTTGATCAGTTGAATCGTTCCCTCGTGACTGGGATCGGCCACGACCTTGTATGACCTTATCGACTTTTGCTCCGGGGCAAGCTGATCGAAAAAAAGCTCCGTTAGAGTCGTCATCAGCGCTTCTCCGGCTGTCTCGTTCGAGGGTGCCACAATATGGCACGCGAGAGCGGGTCACGACCTCCGAGTGCGATAGCACGGGGGGACAATGCGCCTACCCCAATGCGATGTCATCTCATAGCAGCCTTAAGCGATGCTCTTGAGTTCCAATCCATCGGGATTGAGCGCCACCTGCACATTGTCGTCCAGCATCATTGTGGCAGCCGTCTTGGGCGAGAACTTCGGCCAATTCGGGATTCCCGGGTGATTTGGATCGCCGGTACGGGCAAATTGGATCCAGGCGTCCGCTACCCGGGCCGAAAGCACGCGTGCGTCCGGACCGCCGCCCGTCATGGTTGCGCAGCGATCTGTGTTGCAGAAAACAAAAGGAATCTCGGCGCAGTGGAAGGCACGGGGACGCCCGTCGAAGATCGGCGTCTGCCAGCCGAACCAATATAGATACGCCGGTGCCTTGTTCTGCGCCGCTTTCGCCGCCGCCTGCTTCACGGCCGCCTGGCGAACGGGGGCGCTGGCGATGCGCGAGAACAGATCGGCGGGCTTGGCGCCCGGTGTACGCTGGCGGAACGTCGCGATGATCTTCTTGGCGCGGCCCGGAAAAAGCGCTTCGGTCTTGGTCTCGAGCTCCGCTTCGGTCATGAGCTCGAAATCCGGGTGATTAATGCCCGTCACGAATTCGTTCACTGTCGTGCCGATGATCATCGGAACGTCGGCAGACATCGCAGGTCCCCTGTCACCAAACGGAATGGCCGGCAGAACTTTGCCGTCTACCGTCGGGCCGAAGTTCAAGCTGGCCGCCAATTTGCGGATGTCCAAGACGCCGCCGAACGGCGGATTGACCTTTGCGAAAACCGCCTCGCTTGCGCGACGAAGATCGGCATAAGGCAACGTCTGCAACCGGTCGAGGCTCGCGGCGCCAAGTCCTAGTTCGGTCAAAACCAAGTCGGCGAGTTTTTGTGACCTGTTCTCCATATTGTAGAACGAGAAAGAGCCGCTCTCAACGACCCCTCGGTGGAAGAGGCCCTTGGCCGACGGCATTCCCATCAGCGTACTGACCTTACCGCCGCCGCCCGACTGTCCAAAGATCATGACCCGGTTGGGATCGCCGCCGAACACGGCGATATTATCGCGGACCCAGCACAGCGCAGCGACGATGTCGAGCATGCCGACATTGCCCGATTGCGCATATTTTTCGCCGTACTTCGAAAGATCGAGGAAGCCCAGGATATTCAGCCGGTGATTCAAGGTGACGACAACCACGTCGCCACGGCGCGCGAGATTTTCGCCATCGAAGGCCGGTATGTCGTTGCCCGACCCTGCCGCGAATCCGCCGCCGTGCAGCCACACCATGACCGGGCGCTTCGCGTTGTCGTTGAGCCCGGGCGTCCAGACGTTTATCCGCAGACAGTCTTCGCCTTCAACGCTGTCGTTCCACTGGAAGATGAACGCTTCTTCGTCGTTTTGCCGTCCGGTGCCTTTGTCTTGGGGACAGACGAAGCCGTACTGGCGCGAGCTTCGTACGCCGATCCATGGCGCCGGCTTCTGAGGTGGGAGAAACCGGTTCGAACCGCCCGTCGTCGCGCCGTATGGAACACCCTTGAACGTATAGATTCCTCGCAAGACGGCGCCGGCAATCCTGCCGGACTCGATTTCCACGACCGCCATGTCAGCACGTGCAACGACACTAGCCCAATTGCCGGCACTGGCTCCGGGCGTTTCGCTGCCGGCCGCCAAGGAAGGCGCCGCGGCACCGGCGCCGGCGCCTAGCATAAGAGCGGCACCCTTTAGAATTGCGCGGCGGCCCATCGCGGATCCGTTGCACGCCATATTCTCCGTTCCATTATCCGTCGCGTGTGACATCCGCCGCTCCGATTGCTATTTGCCCAAATGACGGTCGAAGAACTTCACGATCACGTCGTAGCAATCGCGCGATTCCGGAACGTCCGGATTGTAGAAGAAGCCGTGGAACAGCCCTTCCCAGACATGCAGTTCCGCGTCGACGCCCTCTTTCACCAGAAGCGAATGGGTGTACACGGCCGAGCTCAGCTCGAAGCCGCGCGTCGCCGTGACGATCAAAGTCGGGGGAAACTTCGCCAGCACTTGCAGCGATGCGGCCGGTGCTACCAGCGGATCGCTCGGGTCCGTTCCGGCAAGATAGGGCAGTCCTCCTTGTGCCGGGGTCTTTCCATTGGCTGCCGGCTTCGGGGGCCCGAACGACAGGCGCGCTTCACCAGCCGGCATGGAGATGTAGTTGGCATCCCCTCCAAACCCCACAGCAACCGTCATTCCCGCGCAGAGGATTCCGATGGCGCCGGGCCTGGGCAGGCCATGCTTCTGGAACCACGCGACGGACATACCGGTCAGCATGCCGCCGGCCGAACAGCCGTAGATTCCGATGTTCTCGGGGCGATAGGTTTTCAAAAGTTCTTTGTAGGCGGCCGCGACGTCTTCACTGGCGGCCGGGAAATGATACTTCGGTCCTTGGCGGTAATCGAGGCTGACGACCTTGATCTGTCCCAGGGACGCGATCGGCATCGACTCGAGTTCCGCGCAGGCGGGCCAACATTCTTGAAAGCCGCCGCCGTGCAAATCGATCAGAACGCGCTTTGCATTCCTTGCGGCAATTCCGTTTTTCGGCGTGTAGATGTAGGCATGCACGCCGCCGACCGTCGCGTCCTGCCGAACGATCGCAAAGCGGGCCCGTTGCCGGTCGATATACCCCGCCAAGAAAAGCGGGATGCCATTTTTCTGAACGAGCATTTCGGGGTGCTGCATCTGGGTGAGATGCGTCGCCAAATAGGCCTTACCCTCCGGGCTCAGATATTGCGAAACCGGAATGGTCATTGCGGGAACATGCACGGTCCCGTCGGCCTCGACGCGAACCGGGTTTGGCGGCGGCCCGATGTGATTGTCTTGGGCGGGTTTGTCGGCTGCCGCGGCAGCCGCGATGAATCCGACCGTAACCAGTGCTGCTATCGTGGCCTTCATGACGGCATTTCCTTTCCTCGCTTAACTTATTGTTGCGCTTGTTCGCTGCACCGCCACACTTAGGCGGCAAGCGTGTGCTGAAAAAACGCTTCTGCATCTCCGTAGACCTGCCTGGACTCCGGGGAATCCGGCAAGGCGCAGTAGTCGGCATGTGAAAGCGCTTCGATCACCACGAGATCCGTATGAACGCCCGCATCGCGCAACTTTCGGTGGACGCGAACCGTATTCGACAAAAACAGGTCGCGCGTCCCGCTGGTCAGGAAGGTCGGCGGAAACCCCTTGAACTCGCCGTAGACCGGAGACAATTCCGGATCGCGAAGATCGCGACCGCCTGCATAAGACAGGGCGGCAGCTTCAAGCACGCCGTCATAAGACACCAGCCCGGTATCCACGAACTCGTTCGTGAAATAGCTGTCGCCCGTTTTGCTGAGGTCGGACCAAGGTGTGCCGGCCCAGATGGCTCCCGGCAGGGGATGACCCTTCTTCTTGCAGCGATGGATGAGCGCCAGGGTGATACCGCCGCCCGTCGACGTGCCAAACACACCGATCCTGCGCAGGCGGACTTTTTTCGCCAAAGCCCGAAAAACGGTTTCGGCATCGTCGATGGCCGCGGGGTATGGATAATCCGGTGCCATCCGATAATCGACCGAAAGGACGCGAAACCCCCGGCTGGCCATCAGAATGGCGTCTTCCAGACCGGCGCGTCCCGGCGCGTAGACATAAGCGCCACCGTGGAAGTTGAGGAGAACGCGCTTTCGATTCCGCTTGGGCAGGACTTTCGGCGTAACCCAAAATACGCGAACGCCAGCCATGCGCTCTTCTCGCACCGTCACGCCATATTTCGCGGGCCACGGCTCGTCGCGTTTTTCGATCTCGACAGTACTGGCATCGACAATCTCGTGCCATTGCTGGTTCGACGCCGGCTTCAGCTTCCAGCCCGCCGCGCCTTTTCGCGAGACGATGAGGGCTTGAAGTTCAGGACTGGCCGTCTCCGGGACGGGATAGGTGCGCGCAGAGCACACATCTTCCGCCCGCGCCGCTTGAGGCAACCCCGCCGCGGCACCCAAGGTGACCATTCCGCGAAGAAGCCAACGTCTGTCTATCGCCATTACGTTACTCCCTGTCCTTATTGTCGTTGATCAGAGACTTTCTCGCCATGCCGTTTCGGCCAACAGGATCGCGCCGAGCAGCCCGGATCGGCTGCCCAGCATTGGTACCGTGATAAGGACGTCCGCCGTTTGCGGATCGGAAAAGTAACCTGCTCCCAGCCGCCCCACAGTCTCCCGAACCCTCTCGATGAGCCCCGGCGTGTCGAACACGCCGCCGCCAAACACAATTCGGCGAGGCGACAGAACGGCCTGGAGACTGACCGCCAAGTGCGCCAAGTAGAATGCGATCACGTCGTGCGCCACGTGATCCGGCGAAAGGTCCGATAGAGCTGCGCCCCACCGCTTTTCGATGGCCGGGCCGCTGGCAAGGCCTTCCACACAATCGCCGTGAAACGGACATATGCCCTCGAATGCCAAATCTTCCGGGTGCCGCGGAGGAAATAAGTGTCCGACTTCCGGGTGACGCAAGCCATGTAGGGGACGGCCGTCCACGACCGTTCCGCCCCCGATTCCCGTCCCGACCGTGACATAAGTCGCGACGTCACTGCCCATGGCCGCACCCCATGTGTACTCGGACAGCGCAGCGCCGTTGACGTCCGTATCGAAACCGACCGGAACGCCGAAAGCCTCCACCAGGGGCCGCACCAGATCGGTGCCGCTCCATCCCGGCTTCGGCGTATCAAGGATCGTGCCCCAGCGCGGCGATTTTCGATCCACGTCCGCCGGACCGAAACTCGCAATTCCGATGGCGTCCAAAGACCCGTGCTTGCGAACCGTTTCGTGGAAATACGACAGCACAGCCTGCAGTGTATCGGCGGGACTCGTTGTCGGAATGCGCACCTGATCGTGCAGGTCGGCAGGAGACGAGCCGACCGCGCAGAGGAACTTGGTTCCTCCGGCTTCGATCGCGCCGAACCGCCTTGCACTCATTGCCCGGCTCTCATGGCAAACGACCTGCGTCGGTCACGTACCCGTCCGGGGCTCGCCCACACGCGAGACGCGCGATCGGTCCCGCAGCGATCAACTTCTCACCACATCGCGAGAAGCATAGTGCCGAAGGTCACGCGTGTTTTCGGACGTGTCGCAGTAGTCGATCTGCGAGATCCTTGCTCCGTCGGTGTACCGCAACTCGCCGCGCCCTATTTCGAAATTCACCACCAGATGCACCCATTCAGCGCCATTCACCCACTTGAGCGCTAGCTCTGAATTCGAGCGTGCTTCCATTTCGAAATTGCCCGCGAACGCGCAATGTTTGTTGCGCAGCCGGATCAATTCGACAAGGCGCCTGACCACGGGCCGTTCGAGTTCGCGGCGAACCTCTTCGCGGGAATAGAAATGCCGGTTGATGTCGCGGCCCACTCCAGTTTTTTTCAGGAGTGCCATGTCGTTTGAGCCGGCGAGCAGCCCCACATAGTACACCTGCGGAATCCCCGGCAAGAAGAACTGTATCGCCCGTGCCAAGAGATACTGTTCCTCGTTGCGCCCCATGGCGTCAAAAAACGTGCTGTTGATTTGATACAGGTCGAGATTCGATGCAGAGGCACCAGTGGCCTGCCGGCTCTCCCCGTTGGTCCGCCGATGGATTATCTCGACCAATTCGGCCAAGTCCTCTGGAGGCACCAAGCCTGGGCGTCCTGTGCGATCCGTAAGATCCGTACCAATATCGACGATTCCGATACCGTCGTGCGTGTCGAGCACCGACAGCGCGTTCTTCGGTCTAATCCGCATCCATTCCGCAAGATGTCTACCTGTCCGAAACGCAAAGGCGTGCAGCAGCAGAGGCGGCAATGCAAAGTCGTAGACCCAGTCGACCCGTTTCGCGACTTCAATCTGCCGTCGATAGTGAGAGTGCACTTCGACGAGCACCTGCATTCCGAGTTCGTGTGCCCGACGCGCTAGACTGGAGACGAACTCAAAGGTCTCCGGCAGCATGAAGCAGCTCGTGCCAGCCCGCTTCACGGCATAGCCGATGGCATCCAATCGAATAACCCGGATGCCGACGTCGTGAAATTGCTGCAAGATGCTGTCGAGATAAGCTTGGCCCTGCGGCTGCTCGACGTTGATGTCGATCTGTTGCGGTGTGAAGGTCGTCCAAAACGACCGCTCCTCTCCCGTGCTCAGCCGCACCTTTGTGAAAGGTAGTCCCGGACGAGGACGATAGATCGCGCGCAAATCGGCCGCCGTGGCACCTGCCGGAAAGACGTCCTCCATGGTAAGAAACAGACGGTTGTAGGATGACTCTGCGCCGTGCGCGATCAAATCCTGGAATTGGGGCGAATCCACCGACATGTGATTGACAATGACGTCGGCCACGACGTCGACGTCCTTGGTTATCGCTTCGACATCACTCCAGTCGCCGATTTCCGGATCAACCAGCGTATGGTCGATCGGGTCGAACCCCGCATCCGCGCCATCGATCGGCAAGAAGAAAGGCAGAATGTGGACGGCACCAAAAACACCTTGGAGCGGGCCAGCCAGCAACCCCCGGAGATCTTGGAGCGTGTGCCCCCCAAATCTGTCCACGTAAGTAATGAGCTGGACTTTGTTCTCCATGAACGACATGATACAATCGATTGCACAAAAGTAAAGCATAGTTAGGGGTAAAATCTTATGGACCCAAAATCGGGCGATTATGACGCACGGAATTTCACCGTGATAAAATGGCTCACCTGCATGATGTTCATGATGTTCGCCATGACCACCGACGCGGTGGGCAGCGTAATACCGGTCATAATCAGGGAATTTCACCTGACAATGACGGCCGCCGGGACGTTCCATTACGTTCCCATGGCGGCCATAGGACTGGGCGCGATCCTATTGGGATTCTTGGCCGACAGGCTCGGACGTCAGCGCACGATCATTGTAGGCTTGGTGCTCTATGGCGTCAGCTCGGTTCTCTTTGCGTTTGGCAGCACGTTCTCATACTTCGTTGCGCTCCTGGCGATGGCCGGCATCGGTATCAGTGTCTTCAAGACGTGCGGCCTTGCCCTGATCGGTGATGTTACGACATCGACGACCGAACATTCATCGCTGATGAACATGGTGGAGGGATTCTTTGCCACGGGCGCGATCATCGGTCCTGCCATCGTGGCAACGCTGCTGTCCACCGGATTTTCCTGGAAATGGCTTTACGTCATTGCGGCGGGCATGTGTGGGTTGCTCATCATTGTCACGCTGTCCGTACGATTTCCCAAGACCATCAGGGCCACGGAAAAACCTGCGGCACTTTCGCACACAATTCGCATGATGAAGGATCCCTACGCCTTGGCCTTTTCGGCGATGATCATGCTCTACGTTGCCACGGAAGTTGCGGTTTACGTGTGG